>PVBE010485384.1_pt1 | contig 13496 bp, 8 predicted proteins | sample 1631181 | NCBI WGS metagenome assembly PVBE01 (sample SAMN08397723, study PRJNA350692) | Marine metagenome, whole genome shotgun sequencing project. | isolation source: water | place: Pacific Ocean | collected 2012-04 | reverse complement strand
GGACCCAGTCACCGTGCAGCGCCGGCGGCGAACGCGTCTGCGGCGACATCAACCCGTTCTTCGCCGAAGTGCACGCGATCGTGAAGGTGCCCAACTACCTCCAAGGCGTCCCGCCCTACCTGCAATGGGGCGGCGGCATCGTGTGGGAGGACGGCATCCCGAAGCTGCAGCGCCAGGAGGAGGTCTGCGTCGCGATCACGGTGCCGCTCGTCGAGCCGCCGCCAGGCGGGTTCCCGGTCAGCGTCTTTGCCCACGACGCCGGCGGACACTTCCGCAGCTTCGTCACGCGCGGGCTCGCTGCCCGACTGGCCCGCCTCGGCTGGGCGATGATCAGCTTCGACGGGGTCCTGCAGGGTGCCCGCTCCGGGACCGACACGCCGCCAGACGCGGCGGCGGTGGTCGCGACGCTCGAGGATCTGAACAACGTGGTCCTCCAGCGCGACCACGGACTGCAGGCCCTCGCCGACCTCTTCGCGATGGTGCGCGTGCTGCGTGACGCGGTGGTGCGCACCGACATGGGCAACGCGCCACTCAATCGCGAGAAGCTCGTCTTCTTCGGCCACGGCCGCGGCAGCCACGCCGGGATGGCCTACACGGCCTTCGAACCGTTCCTGATTGGGTCGGTCTTCGCCGCTCCAGCGGCCGGGATGGCGGACTACCTCCGCCTCACCACCGCGCCGGTGAACGTCGGCGCGGAGCTCGAGATCGCGTTCGCGGATCCGGATCTCAACGGGATGCACGCGGGCCTCCACCTCATGCAGACCTGGCTGGACCCACGCGACCCCGTCAACTACGGGCGCTACATCCGGCGACCCGACGAGGGCATCCCTTCGAAGCACGTCTTCATGCTCTACGGCGCGGGAGACTCGCTGACACCGTCGAACTCGATGGCCCACTTCGCGGTGGCCGGCCGGCTCGAGCGTGTGGGGGCGGAGGTCGACCGCATCGACGCCGTGCGCGAGGTCGAGACCGCTCCAGCCCGCGGCAACGTCCGCACGCGCGACGGCGTACGCACCCAGGTCATGAAGCAGTACGCGCCCGGCGATGACTTCGATGGGCACGACGTGGTCTTCGAAAGCCAGAAGGCCATCGGCGACGTCAACGACTTCTTCCGTGGACTGCTCGAAGACCCGGACGGCGTCCCCACCATCCGGGACTGACGAAGGCAACAGCCCTCGCCGTTGACGTCGCCGTGATGTCCTCGTGCTCGTGGCCCGTCCTCGACCCAGGCCGTACTCGTAGCCGTGTTGGTGGTCGGAGCCGTCCTCGTAACTCGAGAATCGTGGCCGTCCAGTCGGTACGCGTTGGCGTCCTCGAGCCGCCGAATACGCCAACGCGTACCGACTGGACGGCCACGAACCGCGAGTTACGAGGACGAAACCGACCACGACCACGAGCACGTGGCCCGGGCACGAGCCGGACGAGGACGACCTCGACGTAGCGCCGGAACCGGGGTCAGGCCACATCGAAGACGAGCCGACGTCACCTGAATCATCGAAACATCCTCCGTGGAGGAGGATGAGCGCGCAGCCGGCTACGCGAGCGGACGAGGCCTTGCCACGAGTACCCATTGAATCCCCAGAGGGTCGACTCTGCGGGACTCGACACTGTATCCGGCCGCATCTAACAAAGAACTGAGCGCATCCGGGGTGCGCACCCGCGTCGTCCAGCCCATCCAATTCGCCATGCGCGCGCGGTCCGCATGCTCGACCGTGGTTGAGGTGACCAGCGCGCCGTCGCTGGTGAGACGGCCGCGGATGACCTCGAGCTGACACACCACCTCGGCGTCCTCGAGGTACTCGGAGAGGCCGACGTAGAGGACCACTTCGAACGGCCCCGGCGGGCACCGCTCCACCGTGCCGTCGACGACCGTGGCGTTCGGACACGCGGCCTGCGCGAGGCGACGTGCCTCGGGATCCGGATCGACCAGCGTCGTCGATGGCGCCCCGATGCGAGCGGCGTCGAGCGCGCTGCCGCTCGGCACGGACAGGAGGGTCTGCGGCGCCAGCGCGCTCGCCGCCTCGGTGACCAACAGCGCCCGATGCCTCGCCGAGCGGGCACCCGGGCTCGCGTGGACCGCACGGTCGACGAAGCGCCCGAAGGCGGTGCGCCCCGCGGGAGCGTTGCCGTAAATGCGCGCCATGACCACGGCGGAGCCCCCGAGTCGGCGGGCCAGAAAAGGCACCGCAGCACGGTCGAGCCAGGCACCGGAGCGAACGTCCTGCGAGGCGGTCAACGTGGGCGGGCGGGTCTTTGGCAGCTCCGGAAAGTCCGCCGTCGCACGGGTGCGCGGCGCAGTGCTCCCGGCGGCGGCCAGCGCCGGCTCGAGACCCCAGCCGAGTACGGCGAGCGGCCCGCCGAAGCCGTCACGTACGGCGCTCATCAGGCGCGCCGCCGTGCCCAGTCCGATCGCCAGCAGCGCCGGGCCGCGCGCGGCCTCGAACGCGAGCAATGCGAAGGGGGTGATGCACAGGAGAGGCGGCACCGAGAGCAGCAGCACCCGCACGACTGGATCGCCGTTGACCATGTCATCGAACGCCGCCCGATATCCGGCGGCGCTCATCGCAGGTGCGCGTACGGCAGGGGTTTGCGCACCCACAACGCGCCCGTCGCGCAGGTCGACCTGGAGGCCGTGGGCCTTCCGCGCGCGAGCCACCCGGAGCACCGGCTCCGCCCCTTCACCGGGCAGGGCGAGATCCGCCCGTCGCAGCCACGCGCAGCGCCGGTCGGCGAAGCCCGCCGGGTTGCGTGCGTCGGTGACCGCCTCGGGGCCCGCGAAGTCGCGCCGGAGGCGCTCGACGGCCATCCGCAGCGGCCCACCAGAGACGCGCGGAAACACGGAGACGAAGTCCGCGCCACATGCGGCGAGGCGTCCCGGAAGGTCGGGGCTCACCGCCACGCCATCACCCAACACGAGCCAGCGGTCGAGCGGGCGGTCGTCCTGGTCGACCAGATCGCCGCCGGGCGGCTGTGGCCCGCGTACGACCATGACGGGAGCGGGGTCGAGCGTCGGAGCCTCTCCACCGTCCGGCAACCACACGCCATACCGCGGCACGAAGCCGGTGGGCGTGGGGAGCCGGCGCAGGAACCCGCGCGCGGAGCCGATGAGGACGAGACCCCACACGCACGCGACCGTCCAGGCGAAGGCGCTCAATCGACCGCTGCGGTGCTATGCTGCGCCGCTGTGAACGACTCGCCCGTCCCGCTCGAAGCGCCCCCCTGCCCCATCTGCGGCGGCGACACCCACCGCACCGTGATGCGGGGCGCGCGCGACCAGATCTGGCGCAAAGAAGGCGTCTTCCAACTCCAGCGCTGCGAGGGGTGCGACCTCGTGACGACGCGGCCCAGGCCGGGTCCCGACCACATCGGTTACTACTACGAAGGCACGTACTCGGGCGAGGGCGCCGACGGCATGCGCCAGTTCCAGACCGAGTCGTGGTTGGGGCGGCTCATCTCCAGATACCGGCTCGCGGTGATCGGCCGCGCCCACACCCTCGGCCCCGGCGACCACGTGCTCGATGTCGGTTGCAGCTACGGCGGCTTCCTACGCGCCGCGCGCGAGGCGTCGGGGTGCCGGACGAGCGGTATCGACATGGACGAAGGCAGCGTGTCCGGCGCGGTCGACCAGGAGACCACCGACTACCGCGCGGGTCGGCTCGTGGACGCCAGCTTCCCCGCCGGCGAGTACTCGGTGGTCACCTTCTTCGAGTCCCTCGAGCACCACAGTCATCCGATCGAGGCGCTCCGGGCCGCCCATGAGCTCCTGCGCCCCGGCGGGCACGTGGTGGTCGAGGTCCCCAACTTCGGGGGCTTCTGGCGCCGCGTCTTCCGAACCGCGTGGTTGCCGCTGCTGATCCCGCAGCACCTGTTCCACTTCACGCCGAAAACGCTGCGGCGCGCACTGATGACGGCTGGATTCGAGCGCGTCGAGCGACAGCAGACGATGTTCTACCCGCTCGAAGGCGTCGCGAGCCTGGGTATCTGGCTCGGTCGCATCCTGAGATCGCCGCCGCCCGGCAGCCCGCCGTCGTGGCGTACGCCGTTCGACCTCACGCTCTTCCTCGTGCTCGTGGCGCTATACTTCGTGGTGGAGATTCCCAGCCAGGCGCTGCTGCGCCTCACAGGTCATGCGGGCCATCAGATCCTGGTGGCCCGGAAGGGCTGAGCGTGGACAGGGACGACCATATCGTCGTTGGGCCCTGGGCTTCCGACCCCGATCTGGAAGCGGCCAATCTCGCGCGCGGGCTCACGGGCCACTGCGAAGAGACACTCGTCACGCTCCTGATGCAAAGCGGACTCGTCGGCACGACCCTACCCGCCCTTGCGCGCACCGTCGCCGAGCAATTCCACGTCGGCGAGGCTCTGGCGTGGAAGAAGGTCCACGCTTGGCTGGAGGCACACTTCTTTACGCACCTCCAGGTGGCGGCACACCCGGGTGCCGACGAGTGGTGCGCACCGCCGGAATGGGCTGGGCGTGCGCACGGCGAGGCGCTCGAGGAGATGCGGGTGCGCCATCGCGGCGCGCTCATCGCACGTCTCGACGCGCCCGGCGTCCACCAACGCGCACGCTCGCACCTCTACGAGATGTTGGGACGACGTGCCGTTCCGGTCTCGGAGGTCGTCGCGGGCGTCGAGACCTGGTTGAGACCGGGGGACGAGAGCGAGCATCGCGCACTCGTGTCCGAGCTGCTCGCGCGTTCGATCCCGGGCGTCGAGGGCGGCTCGGCCGACTTCTTCCGCACCTGTGCGGCGACCGAGATACCGCGCGCGGCGCGCTCGGCCTCCCTCCATTCGGCGGTCTTCTTGGATCTGCACCCCGTGCTCCGTTGGGCGCCGTTCGACGCCACGGCGCTCGAGATGCTGGAAGGCTTGTGGAAGGAGGGCGAGCAAGCCCCGCCCGAGTTGGAGTGCATGATGCTGCGCGCGACGTCGCATTTCGACAAAGCCAGCTCGGTCGCGCTCACCCCCGCGTAGCGGCTACTCGTCCCAGCGCAGCGTCTTCCCGTCGACGATCAGCGGCCTGTCTGTCGGGGCGTCGCCGGGGATCTTCGAGAGCACTGCGCCGGGGTCCCGGATGATGAAGACGTCGTTGGGCACCATGCGGCCGCTCTGCATCCAGAAGCCGGTGCCGACGCGGCTGCGATGGCCGAAGGCGATCCCGAGGAACTTGGTCCCCGTGGTGTGCAGCGTGCCGTCGAGCGGCACCCGGATCTCCTGGTCGAAGTTCAGATCGATGCTGAACGCCCCGCCAGTGGTGATGCAGTCACGGCCGAGTACGCATTGCTGCATCAGGTACTGGCCGGCGAAGGCGTTCGGGAAGACCACGCAGAAGCGGAGAGTGGTGAGTTCGGCGACGGTCGCGCCTTTCCCGACCACGCTCAGGTCGACCTGGGCGCCGGGCATCACGGTTGCGCCGTCGTCGATGTGGCTCAGCGCGACGCGGCAGAAGGGGCCGATCGACACGCCGTCGCCCAACGTCGAGCCCTCCACGACCGCGGTCGGGTGGATGTCGCAGCCCTTCCCGATGACGTTGAACTTGCCGAGCACCTTCCACTTGTTGAACGACATCGCGCGCGTCGCCGCCCACAGGCCGCGGACCACGTACCGCCAGGTCGGGATGTTGCGCCCGACCATCCCGCCCGCCGCCTGCCCCGCCCACATCACGTGCACCCAATGGTGCAGCTCCATGACCGGGTGACGCGCGATGCCGATCTCTCCGACGCCGCCCCCCAGATAGCCCGGCATCGGGAAGTCGAGCTCGGCCTCCTCGGGATCCACGACCACGTCGACGGGCGGCTCGCCGCGCCCGGTCTCGACCCGGATGGATGGGAATCGCCAGCCGGCGTCGATCTTCGATAGCCCGGGCGTAACCGGCGTCGTGCCCACCCCGTGCCGAGACTGTTTGAGCACCAGTACGGCGTCGCGCCCGGCTGCACCCGTGACCAGCTGGCGAAGCGCCCCGCCGCTCGTGAACAGGTTGTCCGGGACAACCACGCACGGTGGCTTCAGCTCGGGCAGAACCGCGAGGCCAGCGTCGCGGAACGCGTCCGCCTGCCACTCACCCAACGTGCGCGTAGCGACGATCGTCTCGGCGATGGGGTCGTTCCAAGGCGCGACACGGCGCCCCGTCGGCTCGACGTAGACCCCGTTCACGCGCCCGTTACTCCTCGGTGACGCTCAGCTCGAAGTTGCCGAATCGCGGCGCGTCATTGCCCTCGGGGCCCGCCTGGATCTCGACGTCCGAGAGGATCGCCTGGACCACGTCGCCGTGGGCCGCGTAGCCGATGCCGACGTAGATCGTCACCGGCAGCTTCACCGCCCGCACGTTGTAGGTGACGTTGTCGTTGGCGCGCACGTACTCGACGTTATCGAGCTGCTCCGGGTCGCTCGGCAACACGAAGTGCACCACCGGCGGATCGAAGCGCGGCATCCCGAGCGGGCCGTCCGAGGTGACCAGGTAGTTGATCTGGCGCCCCTGGAACATCACCGACTGGTTGAAGCCCTGCGTGCCGCCGTCGCTGCCCAGGTTGCCGGCCATCGTGATGTCCACCAGGCGATCGTCGAAGTCCTCCTGCGGGGTGAACTGCAGCCGCCAGATGTTCTGGTGCACGAAGTCGCTCTCGAAGTTCGCGCGATACGCACCCGCCGCCACCGCCCGGTTGCCGAGGACCGGCGAGATGTTCGCCGAAGTCGCCCCCGCGTGGCTCAGCGTCAGCGTCCGACCGAAGCAGTCGAAGGCGTCGTTGCCCCCGTCGCTCCAGCCGCACCCGTCACGCAGATCCTGGTTCGCCATGAACCCACGCGGGTCGGCCAGGTTGACGTTCCCGCCGCTCGACACCCACTGCTCGGGACCACCGCCGTCGATGAAGACGTAGTACTCGCCCGGCTCGGCGTCGCGCAGGGTCACCTCCGGCGACGGCACCGCGAAGTTCCCAGCGCACGCGAGCTGGCTGTCGGGCTCCTCGCAGTCGTTGCGCACGGAGATGACCACCGGGTAATCCGTCGCGTCGTTGTCGGCGCTGAAGGTCAGGTCGGCCTGCTCCTCGAGCACGTAGCGGTACACCAGTTCCGGCGCCATCCGCCCGCCGCAGCGGTTGTGGTAATTGTCCACGCCGCCCTCTTCGGTCGCGCCCTGAACCGTCCCGTTGCGAGGAATCAGCGGGGTGTCGACCTCGGGCCGGCAGCTCTGGTCCTCGGTCAGGTCGCCGCGGGCCTGGCAGCCCGGGTCGTCGGGCCAATCGGCGAGGTCGTCGCCGTCGTCGTCCTCGCCGTTGCCGCACAGCGGCACGCCCTCGCCGTCTTCCTCGTCATCGTCCTCACCGTCGAGGCAGCCGAGGTCCTGCAGGTCGATGCTGCCGTCGAAGTCGTTGTCGACCCCATCCGAGCAGCGCGGCGGGATCGCCCCGGCGTTGACCTCACGGCGGTCCGCGGCGAAGCGGCACCCCGGATCGTCCGGAAAGTCCGCGCGCCCGTCTGCGTCGTCGTCGTTCCCGTTGGCGCACTCGGGCGGGAAGCGCGGGCTCTCCTCGTCGGGGTCGGCGGCGTAGCGGCAGCCCGGGTCGAGCGGGAAGTCGGTGATCCCGTCCTCGTCGTCGTCTTCTCCATTGCTGCACACCGGCGCCTCGTCGAGATCCTCCTCGGTGTTGTCGCCCGCGGACTCGCAGCCCTGGTCGAATGGGAAGTCGGCGATCCCGTCACGATCGTCGTCGATCATGTTGAAGCACACCGACGGCTCCCCCACCTCGGCCTCGGTCCGATCGCCCGCGGCGTAGCAGCCCGGATCCAGCGGGTAGTCGATGAAGTCGTCCTGGTCGTCGTCGATGCGGTTGGAGCACTGCGGCCGCGGCAGCCCGTCCTCCTCGGTGTCGTCGCCGCGCGCCTGACAACCGGGGTCGATCGGGAAGTCGACCAGGCCGTCCTCGTCGTCGTCCTCTCCGTTGCTGCACTGGGTCGCTTCGCCGTCCTCCTCGTCGTCGTCGCCGCGCGTGAGGCAACCGGGGTCAAACGGGAAGTCGATCAGGTTGTCGCCGTCGTCGTCGCCGCCGTTGTTGCACGCCGCGTCCGGATCGCCCGGCGCGTTGCGCTCATCCTCGTCCTGAGCATCCACGCAGCCGGGGTCGTCGCCGTCCACGCGCCCGTCCTCGTCGTTGTCGAGCCCATCCGAGCACCCCGGGTCGAGACGCTCGACCTCGACGCTCAACTTGAACGGCCCGCCCATGCCGAAGCGGGTGTCGACGAAGATCCAGTAGTCGCCCACGGCGGCCTGCTCGATCTCGATCTCGCCTTGCATCCCGCCGGCTTCCTCCCCGTCGTCACATCCGAGCTCCGACAGGCTGTCGCCGCAGTCGCGCCGGATATAGAGCACCGTCGAAACCATCGTCTCCGGGTGGCGCGTGGTGAACACGAGCCGTGCGTTGTTCCGGTTGCGGTAGAGGTAGATGATCTCCGGCCCAGTCTGGCCGCCGCAGCTGCCCGATGTGTTGCGCGCGCCGCCCTCGACTTCGCGCGTGTCGCCGATCACGAACTCGTCTCCCGCGAAGAACTGGCGGAAGCGCACGCCCGCGCCGCACCGATCCACCTCGTCGTTGGCGCCCGCGCTGATGCAGCCCGGATCGTTCGGGTAGTCGATGAGCCCGTCGCCGTCGTTGTCCTCGTCGTCCGCGCACACCGGCAGCTGGTCCTCGTCCATCTCATCGCGGTCGTCACGGGTCTCGCAGCCGGGGTCCGACGGGTAGTCGGTGCGCCCGTCCTCGTCGTCGTCGAGGCCGTTGAGGCACTGCGCCAGCGGCACCTCGGTCACGGTGATCTGAACGTTGCCGCCCTCACCCGCCACGCCGTCGGCGAAGATGTAGAGGTCGCCCCGGCGCGGGTGGTCGAGCGTCAGGGTGTGGCCGAAGGTCTCCTTGTCGACCGCCTCGCGCTGACAGGCCTCCTCGGAGTCCGGGTCGAGGCAGGCGCTGCGCCGCACGTAGAGCGTGGTCGGGACCACGGTCGCGCCCCCCTCGGTACTGATCGTCAGCGCCTCGACGTCGCGCTCGAGGCGGTACTGGAACACGACCTCCGGGCTGCCGGCGCCGCCGCACGAGCCCTGGCTTTCGAAGACGCCGCGGGAGGAGTCGACCACCAGCGGGGCGCCGTCGCGCAGGCTCGGCGGGTCGTATGTGTCGCCGCAGCTGCCGCGCTCGTTGTAGTCGGCCGCGGCCTCGCAGCCGTCGTCGTCCGGGTAGTCGGTCTTGCCGTCGCGGTCGTTGTCGATCCCGTCGGCGCACGCCGGCGTCACCGGCTTGTCCGTCTCGTCGCCATCGCCCACTCCGGCGCAGCCCGGGTCGTCCGGGAAGTCGACCAGGCCGTCGTCGTCGTCGTCGACGCCGTTGCCGCACGGGGCCGGCTGCGGCGGATCCATCTCGCTGTCGTCACCGGCGGCGCTGCACCCCGGCTCGTGCGGGAAGTCGATGACACCGTCGACGTCGTTGTCGAGGCCGTCGAAGCACTCCGGCGGCTCGGCCGGATCCGCCTCGGACGGGTCGGCCACGGACGCGCAGCCCGGGTCCTGCTCGTCGATGAGGCCGTCGCGCTCGTTGTCGATGCCGTCGTTGCACTGCGGGGCGACCGGGTCGTTGACCTCGTCGTCGTCCGCGGACGAGCCGCAGCCCGGATCCTGGGGGAAGTCGACGAAGCCGTCGTTGTCGTTGTCCATCCCGTCGGCACATTGCGGTGCGGCTGGATCCTCCTCGCTGTTGTCGCGGGCGTTCTCGCAGCCCGGGTCGTCGAGGTCGATCAGATCGTCGCCGTCGTTGTCCTCCCCGTCCGCACACGCGCGCGGACCGGTGGCCATATCGTCGTTGCCGCCGCCGCCCGTGTCGCCGCCGCCGCCGTCCCGATCGCCGACGTCGGCGCCGACCATCCCGTCCAAGGTCTTCGGGTCGTCGTTGCCGTCCGGGTCCTGGGGACAGCCGAACAACGTGATGGAGACGAGAACCGTGCAGAAGGAAACGCTGCGCATGGCACCCCCCGGTGTGTTGCAGCCGTGCAAAAAAGCGCTGAACCATACCCACAGGGCCCGAACGCTGTAAACCGGCGGTGACCTGCGCAACCGGGTGTTCGTGTGGCGGCCGCGGCGGGTATGGTGCCGCGATGCTCTTCTGGCTGTCGGTGGCGGGCCTCGGGCTCCTCTGGTTCGGATGGTTGAGCGCGCTCGTGAAGATGCTGCGCGGCATCGATGACGTGCCCGAGCAGTGGAAGCTCGACGAAGGCGTCGAGCCCGACCCGATCATTCCCGCTCAGGCGCCGCTCGGGCTGGCCGAGTCCCCTGCCCCGTCGCTCTCGTTGGTCGTCCCGGCCCGCAACGAGGTCCACAACATCGAGCGCTGCGTGACCGCGCTGCTGGCGGTCGACTGGCCCGGCGAGCTGCAGGTGGTGGTCGTCGACGACCGATCGACCGACGGCACGACCGAGGCGCTCGCGGCCATCGACGACGCGCGGCTCACGGTCGTCGAGGGCAAGGACCCGCCGAAAGGCTGGTTGGGCAAACCCCACGCCCTGCACCTCGCGCAGCAGCATGCGACCGGCGACTGGCTGCTTTTCATCGACGCCGACGTGGTGATCGACCCGCTCGGGCCCCGCCGCCTCATCGGGCGCGTGATCGCGCAGGGGGCCGAGATGGCCAGCAGCCTCGGCAAGCTGCTGGTCGAGACCTTCTGGGAGCGGGTGCTGCAGACGCGGGTCGGCGCGATCATCGCCGGGGGCAACCCGCTCGACGAGGTCAACGACCCCGAGCACGAGCGCGCCCTGGCAAATGGGCAGTGCCTGCTCTTCAAGCGCGAGGCATACGACCGAATGGGTGGCCACGAGGCGATCCAGGGCAGCGTGCTCGACGACGTCGACTTCGCGAAGCTCGCCAAGGCCGAGGGCGTGGTCTACCGCCTCTACTACGCACCGGGCGTGTTCGCGTGCCGGATGTACACCGGGCTGCGCGAGATCTGGAACGGGTGGACGAAGAACCTGTTCCCGGCCCTCGAATACAAGGTGCACCTGGTGGCGATCGTCACCGGGCTGCTCTTCGTGGTGTGCCTGCTCCCGTTCGTCCTGCTGGCGAAGAACGGGATCGTCTGGGGCCTCGGCGGGGCCGTCGACCCGGTGTTCGTCGCGATGGAGGCCGGCATGTGCCTGACCATCTTCGCGGTCGACGCGCTCGGACACCGCATCAATGGCTACAAGTGGGGCCTTTTCTGGACGTTCCCGCTGGGGATGGGGATGGTCCTGGCCCTCTTCTGGTACAGCGCGTGGCGCATCAAGTCGGGCAAAGGCGCGGTCTGGAAGGGGCGCGTAGTCGAGGCGGGGCGGTCGTAGTACCATCGCCGGCCTATGCGTTGGGTCTTCCTCGACCGAATCGACGAGTTGATACCAGGTGAGCGCGCAGTCGGCCGCAAAGGGGTCGGCAGCTCCGAGGACTATTTCGCCGACCACTTCCCGGGTTGGCCCGTGGTCCCCGGGGTGGTGCAGGTGGAGGCGCTCGCGCAGCTCTCTGGAAAACTCGTCGAGGTCACCATCTTCGAGAACGAGCGCCGTTGGGTCTGGCCCATCCTCAGCATGGTGCGGAAGGCGAAATTTCGCCGCTTCGTACGCCCAGGCGACGTGATCGAGCTGCGCGCCGAGCTCACTGAGCTGCGCGACGAGTCCGCCATGTGCAAGGTGAAGGCGCTGGTGGACGGCAAGGCGACCACGGACGCGGAGATCCTCTTCGTCTTCAACCCGGGCAACCTAGAGGAGACGTTCGCGCAATACGAGCTGGAGAAGCTCGAGCGACGCCAACTGAAGCTGCTCTGGGACGGATACGTCGACTGGGCGGCCGCCAACACCGATCCGGAGCCGGAGCCGGAATGAAGCGTGTCGTCATCACGGGGACCGGCACCGTCACCCCGTTGGGCGCCGACGTCGCCGAGACCTGGGACGGGCTGACCGCTGGCCGCAACGCCATCGGCCCGATTCGGCGCTTCGACGCGACCGGCTTTCCCGCGACCTTCGCGGCCGAGGTCAGCCACTTCGAGGTGCCCGAGATTCGCGGCCGCTACGGGCGCTGGTGCGACTCGAAGGCACGCTTTGCCCTGGCCGCCGCCGACCAGGCGATGCGCGAAGCCGGACTCGACCCGGCGGCGATCGACTGCGACCGATTCGGCGTCAGCGTCGGCGCCGAGGTCAGCCGCCCCGACCTGGGTCATCTCGTAGAGCGCGTGCGCGTCCTCAACGAGTCGGGCATCGACGCCGCCTACAGGAGCGTCGACCCGAAGGATTTCGTGGTGATGTCGGCCTTCTTCCCGGCCACGTTGCTCGCCCACCAGCACGACGCCCGCGGCCCCAACCTCACGACCAGCACGGCGTGCACGAGCAGCGCGCAGTCGATCGCCGACGCGCTGCGCATCCTGCGCCGGGGCGACGCCGACGTGATGCTCGCCGGGGGCACCGACCGGCTCGTCGAAGAGCTGATGGTGATGGGCTTCGGACTGCTCGGAGCGCTGTCCACGCGGAACGACGACCCGACGCGCGCGTGCCGTCCCTTCGACCGCACGCGCGAAGGCTTCGTGCTCGGTGAGGGCGCGGGCTTCGTCGTGCTCGAGACGCTGGAGCACGCCCGCGCGCGCGGCGCGCAGCCCATCGCAGAGCTGCTCGGCTACGGCTGCTCGGCGAACGCGTGGCGCATCACCGACAGCCCGCCCGACGGACGCGGGGCGCGGCAATCGATGCTCGCCGCGCTCGACGACGCCGGCCTCGAGCCCGGCGACATCGACTACATCAACGCGCACGGGACGAGCACGCCCCAGAACGACGCGTCAGAGACCGCCGGCATCCACGGGGCGTTCGGCGATCTCGCGCGTGACATCCTGGTGTCGTCGACCAAGTCGATGATGGGCCACCTGGTCGCGGCGTGCGGCGCGGTCGAGCTCATCGCGTGCATCCAGGCCATCCGCCACGGGGTGGTCCCGCCGACAATCAACTACGAGCATCCCGACCCCGCGTGCGACCTGGACTACGTGCCGAACGAGGCGCGGACCGCCGACGTGGACATCGCGCTGACCAACGCGTTCGGCTTCGGCGGCAGCAACGGCACGCTGGTCGTGGGGCGCTTTCGCCCGTGAAGGTCGCCGTGACGGGCATCGGCCTGGTCTGCCCGGCCGGTGTAGGCCTCGACGCCGCCCTCGCACGCCTCGCCCAGGGACCGCTGGACCCGGAGCTTCCGAGTGAGGAGGCGCTCGCGGCTCCGTCCGTGTTGCGCGTGCCCGACGACTTCGAGCCCAAGCGCTACGCCCGCCGCCGCAAGGACCTGAAGCTGATGGCCCGCGCCAACAAGCTGGCGGTGGCCGCGGCGCGCCTCGCAGTGGAGGACGCCGGCCTGGCGGACGCCGACTTGAGCGACGCGGGCCTCTTCCTCGGGGTGGGGCTCGAGCCGGGCAACCTCGACGACATCGTGCAGCCGGTGGCCCACAGCCTCGGTCCGGACG
>PVBE010890623.1_pt1 | contig 13497 bp, 7 predicted proteins | sample 1631181 | NCBI WGS metagenome assembly PVBE01 (sample SAMN08397723, study PRJNA350692) | Marine metagenome, whole genome shotgun sequencing project. | isolation source: water | place: Pacific Ocean | collected 2012-04 | reverse complement strand
CATGGACCGCATTGAAGCGGAAATACTCGTACCGATAGTCGACGCCATGCGCCGCGACTTCGGGCGATACGAAGGCCTGCTGTACGCCGGGTTGATGTTCACTAACGCCGGTCCGAAGGTCATCGAATTCAACTGCCGCTTCGGCGACCCCGAATGTCAGCCGCTGATGATGCGGTTCAAGTCAGACCTGGTCGAAGCCATGGTCGCCACCGCGAAGCATGAACTGGCTGACGTCAGTATCGAGTGGGACCCGCGCCCGGCGGTATGCGTGGTGATGTCTTCCGGCGGATACCCCGGCGACTACGAAAAAGGCTTTGAGATCACGGGCATTGAAGACGCCGACGCGCTGGAGGACGTCAAGGTCTTCCACGCCGGCACGGCGATGAAAGGCGGTAAGCTGGTAAACAACGGCGGGCGCGTCCTCGGCGTGACAGCACTGGGCGAAACAATCGCCGAAGCTCGCGACAGAGCCTACCAGGCCGTAGAAAAAATCACCTGGGAAGGCTGCTATAACCGCACAGATATCGCAAACAAAGCCCTCTAGACCAGAATTGCATGGTTCTGATTTCGCTCGAAAGCACAGCCAAACGGCAATACCATCAAGGCGGTTCACATGAAGCGTCTATCCTTTATCATCACGAGCTTAGCCATCGGCCTCGCAGCGACCGTGACCTGCTGGGCCCAGGAAGCCATGCCGCTGGAAGACGCAGCCAAGGCCCGAGCGCGGGCCGATCAGATGGACAAGGTCCTGTTGACGGCGCCTGGGTTTGACCCGGCCGGTCAGCCTGTCCGCCGCCCGATCACCTTCAAGACTCGCCGTTTCAGCCTGCGATTTGATGCAAGAGGCGTTCCGGTCTCGCTGAAGCGATTGTCCGACGGCAAGGAGCTGATGGCCCAGGGGAAAGCAAGCATGGGGTTTTACCTCAAGGGCTATGACGACAATATTACTCTCCTGCGTAATCTATCAAAGCGGCCGGACGGAAACTACGTGGTTTCGAATGAGACCAACAGCCAGCGAGTAATCTTCGCCGTCGAAGAGAAGGACCTGTATCTGACCATTCGGCTGAAGGAGTTCTACGGAATCCCTAAAAGCGTCCACCTGGAGTTGCTGCTTGGGATGCGGGTTCCGCACCACACGGTCAATCGAGTGGCGCTGGACTACATGACCAGGGATTACGGTGCGGCGATGGGATATTGGCCGTGGCTGTGGTATCGGGGCAAGGACGTGCCCAAGGGCGGCATCGCAATCTACCTGAAGGAAGATGACGATGACGAGGATGACATATTTCTGCACATCTGGGCCAATGAAGGGCTGCCGCATCCGAAGATCCCCGGCAAGTGGGATTACAATCGCGCAAAGAAATGGGTCAAGGACTGGTCTGAGAAATGGTCCGACATCAGCGATGCGGGAATTCAGTTTCCCGAGAGTGTGCAGGACTTCTACGATGTGATCCCCCTACTGAAGAAGGCCGGCACGAAGCTGTATCATGTCTACGGTCGAAGCTATACCGACTACAGGCACCATTGCTGGGTGAACGAGCGGTTCTTCAAGGGCGGCAAAGAGGGCTTTCGCAAGATGGCCCGGCGTATGAACAAGGAAGGCATAGGGATTTCCATCCACTACAACTTCTGCCGCATCCCCTATGACGACCCGGTCTTTATCGGCAAGAAGCCCCGACGCGATCTTCAAAGCTGGGGCGACGGGCGCCTGATGAAGGCGATAGACAAAGACGACACGACAATCCTGTTCAAGCCCGCCCGCGGCGTGGAACTGCCGTACAACAGCACGGGCAAGGGAGGGAGTTCGCCAAACCCGCCGGCGGTCAGCAGGAACCACCACTGGTATATGATCCGTATCGGAAATGAGATTGTTAAGGTCGGAAAGTTCCTGAATACCGAGGCCGAAGTGTGGATTCTCAAGGACTGCCAGCGAGGCGTGGGGTCGACGGACCCCGCGGCGCATTCGAGTAACGAGGAAATGATCGGGCTGATCACGATGTACAGATCCTTCTTGCCCGGGCTCGGAACAAAGCTTTATGACGAGATGGTCACGGAGTTGGCCGACTTCGCCAACTACTGTCTCATCGACAGGATCACCTACGACGGACTCAATCCATGCAACTTCGCCAATTCAAACTTCTCGTATCGCAAATGGACCGCCGACACCTATAGTCAGCTCGATCATCCCGTCGTATTCGTCTCGGGCTTCGGGGCCGAACGGTATTACGGCCACTTCGAGTACCGGCTCAATTCGGTCAAGAAGAGAACAAAGCGGATAATGGATCTCGGAACGCGGATTCGCACGTGGCACATATCGCGAGCGGCCAGCACACTCGATGAAGCGCATATGCGAATGATGCAGGCCGCCGCATTGAACCTGAACAGCTTTCAGTTCTCCTGGGCGATTCACTATCCGTCAAGGAACTGGAAAGACCACGGGATGGTGGATGCAATCGCCGAAACCGTCGGCATGTGGACGCGGATCAGCTCGAACATGACCCAGAAGCAGCGCGATCGGATCAAGGCGGACATGCAACCGCCGAGAGTTCGAGGCTACAGTTCCGACATCGTCTGGAAAGCACGAGCCGAAGGCGGCGCTTTCAAGCTGTACCCGACGAAGAACCCGCTTACTCGGAAAAAGGGCGATGTGAGATGGGGCTGCGTTGGCGGCGAAAGCGGCTACGTAACGCCAGGCCAGTACGTCAGGACCGGCGACGTCCTGGAACTCAACAACCCCTACAAGCAACAGGCTCCGCGGTTTTCTATTCGTTTCATTACCGCCATGGACTACCAAAGCGACAGGAACATCGAGCTGTCGCCTGATCCCGACAAGTTCGAGAACCCGATCGACGCGGCGATCTCAGGGACCGCCAAGGCCCTGACTATCACCCAGGAGAACAGGGGAGACCAGCCCTACAGCACCAAAGATCAGGACGTATTAATGCCTATGTGGCGTACCGCCGGGAAGATAAAGCTTCACAATCATCGCGGAATGGGAATGTGGGTCACCGGCGACGGCTCGAACTCCCTCCTTCTGCTGCGACTGCCGAGGCATCGTGATTATGTCGTGAAACTCAACTTCAAGGGCAGGCGATACATCGAGATTCCCAACGGCGAGGCGTACTGGGTGGATTCAAACTGGGGCGGGCCGGGCAATTCTCAATCCGGAGCATTCAATTATGCAACCGACTGGTTCAAGCTCGGCTTCGGCGAGATACCCCGCAACAGCAAGGCCACAGTCAAAGTCGAGGGGCTCAAGGCCCTGGCGGAGACCGAGGTGACGATTAAGAACCCGGTAATTCATATTGGCGGCGGCACGATGACGATTCAGGGCGAAGTCAAATCCCACCAGCAGTTGCGATACACTGGCGGCAAGACTGTCGGGCTCTATGATCGCAACTGGAAGAAGATCAGGAACGTTTCTGTTGTTCTCAACAATTACGTGATGGATACGGGATATCAGAAGGTGCAGCTGACTGCAGATGGCCCCAAAGTCTGGGCATTTGTCCGCTTCAGTACGGAAGGCAAGCCCATGACCGTTCCGCTTACGAAGAAAACTCCGTGACAAGGTGATGGGCCCCACCGGTCAGATCGGTCCGTCCCGGATCGAGGCGGCGAGCGACCCGGTATTATTCACAAAAACGTTGTAATTCCCGCATGCGGCGGTTTTAATCAGACCGTCGAAACGATCGGGATTCTAAAACTACGTCGGAATTAACAGATAAGGAGAATGTTATGAAGAAGACGAACGGAAGTTTTTGCGTGTTGCTGACCCTGACCGCTGCGATGCTGTGCGTCGCGATGCTGACCGGTTGCGAGGCGCCGCCTATCGGGAATCCGAAGATCGCCGTGAACCTGCCGGCCGAACGCAACAGTCCCGACGGAATGGTGCTCGGCAAGGACGGCAACATGTACCTGTCGACGTTCAACTTCGGCGACAAGACCATCCCGGGCGCGATCATGTTCATCGACAAGAACGACAAGCTCGGCAAGTTCGTCGAACTGCCGGATCTGCCCTCAACGGAAAGAACCTGCCCCTTGGGTATCGACTTCGGGGCTGACGGCAACCTCTACGTAGCCGACGCCCAGGCGATCGTCGGGGCCGAAGGCGCCATCTCGCGTCTGCTGAAGGTCACGATCCTGAACGGCAAGCCCACCGCCGTTGAAACTGTCGTCGACGGATTCAACTTCTCAAACGCCGTGGCGTGCAGAGGCGACGCGGTATACGTAACCGAAACATCTCTGGGCATCAAAGACGACACCGGCGTGCACCACAGCGGCGTATATCGCTTTGCACTGTCGGAACTCGACGGAGCCAAGCCGATCACCCTGGCCGCCGAAGGCAAGGACTCACACCTGATCGCACGCCTCGAGACCCGTAACCCGGTATGGGCCGTCGGCGCCAACGGTATGGACTTTGACCCCGAAGGCAACATGTACGTCTGCAACTTCGGCGAAGCGTCAATCGAGAAGTTCAAGATGAATAAAGCCGGCACGAAGCCAGTAAGCCGCTCAGTATTCGTCAAGGGTCAGGGAATGCTCTGCACCGACGGAATGGACTACGCCGCCGACGGAATGATCTACGTAGTCGACTTCCTGGGCAACGCAGTTCACCAGATCTGCCCCAAGAGCGGCAAGGTCAACACGCTGGCGAAGAACCCCGTCAGCGACGGAACCGACGGCCGCCTGGACAAGCCCTCTGAATCGCGTGTGCGAGGCAAGAAGGTCTACGTCGCCAATATCGACATCCCCTACGACAACAACGTCGTAGACGCCCCGTACACGATCTCGGTCATCGAGCTTACCGGTTGCTGCAAGTGCAAATGCTGCTGCAAGTGCCCCAAGCCGGCGGCTAAATAAGATCGACAAAACGCAACCGCCTGACCAGGTGCGTTGAATTTCGAGCCCCGATTTCTACAGGAAGTCGGGGCTCGTTTCGTCACGCCTCTTGCCTGGAGCCCGCGAAAGACTACAATCGCCGATTGACGTCACTACTGCTCGCGCGACGGTTCAGCGATAAATCAATGGAGTCTGACTTATGCAGGACGAACACGAGATCACGAATAACGGCTATATGGGAAGAATTCTGGAGGTCGATCTCTCCGAACAGACCATTGACGCGACGCCCCTTGCGGACAACTTAAAGGAGCTGTTTGTAGGTGGTCGCGGGCTGGCGGTCGCCCTGCTGTTTCGGCAGTTGAACGGAAACGGCGCCGCACCGGGCAATTCGATCGGGGAAATCGACCCGCTTTCCAAAGATAACGTGCTGGTCTTCTGCACATCGCCGGTGGTCGGCACAAACGTACCGACCGCGTCCCGAATTCACGCGGTGTTCAAGTCTCCCCTGACCGGCGGGATCGGCTCGTGCAACAGCGGAGGGAAATGGGGCGCCGAGTTCAAGAAGACCGGTTTTGACGCCCTGGTGGTCAAGGGCTGCGCCGATAAGCTCGCGGTCCTCATCATCGACGAGGACGGACCGCGTCTCGAACCGGCGCCGGATGTGAATCCCGCCGACGTGGACGAGGTGACCGATGCGGTTCAGTCCATCACGAGCAAGAAACACAAAATCATGACCGTTGGCGGCGCGGGCAGAAACCTCTCACCGATCTCATGCATCATAAACGATCGGGGACGGGCCCTGGGACGCGGCGGCAGCGGAGCGGTATTCGGATCGAAGAATCTCCTGGCGATCGCTGTGCAAGGCCAGCAATCCGTCACCGCATGCAATCTGTCTGGAATGGACCCGAAGAACACCTCAGGTTCGGTATACAAGGCCCTGGCCAAGCTCCGTGTCGGGAAGATCACCAAGGCGAAAAGTCAGTACGGAATCCTCTCGTCCATGGGAACCAACGGACTGATGGGAATGCTCGCACAATACGACGAACTGTTGCACAAGAACTTCCTGGACAATGTGCACGACGAGTCGGATCTGGCGAAGATCCAGGGAGAAGCGTTCCTGCATCACGACAGCGTCAAAGTCAGAGGCGGCGCCTGCGTCAAGTGCCCTATCGCCTGTACGCGGGTGACGCACATAGTCGATCGAGACGGAAACACCGTATCGAGCGGGGAAGGCCCGGAGTTCGAAACGGTATCCCTGCTCGGCGCCAATCTCCATATCTACGATCTCGAAGTGGTCACGAAAGCCAACTACCTCTGCAACCGTTACGGGTTCGACACGATCTCCATAGGCGGGACGATCGCCGCACTGATGGAGATTTACGAGAAGGTCGACGCGACCGACCCGTCGCAGCGAACAGAAGCCCAAACAGCCCTGATGAGCGAGGCCGAACCGCTGGTCTCCCAGTACGGGCCCATCGTGTTCGGAAATGCGGATTGTCTGGTTCCGCTGGTCGAAGCGGCGGCGACAAACACCGGAATCGGCCAGGCCGTCGCCCTGGGCGCCAAACGATTGGCCCAACGCTTCGGTCACCCTGAAGCATCGATGACGGTCAAGGGACTGGAGCTGCCGGCCTACGACCCGAGGGCCACCTGGACCCAGGCGCTTTCCTACATGATCAGTCCCAGGGGCGGATGCCACCTCCAGGGCGGATACTCGGCTCCGCTGGCGTTCTGCGCCGGTTACGGAGAGTTCCCGGGGAACAAGGCCGAAGGCGCGGCGCTGGTGGCCCGAAACGTCTGTTACCAGAACATCACTTATGACACGCTGGGCGTCTGCGCGTTCGCCGGTTTCTCGGTCAGCATCGACGAGTTGGCCAATATGCTGAACGACGTGGTCGGCGGCCAGCGCAAGGCCAGCGACTTGGAACAGATCGCAAGAAGGTGCCTTATCCTCGAGCGACTGTTCAACTATCGTTGCGGTTTCACTCTGGACGACGATTGGCTGCCCGATCGATTCTTCGACGATGCGATCGACGTCGACGGCGTTGAAACGAAATGCTCAAGGGACGATTTTTCAAAAATGCGGCGCGAATTCTACGAAGCGACAGGGCTCGACGAAAACGGTCTGCCCACCACACAAACACTGGATGAGACGGGCCTCGAAGAGTTCCTGCAGGACGATTCGGCGACCTCGGAGGAAGCATGAGCACTGAAAAGCAATTTGACAAACGAGACGTCTACAACGCCATGCTCGCCACCGGCAAGGCGATCATGCTCACCGGCGGGAATAATACGCATAGCGGAAATATCTCCGTGCGACACCCGGAAGATCGCGAATCGTTTTTCATGACGACCTCCGGATCTCAGCAGGGAGCGTTGGCGCCGAGCGACGTTGTCCCGCTCAAGTTCAAGGAAGTCAGTTGGGGCGACGGCCGAGCATCCACCGAATCCACTATTCATCGGCAGGTCCTGTCGATTGACGGAGCCGAAGCGGCGATTCACTGTCACTATCTTTCCGCCACGACGGTCACGTTCGACACAAAGGACCACCAGAATTTCCTGACGTACGAAGGAAACGTAGACGGCCTCGATCGGTTTTCTTTCATCCCGATCGACTGCACCGGCGCTCACCTCATGGGCCCCGTGTCGTCGGATTACTACCTGGAACCGACGGGATCCAGGGAAATGGAAGAACGAATCCCCGCGTACCTGGCCGATAGCCCGGTAACGCTCGTACAAGGACACGGTCCTTTCGTTCGAGGCGATTCCCTGGCGTCGTGTCTGCATTGGCTGGGTCTGGTCGAGGCGTCTTCGAGCCTGAAGATCGCGGCCCGTCTCAGGGGGATCGACACCCGAGCCCTGTCCGAAATAGTTCGCCAGGACGGAGCCGACGGGCTCTACCCGGCGACGATGCGAGAGTTCGACACGAGCATCCTGGGCCAATACGACACGAAAGACGCAAATACGATCGCCGTCTTCAAGGAACGTGCGAGATTCAACTTCTACAATTCCATTTCGCCCTTCGGAACGGGCTCCATGAGCGAAAAGGTCACCCAGAACGAGATGCTCTATTGCCCCACCGCCTCGGTCCCCGAAGGGTTTGAAGTCACCATCGAACGAGTCAACCTCCGGGATCAGCCCGGAGACGACCGTGAACTGGCGTTCCACAAGGCGCTCTACCGAAACACCAACTACAAGACCTGTATATTGACGATGAGTCCCCTGGCCAGCGCCGAAGCGATGGCCGTGATCTCCGAATCCTTCGGACCCGAAGCGATCATGCATCCCGATTCGGTTTCCATCGATTATTCGGATCCGAAGGACCATCCGGTGCTGAAACCCATCGACGCCGAGGCGGTCTATCTGAACCCGAGAGTCGGTCTTGTTAACTCCAACGCCGATTTTGACGTCATCGCCAACATGCTCCGCTGGCACAAAGGAGCCTGCGTCATTGCAGGCATGGGCGGCGTCGGAGTGGGAAGCGTCTCCCTGGAACAGTCGGCCCATCACGTGGCCTCACTGGAAAACATCGCAAGAATCCGGCAGATGGTCTACTTGAATCACCATCTTGCGGGAGCCCCGCCGGTCTCGTATTTCCAGCCCGATACGCAGTAACCGTGAGGTATTGTGATAAGGCGGCCGACAAACAACATGCCGATCCGCATAGTCGCCTGCCTGATCGTATGCCTTATCGCAACGGTTGTCGGCGCCGAGGATCTGCGTAACGTTGAAACCGGGCGGGTAATGCCCGCGCTGAAATACGCCGACCAGCCGTACGTGGTTGTCACGAAAACCGAACGATGGGTTTGCGTATTAACCACAGGCGAAGGTCACGAAGGCTCCGGCGGGCAACACGTGGCCTCTGCTGTCAGCGACGACCGCGGAAGGACCTGGTCGAAGCTGGTTGCGATAGAGTCGCCCAAGAGTCCTTCGGCTTCCTGGGCGTGCCCCCTGCTGACCAAGTCCGGTCGAATCTACGCCTTCTACACCTACAATGGCGACAATGTGCGTCTCGGTCGCGACGACACCCACGGATGGTACGCGTTCAAATATTCTGACGACGACGGACGCACCTGGTCAAAGCAGAGATACCGTCTGCCGATGCGGACCACCGCGTGCGATACGATCCGGCGTAAGGGTAAAGTGGTTCATCACTTCTGGGGCATCTGCAAACCGATTATCGTCGGCGACACGGTTTACTTCTCGTTCACCAAGCTCGGCAAGTACTTCCTGGGTGACGGCGAGGGATGGCTTTTTCGCAGCGACAACATTCTCACGGAGAAAGACCCCGCGAAGATCCGCTGGAAAATGCTGCCCAGAGGCCAACGCGGAATACGGAATCCCAAATTCGGATCAGTGCAGGAAGAGCATAATCTCGCGCCGCTGTCCAAACCGGGCCACCTGGCCTGCGTCTATCGTACGACAAAGGGATTCTGCGCGATTGCTTACACCCGCGACAGCGGTGAGACCTGGTCCAAACCCAAGCCGATGCGGTATTCTCCCCGCGGCCGAATAATTCGCCACCCGCGAGCGTGCCCGAAGATATGGCGCTGCGGCAACGGCAAGTTCCTGCTCTGGTGCCACCAGCACGGCGGGGCGAACTACAACGATCGAAATCCGGTCTGGATCTGCGGAGGCGTTGAAGTCGATGGTGAGATTCGCTGGTCGCAACCCGAGATACTCCTGTACCACGACCAACCGAAAAAGCGGATGAGCTATCCGGATCTGATCGAAATAAAGGGACGATACTGGGTCACCGAGACCGAAAAGGCCGTCGCCCGCGTGCATGAGATCGATCCGTCGCTGCTGGCTGGACTCTGGTCGCAATTCGACTGCAAAACGGAGATCAAACGCGGACTGGTCCTCGATCTGACGGATAAAAAAATCTCCGAAGTCGGGGCTGGCGGCGCTATCATGCCGAAACTCGGCGACTTGTCCAAGCGAGGCGGTTTCACGGTGGACATAACTTTGCGGCTGGCGGACCTCAAAGGCCCGAAAGTGGTCCTGGATTCCCGCCTCGACGGTAAGGGCGAGGGAATAACTGTTACGAAGACAGAAGACGGGGTACTGAGCCTGGCGTTCAGCGACGGCAAGCGAAGCGGCGCCTGGAGCGTCGACAAGGGGGTCCTGAAAACCGGGCGTCTGCACCATGTGGTATTCATCGTCGACGGCGGACCAGGCGTGGTGAGTTGCGTAGTCGACGGGGAGTTCTGCGACGGGACAACGCATCGGCGACAGTTCGGCTGGGGGCGATTCGACCGCAAGATCGATTCTGTCGGCGGCGGAAGGCTCAGATTCCCCGATGACGGCGAAATCGAGATCATTCGACTGCGAATCTACAACCGCTATCTACGAACGAGCGAAGCGATATCCAACTTCCGCGCCGCGACGGGTCAGAAGTCCAACTGATCGACCCACGCCGGATAGCGATAGTCGCCAGCGGAGTCATACTGGGGCCAGTACGGTTTGATGTCGAACACTTCGGCTCCGTCGATTGCGTCGAGCCCTTCGACGCTCAGCGCAGATCCATCCACACCGAGCAGCCTTACGGTGGTTACGCCCACTGGCGTCGGGCGCCACGGACATCTCGTGGCGAATATCCCGACACTGGGCGAACTGTCCTTGCCCTGCGGAGTGACTTCCATCCGGACATCGCCCTCATTGTCCATCGCGTAGATCACGATAATATGCGAAACGTCCTGAAGCCCGGCCAGCCCCTCGGCGTACTGGTCGGCGACGCGGATTTCACAGCGACAATCACGCCCGCCGGACCATTGATGCTCCCTGCGCGGCGAAACGACATTACCTATTACATTCAGTTCCATTGGCCTGCTCCATTCAAAGCACTGCGTAGCAATATCATACCCGATCGGGTATAAAGAGGCTTGCTTTCTCGAACCTGGCGGTAGGATGGGCAAGCTGGGCGTCAGCTTCCCATCCGATCGGGATTACAGCATAACCTCAGGAAGGCAAGACATACAAAGTGGCACAGAGTATATATATTGCGGGCGCCGAGGCCGGCAGCGGCAAATCGATTATCGCTTTGGGCATGATAAATCACCTGGTCGGGCGAGGTCATCGGGTCGGGTTCTTTCGACCGGTCATACGCATAAGCGAATCTCCGGACAACATGATCGACCTGATCGCCACGCGTTTCAAACTCGGCGACGATCACGAGCAATTCTGGGGCGTAACCCACGAAACGATGCGTAGCCTGGTGGTCGACGGACGAATAGACGAGATGCACTCTCGGATCATCTCGAAGTACAGAAACCTCGAAAAGCAGTATGACTACGTGATATGCGTGGGCACCGACTACACCGGAATCGCCGCACCGCTCGAGTTCGACTTCAACGCCGACATCGCCAACAACCTCAGTTGCCAGGTCCTCCCCGTGGTCAACGCCATGGACAAAACGCCCTCGCAAACCGCGGCGGCGGTCGGGGTCATGCTCGAATCGCTGGAGGCCCAGAACTGCGATGTGCTGGCGATAGTCGCCAATCGCGCAGATCCGGATCAGGCCCAGGCGGTTCGCGACGCACTTGAGATGAGCCATGACGTAAATACGCCGGCGTTCGTAATTCCCGAGGATCCGATGCTGTCGTGCCCCACTGTCGGCGAAGTCGCCGCCGTACTCGACGCGACCCCGCTGAACCCCAACAGAGAAGGGCTGCACCGCGAAGTAGCATCGTTCATAATCGCCGCCATGCGACTGTCGAACGTGCTGGATCACCTCGAAGACGACTGCCTCATAATAACGCCCCACGACCGCGCAGACGTCGCCATCGGCGTTATCCTCGCTGATGCAGCCACCACTTACCCGCGCGTTGCGGGCCTGCTGCTTACCGGCGACATCCCCCACGTCCCGCAGGTCCATCGCTTGTTGGAGGGCCTGGGAAAAAGGCGAGTGCCAATATTGTCGGTGGAGACCGACACATTCACCGCCGCCATGCAGGCCGCAACGGTCGTCGGAACCATAAAGCCCGAGAATCAGCGAAAAATCGCCGCCGCTCTCAGCCTGACCGAAAACCATATGACATCGGACGAACTCGACGAACGCCTGGCGATCACGCAGCCGGACCGCATGACGCCGCTGATGTTCGAGTACGAACTCCTGCACCGGGCCAAGTCCGATCGCAAACACATCGTCCTGCCGGAAGGCACGGATCCGCGTATCCTGCGATCGACCGAAATCCTGCTGCTTCGCGACGTGGTCGACATAACGCTGCTCGGCGTCGAAGAGGAAATTCGCTCCGCCGCGGCCGCCCTGGGCGTTTCCATTGAAGGAGCCGAAATCGTCGATCCGCTGACCTCGCCGTGGCGAGAAGATTTTGTCACTCGGTACGTTGAACTCCGCAAGCACAAGGGCGTCGTGCCTGACGCGGCGAGAGACACTATGACGGACGTCAGCTACTTCGGCACGATGATGGTGCAGGAGGGCCTGGCCGACGGAATGGTCTCCGGAGCCGCACACACCACCACACACACAATCCGCCCGTCTTTCCAGATTATCAAGACCATGCCCGGGTGCGAACTTGCGTCGAGCGTATTTCTGATGTGCCTTGAAGACCGCGTGGTCGTTTATGGCGACTGTGCGATCAACCCCAACCCAACGGCCGACGAATTGGCCCAGATCGCACTCAGTTCCGCCGAAACCGCCCGCATGTTCGGGATTGATCCTCGCGTGGCGATGCTGTCGTATTCATCGGGTAAATCTGGAGCCGGCGAGGCTGTGGATCGCGTGCGTCAAGCCACTGAAAGGGTCCGGGAGTTGGCCCCTGACATGAAAGTCGACGGGCCCATGCAGTACGATGCGGCCAGCGATCTGGGAGTAGGCGAGGCGAAAATGCCCGACAGCGAAGTCGCCGGTCGCGCCACGGTATTCATCTTCCCCGACCTGAACACCGGTAACAACACCTACAAGGCCGTCCAGCGAACCGCCGGCGTGGTAGCTATCGGCCCGGTAATGCAGGGACTGAAGAAGCCCGTAAACGACCTGTCCCGCGGATGCACTGTACCGGACATCGTCAACACAGTAGCGATCACAGCGATCCAGGCACAGGACCAGCCCCCCATTTGAGCGGCGTCTGTAATCAGTCGGCCTTGACGGGCGCTTCAAACGCCATGAGTTGATAACCGCCCCCAGGTCTGGCGCCCGGCTCGTTTTGTGGCCGATAGACGAACGTAGCGTGCTCAAAGCAGTCGGCGAGCAACGTTAGGACATCGACGAGTTTCTGCTTGTCACCGCCGAGGCCAGGCCCTATATATGACATCCATAAGATGCGATCAACCGTTCGGCCAGAGGAGATCGAAAATGACACCAAGGATCATCGCTGCAGTTCTTCTGAGCACCGCGGCCGTTCTGTGCGGCGGATGCGACAAGCCCGACCCGTCCGACCCCACGGGCCAGAAGCCGACCGGTTCGGCGGATGGAACCGTTACGCTGGCGCCGGGTTTCTACGCCGTGGGCAAGCCCGAGATGGACCAGGTGTTTGAACTGGAGAAGAAAGCTGACCGCGTAATTCTGTGTAACGATTCGCGTGAGTTTGACATCGGCCTGGGTCCGAAGAAAGACGAAGTGGTCCGCCCGATCTACCTGAAATTCGACCAGATCGAACAGTATCTCAAGCGAGAAAAGCACAAGGACATTGTTGTCGT
>PVBE011323251.1_pt1 | contig 13499 bp, 13 predicted proteins | sample 1631181 | NCBI WGS metagenome assembly PVBE01 (sample SAMN08397723, study PRJNA350692) | Marine metagenome, whole genome shotgun sequencing project. | isolation source: water | place: Pacific Ocean | collected 2012-04 | reverse complement strand
TATGGAACCTGGTCTTTTATTCTTGCAGTATTATTCGGAACTTCATTGGGCATTATTGCAGCTATTCGAAATACTTTTTTTAAAACAGTAGGGTCGACGCTGGCATGGCCGTCATTGGCTAAGCTATCAAGTGTTGGTTTTACAGCTTCAAAAGAAACAAATGACATGCCAAAGAAACCGATACCTAATAGTATAAAAGCAGCCAGAACAGAGAATACCCCAATCCTGAAATAATAATGTTTATCATCTAATATCTTCATTTTATGGTTATTTTCGAGAATGCAAACTACCTATATTTAAAAAAATTGACTATTTCTGAAAATCCCTTTGCACAGATGATTAAATAAAATGGTATGATCGGAACTCGATATCTAGCTTGCCCAATTACGCCTGGTAATAAAGAAAAATAAATCATTAAAATAAGTATAATCGATACCAACAGATATTGCTTTTCACTTACTAGGGATACACCACCAATGAAAAATCCAGCATAAGTCGTAATGAGCAACATATAAAATGGAATTGAAAAAAGAATCTCCGATGTTGGTTTGATTCGAAAAAAAGCGCCGATCATTTTTGGAATCGATCCATATGTTGCGGTAAACTCAACGGTTAATGGTTTTGTATCAAATCCAAGATATCGACAAATACCGATGACGCCGACATCTAAAAAAGTTAAAACCATGCCCCGCAGATGTATTGGAATATAATCTTTCCAATTCTGAAAGATATATTCGAGCGCAATTTCTTGATAAATGGATGAGTTTTGAAATGTCGGCGTAGATCCTTCTATCCCCCTCTGTTCGGCTGTTTCACTGAACGCTTTTCTTATCTCGACGTACGGTTTTCCGGTTTTTACTTTCTTTGTTGCTGTTGCATTGTCAAACAATAGATTATATCCTTGAAATGAAGTCAATCCAAATTGACCGTACAGATAATAATTACGTATTCCCCAGGATCCTACTGTTATAAAGAATAAAAGCGAAAATCCGATTATTGCGGTAATTCGAAAACCGCTCTTTTTTTCCGGCCAAGTCAAAAGAATCCCAACAACAACCGCGAGAAAGAATTGGGTGACGGGTCGCACCAGTGTAGATAAGCCGAGAAGCAGACCGCTGACAAAGACCAGTTTGATTTTTCCGATAGATAGGCCTTTGAATAGAAAGAGCATGCAAGTCAAAAAAATGAATGAGAACAACGTTTCAGTCAGAATCGTCTGGGCATAATAGATGTTGAGTGGATTGATTGAATATAATGAAGCAGATATCAATGATATCGCTTCGCTAAAAAATATTCTACTCAATGCATAAACGAGTACAATGGCACCCCCATTCAATAAAATCTGCAGTAAAAGAACCCACCAGGGCTTTATCCCTACCACTGCGTATATGATCGAAAGGAAAAAAGGATACCCTGGCGTCCTGAACTGTGACGCAGGAGATGTGTATGCCTTCCTATTCAAAAGCTCTTTAGCAAGTTCGTGATACCCGCTGGCATCTCCAATAAGTATCTTATTTGTCAATACTTGCTCATCCCAAGGTCTCAGGGTGACAAAAAAGATAGCTCGCAACAGAATAGAGGAGAGAATAATGATGATCAAAACTTTGTACTTGCCACAAAACTCATCGATACTTTGCGTTTTATTCATTCGATTAGGATTTCGCCCAGTTCAGATACGCTTGGGCAATACTGTTCCAATTAAGATGGGCAATGCTGTTTTTAACCTGCTCCCGATCTATTTTTCGGTTCAGCAAATTCAATATTTCATCTCTCCAAGACACGGGGTTTCCGGTTGCCAATAACACGCCGTTTTTCTCATTAATGATCTCCCTGTGGCATGCAATGTCTGTTGCAGCCACAGGTGTGCCGCATGCAAGTGATTCGAGAGCTACCAGGGGTAGCCCTTCATAGAGAGAGGGTACAATAGTCACATCAGCCTGACTATAAATATATGCAAGATCATCATTATCAATATTTCCGATCACATTAATCGAATGATTCAAGTGTGAACGATGAATAATTTTTTGTATCCTTGTGTTGTGATTGCCATTGCCGACGATCACCAGGTCGATATCCTTTGTTTCCTTTTTCAAGTGTCTATAGAATTCAAGAAGAAGATATACTCCCTTTCTGATCCTTCTGAGAATTCCGACAAACAGCAGCAGCTTGTGTCCGTCCCTCCGAACTTTTGGAATGTGTTCAGGAGTCTGTTGGTAAGAAAATCGCTCAAAATCAACTCCATTACGAATAGTTTTAATCGTTGAGGGATGAATACCGTAGTCGATGATCGCTGATTGAGTTGTCGCATTAGACACACCGATCATTTTATGGCTATTTTTGTAAACATAATGCTCCAACACCAGCAAAACGGGAGAACGAATATATTTAGTATGATATTCCTCCCACGTTGGTTTTCCAAGAATGAGACCTGAATCATCCCGTACCGACCGAATGGTTTTCATCTCTTGATAGGTCGATACATGGATAACCGATACGATGTTGCAATGTTGGAGTTTTTTTAACTTTGGTATCAGACCGGCACTAGAGAATCCCTGAATAAAAATTGTATCAAACTCCAAGAGATCAAATGACTTCCTATTTTGAAAACTCTGATACAAAAATCCAACTGGAGAGGTACCGAGTCGGATAACCCCGGGATAATCCCGGAATGGCTTTTTGGATCCATAAGCGAGAACATTTACTGTATGACCAAACTGTCTGAATGCCCGATACAAGTTAAATGAAACATAAGCCACCCCTCCCGATGATACGGGCGGGAACTGTAAAGCAATGATCAATATCTTCATAATTACTGAATCATATGGTGTTCAGTATCCATTCAGCCAAGTAAGGCAGCTACTGTTTTGTCCACCATGTTATCGAGCGAATACAGATTCTTTATCCGATTTCTTGCGAAAATACTGAGATTCGTTCGTTCTTTCTCTGATAAATTCAAAATCCTTTTCCATCCTTCAACTAGCGCCATCTGATTTCGTGGTGGTATTACAAAACCTGCATCCCCCAGGACAGTGCCAGAATCCCCCACGTCGGTAACCACACACAACACTCCGCAGGCCATCGCTTCACCAATAGCATTGGAAAATCCTTCACCGTAAGCGGATGAAGATGATAAAACATCCAAAACATTATAGACCCGACACATATTATCAACCGTTCCCGTCCAGATAGTTCGATGGGATATGTTCAATTTATTTTCCAGGTCATGCAATTTTCTTTTATATGAATCCGATCCGGTTCCAGTACAGACAAAAAAAACATCCCTTCCTTCCTTCAGAAACATCTCAGCCGCCTTGAGAAATGTGGTATGATCTTTCATGGGGTGAATGCGTCCTACGATACCGATGACTACCGAATCTTTCTTGATTCCCCATTCTGATCTCATTTCTTCTCCAACCGGTCTATTTGGATAAAACCGGGTGATGTTGATACCGTTTGGAATGATGCGCCAATTGTTTTCTGAATAGCCCCTGACGATGTGGTCGTTTTTCCCTGATTCTGAATTTGCAATCATCAAATCCACATACCGGGACATCCATGTGCCGATAAGAAATTTTAGTCGGGTGAACCAATCGAAATCTAAGAAATCGATGTTTGAGTTGCGAATACCCCAAACAACCTTAATGTTGAGCAGCCGTGCCAGAATAAAACAGAGTTCGTTGGTTCCTAGCATGTACCCATGAATGACATTTGGTCGAATCGATTTAATGGCTTTAAACAATCGAATTATAACCGAGAATATGTCCCAGCGGTGTTTTCTATGGAGGCAAACAACCTTGACGCCGGCAATTTGATGAATCTCACCCCACAGATCACCACCTTTGACGAATATGATCAGCGAGATATCGAAACGGGTTTTATCGATACCTTTCAATAATTCAACAAGTTGTCGTTCCGCACCCCCATAATTTACTTTATCAATGACAAAAGCGATTTTCAAAAATTGTTAAATCCTAAATCAAAGACTCATAAAGCGCCAAATATTGTTCAGAGATAATTTTCCAAGAAAATTGCTCTGTATACTTTCTACAATTTTCAGACAGAAGCAACCGGTCAGAAGATTTACATATCCGATACAGTGCATGGGCAAAGGATTCAATATCACCCTCTTTGCAGGCGGTACCACATTTTGTATTCATCACATCTCGAACGCCTGGGACATCGAAGCAGACAACGGGTAATCCTGCCGCCATTGCTTCAATCAAGACGATTCCAAAGGTTTCGAGTAGAGAAGTCATTGCAAAGACGTCCGCGCTCTTATAATAGTGAATCAGCGCATCAGAAGGTAAATTGATTTCATTGTTTTTCTTGGAAATCTCTTCAATCAATATCAAACGATCGGTTTCATTTCCCAAAATGTCTCCGCCGTTTATATCTGTACTCCTGTTTCCGATAATGATCCAATAAGCATTCAAACCCATGCAAATAAGTCGATGGAGTATTTTTGGAATAAACGAATATCCTTTCTTGGGGCGGTTGCGGCCGACTGTCAGAATTATTTCTGCATCAAGCGGAATGTTATGCTTGTCTCTTATATCTTCACCGCCGATAAAACCATGAACCCGTTCGATATCAACGCCATTGGGTATGAGTCTTATTTTTTCATTCGGAATACCAATCGACAAATACTCCTTTTTAACGGTTTCCGTGATGGCCACAATGGCGGAGTATTTCTTATAATTTTGTTCAATTAATCGGTTTGCTTTTTTGATTCGCCGAACACCGTATTCGATTTCATTCTGAATTTGAATATCTTCGCCGGAACACCTGAGGACACAGGGTATTTGCTTTTTAATAAAAAAATCGATCAGTACGGCACCGTAGGGATATCCACCATTTATTTGCCAGAGATCAAACTGATGTTTGTTTTGTATCCGCAGAAAGTATTTTTCAATCCACAATTTACATAATGGATAGGTGCAATGAATCAGTCTAAAATGATACAACGTTTCATTATTGTAGTGATATCCTTTTATACGGCTGTTATTCTCCCAGGAATATACATGAACACGGTGCCCCCTTTGACCGATGCTTTTAGAAATATTGTGGACACATACCTGCAAGCCGCCAATTCCATGATAAAAAGGTATGACATGTGCAATTTTCATTGAGTCTGTCTTATGTCTTGTTTTTTTGATTTCATCATTTAAAGCGGAATTACCACCGATCAAGCCGCTCATTTGCTACTTGTCGAAATGGAAATCGGCGATGATATGGCAAAAAAGTAGAGCAGTACGATACCCAAACCAGCAACGATCAATCCCATCTTATGTTTAAGAATATGAAAGGTAGCTTTCCTGTTTCTGGTAATTGTAGTATTGATTTTTGTTTGACTTAAACGCTTTCTTGTTTTCAATCCATCCAAATTTGTAATTATTGCAGTAGCTAACCGAAAACACAATACTCTTGATGTTGGAAATTTATATGTCTTGGATGGAAAAGTTATCTCGTCCGGTTCCGTAACGGATTCCATGTATGCATATACGCTGGACCACTATTGCATATGGGACAAAATTGCATCTCTTTGTCTTTATCTTCACTATTTTTCTCTATAATCTCAATATTTGACATTAAAAAAACAGATATCTGTTTCGGTTTACCTGTTATAATTTCGTCAGTCGATAACATCCATATGCGTACGGTCTTCCGATACGATCATAATCTTGACGATCAATGAGTTTATCGGACAATGCGTATTTCTCATCGATGACTTTCAGCCCGTTGAACATCGCAAGGGCCTTTGTTGGTGTACATATCCGATGTGCGTTAAATTGAATGACATTATCCATACCCGTGGGAAATGCCACAAGGAGCATACCGTTTTTCCGAAGCACTCTTGCTAACATTTCAGCTGCTTTGTTCATGCCATATAAGTCGAGTTATCCCCGTATCGCCCCAAGCCGATATGTTCGAGAACGGAAAGTGATGAAATCGCTTCAATCGATTCATTGGAAAACAGCATATGATTGATATCGGCGCATAAGTATTCAATATTGTTCATATTAGAAGATACCCAGCGTATGTCTATATACAACACCCGACATATCTGAGCGGCAAATCCGACAAAGTATCTTGATGAGCCGATATCGACAAGCATATCGGGTTTTGCTTGGTTTACATGATGAAAGGCCCAACTATCCTGGTTGATGTATCGGCTAAATGTTCGTGGGTGGCTAACATTGTCGTGTAAACAAGGATAGTCCGGTTTTATTTTGAATTCCGTTTGATGGACAGAGTGTTTCTTTAGTTTTCGGTAATCGTAAATATATTTCAAAATCCACGGGAAAAAGCAGCGCGGATTCAGTACGAGTGCAATCGCAGATGTCTTTATATATCGCCTAATTATTTTCAAAGTGCTTAATGCCTAAGTGTTCTTTTCGACGATAATCTTAAAAAGAAGGCTGTCATCGAATGACCTCAGAAATTTAAAAGACTCCAAGCAAAGTCGTGTTTTTGAGCTCAACGGATCCAAGGAGATGGATGTGGGTAGGAATTCCGGTGACATCCGGTGGCGTTGAAACAATTTTTGTATATCCTTTGCCCGGTAAAATTTGACATGTGTCGGATCATTAGCGGATATGGGAAGCTGGCCTAAGCACATGCGCATTCTGGATATGAGTGAGACAGTGTTGGGCACCGACATGAGTATTAGGCTGTTTGGTTTGGCAACGCGAGACATCTCTGTGAGTAACGTCTCCGGATACCGGATATGTTCCAAGACTTCGAAAGATATAATAATGTCGAAAAAATTCGACTCAAAGGCTAACGTATCGGATTCTATATTGGCCTTTTGAATAGTATCACATACGATGTGAACACCGCTGAATGGATTCATTTGAGATATCTACGGCAGCGGTATATTTACTTCCTTGCTGTCTAAGAAAGCTCAACCATCTTCCGGTACCTGGACCGATATCTAGACAGACGCTATTTTTGATTTTGTGTGCGTTTAATGTTTGGATTATTTTTCTATCTTTGACACCCAGTTGTTTTGGATCGAATCGATACTCTCTCTTCTCCTTATTTTTGAAAAACACATCGAAGTGCGCTTCCGTTCGATTTAAACCGGTATTCATGCAGCGTTTATTCTCTTATGGTTGTGACGAGTCTAATGGTCTTGTCTTTTTTTTTCGTTTGTTACTTAAATAGAACCATCTGACATTCAATTTCACACATGCGTTTCAACTCTTTGTACTCAATTTTCTGATCATCTAGTGTCTCAATAGCGTAATCCAATGCTTTCATCTCATTGAAAAAAATCCAAATCATCTCCAACTCTATGTAGACTGTCGCCGATTTCTATCAATATCATGGGTTTCCATTTACGGATTATATTAATCCCTCCACATAGGATTTTATTTTCGTATCCATCCGTATCGATCTTCATGAAGTCAATCTTATTTATCTTTTCTTCCCGAACGTAGTCGTCTAATTTTCGAAGTTTTATCATATCGCCCAATTTACGACTAACATTTGAATCAATATTCCAACTTGCCCTAAAACACAGTCCAACCTCATCTATAAGGAATTCATCTTCAACATCGGAAAACCCAACTTTCTCCAAAATGATATTATCCAAATTTGGATTTAGTGATTTATTTTTCAGTAGTTTTCCAAATGCAAATGTTGTCGGTTCAAATCCATAAACTTTACCTGTACCGGACTCAAGCAATTTGGAGATCTTGAACGTATGAGCACCGACGTTGGCACCAATGTCGAACACAATCATATCGGGCTCAATATATTTTTCAATTTTTGGATTACTTTACGCTCCCAACATCCAAAGTAATATAAATTTCTGTCAATTAGTTCTGTTAAATCCAATTCGTATGTGATGCCGTTAATAACTTTTCGTTTCGTTTTGCAGTTTATAAGAAATGTCAATTTTCGCGTGACCAGGTATGTAATTAACTTTATGAAATAATTCAAACTGATGGGCTTCATTTTATATCCAAGAACCCGAACAATTATTTTTCGATTTCTTGAATGAACCAATCACAAAAACGGTTCATGCCTTTTTGAGATATAGAGTCACGATAAGCATCTTGTCCATTTTGTGCGATTTCAAGACGTCTCTTTTCATCATCTAAGTACGTTCTAATTTTTTCTTCAAGGTCGGAAAAATCCCATCGATACGTATCACATGTCTCACCTGAAATGAAAATATTCGGCCAGGTATCCATATGTGAAATATCTGGTCTTAGTAGCAGGCATCCGAATATTAAAGCTTCATATTCTCTTACATTGAGTTCACCCCATCCAAAAGGACCAAATCCGATTTTTGATTCCTTCATCATTTGTCGGTATTTGCGAAGTGGCAATTTCCCCTCTACGGATCCATGAAGTGATTTGTCTATTTCCAACATGCGATCCAACCTGCTAACAAGCTCTTTGCGGTGAAACGTGACTGTTTCTCTTGCTAAATTGGTATTCATCCGCATGAAAATATCATATTGTCGATCTGTTTTCGGGTCTGTGAATGGAACTTTATAATTGGTTGTAATCAATTTCGGAAAACGTCTGCTGAGTCCATTCTTATTTGAAAAAGCATTATAGATATCCCCCATGCCCATATTCCAGGACAAGTCAACTTTATTCATAAATTTAGTATCCAGAGGATAGAATTGCTTGAAAGGTTTTGAATCGATAATTCCATATTTCCGATGGTAGAAATCACTGAAAATCCTGCCCCCATAAAATTCTTGGGTATAAAGACTTTTGTTTTTAAAAAGGTGTTTTTTTAGATATAAATCAACATGGGGCAATAATTCGAAATGTGTTACACCAGTACTGTCGGTAATATCCATCCAGACAATCTTACTTGCATATTTTCTGGCATTCGATAGAAATTGAACAACCGGACCCGATTCTTCCAACACGGCCCGCTTTTCGCCGATTTCTCTTAATACATGCTGCGATATCAATAAAAGAATGTCACATTCCAAATTCTTTTTATTCAGCTTGTGAAAAAAACGAACCTTTACTCCTCTTTCATATAATGCTTTTCGATTATGTCGAACTGGGGTAATGAGATAGTTGGCAATGTTGCTATTATTCGTTATAAAATTTACACGTTTTTTCATATCAGGGAATCATATAAATATCGTTCATTATGTTTGAATCTATGAATCGGTATTTCGTCTCAATTCATGCTCAATTATTTCGGCCAACATCTCATCTAAAGTAACGGTTATCTTCCAGTTTTAATAAAACTTCTTCAATTTTGACAAATCGGTAATGTAACAAATGTGATCACCTTTTCGATGTTTATTTGAATATGTCCAGCTGATCTTCACATTCGTCATGCTTTCAATCAATTCAATTGCTTCGATTATCGATATCGAATTGTCTCTTCCGCCTCCAATATTAAACACTTCACCGCAATGGGGATTCGAAATAAACACATCTATTGCTGCTATGACATCTTTGCTATGGATATTGTCTCTAACCTGTTTTCCTTTATATCCGTAAATTGTATAAGGGATATTTCTTAGGGCGGCTTTTACTATATATGATAGAAATCCGTGCAGCTCAACGCCGCTGTGCAAAGGGCCTGTCAGACATCCTCCTCGGAATATTCCGACCTTTATGTTAAAATATCGACCGTATTCTTGAGCAACAATATCCCCGGCTAATTTTGAGGCACCGAATAGTGAGTGCAGGCATTGATCAATACGACAGTTTTCATCGATACCATTATAATCACAGGGATTCTCATAATCCCAGCGCGTATCCAATTCTGTCAGCGGAAGTTCGTTGGGAGAATCTCCGTATACTTTATTAGTACTGACATAAATAAATACTGCTTTCGGATTAAATTTTCGTGTAGCTTCCAAAAGATTTAGCGTACCGTTTGCATTCACGCCAAAATCGATTAATGGTATCTCACTCGCCTTATCGTGAGACGGTTGCGCTGCACAGTGTATGATCACATCATAGATGTGCTGCTTATAGAGTTTCTCAATCTGATCATAGCTCCGGATATCAATATCATGATGAATATAGTTCTTTACCTTCTTTTCAATCCTTTTGAGATTCCAACTCGTGTCTCCCATAGGACCGAAAAAGAATTTTCACAGATTGTTATCAATGCCATGTACTTCACAGCCATTATCTGCATAATGCAATACCGCTTCGGATCCAATTAAACCGCTGCTTCCAGTAATCAAAACTTTCACGCCAATATCCTCAACTGTATAATCTTCTCAAGAATCATATGCCGTTTCGTTCGGAGGCCAATCGATTTATTGTGATTTTTCTCATTTCTTAATCTATGGGTTTTTAAAGATGGCACAACTTAGACTACACTTGTCGAAATTTTCTCCAACAATTTGACTTCATGGTTAATTCTTTCATCCCAGGTCCATAAAAATGTTTTTGAGAATTCGACCATCTTCCGGGAATAGGCTCTAATTCGAGCATGGTTTTCCAACAGATCGGTTAAAGTTCTCGTCAGATGCGCTACAATGTTGTTTCGATCGATCCGGATCACGGCATCTTCTGGTATCACGTTACCTGTATATGCATCGGTATGGAATTTTGAATCTCCAGCCAGTATAATAGTGCACTTTCCTGCAGCCATGGCCTCGATCACGGTATTGCTCAGATTGCCCATTTTATTTAGCGATACATAAATATCGGCATTTTTATAATATGCACCGATCCGATTGTGCTCCACCGAGCCGACAAGCCGGACGTTTTCAGCTATATCCCAATCATGGCACAAATCACGAATATGTTCTAGTAACACGCCTTTGCCAATGATATTGAGATTAAAGTTTATGCCTTTGCGTTTAATGTTTCGTGCGGCCGCAATCAGTTCTAGTATGCCTTTATCATCAACTAATTTTCCGACAAACAATATTGAAATGATCGGATTACATTTCGCTGCGATGCCGACTGTCTTTTCAACGCCATTGAGCCATATTTTTGTTGGAGTCGCCTTGTTCAGCAATTTGCCGATGAAATATTCCGTTCCACTTCCGTCCTGAGTACAAACGGCAAGATCATATCGTATTTTGTAGGCAATAAATTTCATTGGATTGAACAATTTTGTCAGAAACTCCACGGCTAAACGCTTCTGATCGGGATAAACGCCTAATATTCTGATGACGACGCCCGCATTTGTACATAGTTTGATAAAAGCGGCCGGCACGATATTCGATCGTCCGAAATAAAAAATCAGTCCGTTAGCCATACGATCGTACAGCCGAATACAATAGCGCCAGGTTACCATATCGCTTATGAAATCGTTGATCTTGTTTGAGAAAAATAACTGCCGATATGGAATGATATGAAAATCGATACCATTCATATTCAATCTCTTGTACCGATCATGAACAACTGCCGATTCAGTTCTGTTCTTGCAGACAATAACCCATACCAGTTTGTGACGTCTCGATATCTTCTCTGACAATTTAACAATAGTAGGTATGCCTGTAGGATTCCACGTTTCATTCTGTACGGATTCAAAAAGCCCATTAAACAATCGCGTAACAAAAATATAAGTGTTATCCAATCTATCTACTCTGCGAAAATCACCTGAACGATCTTTCTACCCGTATCCCCGTTCCCAAAGAGTCCATTTGTCCATTTTATTTTTTCCGACTGATATAATACTTCACTATCGATTATTTTCTTTCTTGATGCACCGGCCAAGATGCTATATCCATTTTCAACAAGTTCTATCCATTCCGTTTCATCTCTGAGGATCACACAGAATTTTCTCATAAAATATGCTTCCTTCTGCAATCCGCCGCTATCAGTGAATACTCCATCACAATTCTTCAAAAGATGCATCATATCGAGATATCCCACAGGATCAATCATTCGGATATGTTCTGTTTTGATATCCATCTCATGGATGGCGTTTTTGGTCCGGGGGTGAATCGGCATTACGATGGGAGTTCTACCTGATATTTCATCTAAACCTTCCATGATGTTGTGGAGCCGCTCTGCGTTATCTGTATTTTCACTTCGATGTACCGTTGCCAGATAGAATCCATTATCCATTCCTTCCAGAGATATTGTAGGTTTCATACGAAATATGTTCGTTTGGAAAAAATGATAAAACACGTCAAACATCACATCCCCAACATTAAAAACTCTCTGATTAAATCCATTGAATCCGAGATCGTTCTGCACACCAATCCCTTCTCGTGTCAAATTTAACACCGCTCCTTCATTTGGACAAAAGAGCCAAGTGGACAGGCGGTCCGTTATGATCCGATTGATTTCCTCGGGCATATTCATATTGAATGAACGAAGACCGGATTCAATATGCGCAATGGGAATATGGAGCTTGGCGGCTGCCAGCGCTCCGGAAAGCGTTGAATTCGTGTCCCCATAAACCAATACCCTATCCGGTTTTTCGGTTATAAGAATCTCTTCGATTGCCGCGATCATTCGTGCAGTCATTTTTCCATGATACTTTTCCCTGATATCAAGGTTATAATCGACAATGAGTTCAAATTCACTTTCAAAATAGCCGCACAAATTCGCGTTATAATGCTGCCCGGTGTTAAGGATGACCTCCTGAAGGTCCGTAAAGATGTTTAATTGACGATAATGTTCAATGGCACTCCGAATCGCATAGATCTTTATAAACTGTGGCCGTGTGCCGATTATATGAATAATTTTCATACAAAAAGGATCAAGTGTTTAGTGCTAGGCCTATCCCCATGTCCTGGAATGTGGTTCTACACAGGCTCCCTAGCAACTCCAGATCACTATCAATGAATTAAGGTAATTTCTGATTTAAGACACTGGTACTGCACTATCTTCTAGAATTGTTGAAATCCCGTTTTTTATTTGCGCTTCGATGCTCCGGGAGAATTTTTCAGGAATTCCGAACAAGGTGATGCTCCTTTCAGGTTCATATCCACCCTGGTTTAAACTCTCTGCATCCGGTATATATCCGACCATACCGTTTGCGCAGCCAACGGGCATGATGTGCACCTTTGATTTTTCATATGTCGCACGAAGCCATAAGGCATATTGGGTAAAAATCTCTCCGTCCATCGCAACAAGAATGATATTTTCGGCAAAATTAATCCGCTGGATATTTAGTCGGACATCGTAAACGGCGTGGTAATTACCTATAACATACGATGCGTAACTGCTTATGGCCGCATCATTAGCTTTTCTCAAATTTTCGAAGTATTGCCTGCTCTTTTTTCTCTCGCATTTAAGTGGTATCGCTCCGACATCGGCAAAAAAAGATGGTTTTAATTTTTCTTTTTGGTTAAAGGTTTCTAGGATGTCACTGACAATATTCCGGGCAAAATGAGTAATATCGGCGGGATTTTCAGTTTTGTAAAAAAAAAGGGTCGGAAACATCCGATAGTACAGGTATTGATGAATTTTACGTTTGGTGAGTTCGGTTCGGCGAATCAGGTTCGGCCGTATATTACCGGCAAAACCCTGTATATAGAAAGTGACAAAACTTCTGCTGAATTGTTCCGAAAGAAGTGCTGCGATCT
>PVBE013001895.1_pt1 | contig 13500 bp, 6 predicted proteins | sample 1631181 | NCBI WGS metagenome assembly PVBE01 (sample SAMN08397723, study PRJNA350692) | Marine metagenome, whole genome shotgun sequencing project. | isolation source: water | place: Pacific Ocean | collected 2012-04 | reverse complement strand
GCGGCGCCTCGCCGGCCCCCGCCGCCGCTGACTGTGTCGCGCCTCCTTGACGTACCTCTGGTACGCCTGCGTCGGCGCTCCTTGTCAGGCGACGCCGCATGGCTCGCCGAGGCTTGATCAACCTCTTCGGATATCGCTCTATCCTCGGCACAATCGAGCTCGGCGGCCTCTGTCACGGCCCGGGTGGCGGGGGATGTCCGGAGGGCGGCAGCGGTACGGGCTGCGGTCCGGTGTTGGGGCCCGGTGGTCCTGCCAGCGGGGGCGCCCCGGCGGGTCTTTTGCCCTGGTGGTGCTCGGGGCACATGTCCGGCGGCCCCGGGCAGCGGGAGCGCGGGATGAGGAACGGCCGGTCCCGCCGGTTCTTGAGGCTGCCCCCCTTACCGAGCTCGATGACCTGCACCGTGGACGCCGGGATCTTGTGCTGCGCGAGCCACTTTTTCAGCGTCTCGAGGATGTCGGCGTTTTTGAACCCCTCGGGGCGGGGCTGGAAGTAGGCGTCGAAGGGCCAGGTCAGGGGCACCGCGCCGGTGGTGAAGTTGATGCACGGCACGTTGGCGATGAGCGCGGCCCACATGGCGCGGTGCTCGGTGTACTCGGTGAGCAGCGCGCCATCGTCGGGCAGCAGTATAAACGCCCGGGCGCCGGGCTCCACCCGCTCGGCGATGGAGTGGATCTCTCGCTCCAGCACCAGGCGGCTGTACGACGCCGTGGTGGTCCCCTGCTCCACGCAGCAAAACAGCGCCACCGCCCCTGCGACCCAGGCCCGCCATCCCGTCCGGTTGCCCACCAGCGCGGCGAGGCCGACGGCGGCGGGCAGCAGCAGCAGCAGGCCGATGCGCCCGGGGAGCCGGATGGCCCGCATGCCGGGGATCTTGAACAGCTGCTCCCAGAGGCTCACCTCGCCGGGGTACATGGTAAAGAGCGCCAGCACCGTGGCCGAGACCAGCATGATCAGCACCACGCCCGGGCGGCGGCGCCAGAGAAAGAGGCCGGCCAGCACCGCGGTGCTGGTGACGAAGCCGAAGCCGAGGATGTGCTCGTTTTTGATCGGCAGGTGGTTGTACAGCTGCCACTCGGCCATGGAGCCGTAGAGCCAGTGGTGGGGGCCCATGAAGAACCACGACTGCCAGCGGGGCATCGCGTCCAGGCCCAGGCCCACGGGGCGCTCCCCGGCGGTCTTGGAGATCTCCAGGTAGCGCCAGGCCAGGGGCGCCACCACCGCCGCGGAGAGGCCGCCGCCGGCCAGCCCATGGAGCCAGAGGCTGCGCGCCGTCTGCCACAGGCGCCGCCGGCCGCGCCGCAGGGCCAGAGCCCAGATCCCGGCCAGGGCGACGTAGAACACCAGAAAGTAGCCATTATAAAACCCGCCGTAGAACTGGGCGGCCAGGGCCGCCGGCGCCAGGTAGCACCACGCCAGGCGCCAGCGGCGGGGCACCTTCGGATCGAAGACGCGCCACACGCCCCAGACCGCCAGCACCAGGTAGAAGTGCGGCAACAGCTGCTGGGTGTTGAGGTGGCCGATGCGGGCCGCGGCGAAGGCGAAGAGGAAGGCGCCGAAGGAGCTGGCCAGCACCGTGGCGAGGAAGCAGCGGCGCAAGAAGAAGTAACAGACGAGGAAGTTGGCCGCGCTCACCGACAGGACCCAGAGGGGGAAGGCGGTCAGCGGCGGCATGTGCAGCGAGCGCCAGAACCAGTACAGCGGGCCGAACGACAGAAACAGGTCACAGGTGGCCATGAGGTTCTTCATCGGGTAGCCGAAGGGCGCGTCCCAGAAGCCGTGGCGCGTGCCGCCGCTGATCCACATCCAGGTGTGCTCCAGCACGATCTGGTTGAACACCGAGTCGTTGGCGAAGACCTGAATCTTGGCAAAGCCCGACAGAATGGACGGGTGGTGGGCCAGCAGCAGCCCGGCCGCCAAAAAGAGCAGGGGCGGGGTGCGGCGTAGCAGCGCTCTTTGTGGGCTCCAGGTCATATGCAACCATCCTGCCGGATGCCGGTGAGGTTGACCAGAGGTCTCGGTCAGCCGGACCGTCGGGGCGTTCGCCGGAGCTGAAAGACGAAGGCGTCCAGGCGCTGGTCGTCGATGGGGGAGCCGTCGCTGTAGAGGAACAGGATCGGGATCTCGACCTGGTGACGCAGCATACCCTCGGCCACCAGCGCCGGCGCGCAGCCCCAGGGGCTGATCACGATGGCGCCGTCGCACATCCCCTCACGCCAGTGGTGCAGCACGTTGCCGACGGTTATCGGCGCCTCTCCCTCGGGGTAGTCGTCGAGCATGGACCGGGCATGCTGGCGGATGTCGTCGACCTCGGTCACGGGGATCCAGGGGTGGAGCGGGCGCACCTCGCCGTAGAGCGCGCGACGGATGCGGGACATGGACATGGAGGTGGTGGCGTCGGTCAGGTGTTGCGCCGGCGCCTTCATCAGGTCGCCCAGCACCGAGGTGTTCATGTACTCCGACAGCATGGTCAGCGGCTCCACCAGGACCTGGAGGCCGCGCTGGTTCAGGCGACGGGTGAGGTGGTCGCTGGCGTAGTCGTCCAGGCGGAGGAAGACGTCGCCGCTGAGCAGGATCCGGCGCCGGGCCGGGTCCGGCGTGGCCTGACGACCGACGCGGGCGAAGTCTCGGCTGGCCCTCGCCAGCAACGCCCTGAGCGCCTGCCGGTGTCGCGCGGCGTCCTTGAGCCCCCTGGCGCCGGCGGCCCAGGGACGCTCGAGGATCGCCTCGAGCTCGCCGCAGTAGGCCTCGAAGAGGTCGTCGACGCCGCCCGCTTTGGCCTCCAGGGGGCGGTGGTAGGCCACGAGCTGGTTGAGGATGTCCCATGACACGGCGCCCGACCAGCCCTTGAGCTGGAAGGTCAGGCCCATGTCCGAGCGCGCGTCGAAGGTGCGCACCGAGACGGTCTCGTCCAGGCCCATGTGGGCCAGCGACATCTGGTCCTTGATGGCGAACATGCAGTTGCGGCAGGTGCCGGAGTTGGCCACCTGCATCAGCACGGTGGGCTCACCGGCGGGCGACTCCTGCAGCTTCTTGCGGAAGGCGCCCCACAGCAGCTGGTAGGGCAGACACTCCTTGCCCGAGCAGTCCCGGCGTCCGAGCCTGAGCGCCTCCGCGTCGCAGGGGCCCGAGGAGGTCGCCTCGAGCCCGAAGGAGCGGTAGGTCGCGGCCAGCAGCGGCGAGACGTGGTGTGCCAGGCTGAGCATGATGAACTGGGTGCCCTCGCGCTCCTCGAGCAGCGAGGTCTCGGGCTCCGGGTCGAGCAGCCGCATCCAGCGCGCCGGCGGCGTGCTGGTTGCGCCGTCGTGGTGGCGCGCGGTGTGGAGGAACGCCTGGACGCGGGTGACGTACCCGGCGGCGCCGCCGTGACCGTCGCTCTCCAGGACGGTGTGCGGGTAGCCCTCCATCAGCCGGGCGAAGATCTGCTCCACGAAGGACACGGGCCCGCAGCCGAAGGCGCTGAGCAGCAGCGGGTAGACTCTGCCCTGGGCGCGGGCGTGCAGCGCCACCCGCAGAATGCGCCTCGACTCGGACCAGTCGACCCGGGTGATCGGGTGGACGCTCGACGGCACAGCGCAGCAGTCCATGGGCACGGCCAAAACGCCGTTCTCCCGCAGCAGGCGCGGCACGCCCGCGTTGAGCCCGGGATCGAGGATCACGTGGAGCATGCCGCAGACCACCACCACCGGCAGCTCGTGGGCGCGGGCGTGGCTCAGCGTGCGCTGGCCGACACGCGCCAGCTGCCCTTCGAACGCGCGCTGGGCCCTCTTGGCCTTCTCCATGGCGTGGGGCACGCGGAGCCTGCTCGCGCCCAGGGCCTCGGCCGCGGCCAGCGCCTGCTGCAGCAGCGTCACCGCCGTGGGCCCGCCGTCCAAAGCCAGGTGCGGCGTGATGAACTCGTAGCTCCTGCCGCGGGCCGTCAGGGCCTCGCGGACGAGCTCCGGCAGCGCCTGCTCCATGGTGCAGGTGCCGCCGCCGCCGTGGTCCCGGTCGGGCAGGGTGAGCAGCTTGGGGAAGAAGACCCGCTCGACGCCGTCGGCGTCGAGGATCCCGTGGGCGATCTTGGCCGGCGCGCAGGCGTCGTAGGCGAAGCAACGCTGCTCACCACGCCCCAGCGACCGGCGGTCGGGCCGCAGAACCTTCACCCCGAACCCCAGGGCGCTGACGAAGGTCACCAGCCAGGGCATCACGCCGTGGCAGGCGCCCGTCAGCGGGATATGCACCGCGGCCTTGCCCGGGCGATCCTCGAGGTACGGCGCCAGGGCCTCGTCTCGTTCGCGGAAGGCGTCGGGGGCGTCCTGCGGGAGCTTGGGCCGCGCCGCGGTGGAGATCTCGTACTTGGGGCAGGCCCCACCGGAGAGCACCTTCTGCTCGGTCTGGCCCAGCGCGACGGTGGTCCGCTCGATGCTGCAGAGGGTGTCGCACCCCCGCTCCTTGCACTGAAACTCCCGGCGCCCCACCACCCGCGCCTCCAGCACACGCCGCAGGTCGAAGCGCGCGTCGCGGGGCACGGCCCCTTCGCCGGCCGCGGCGCAGAGCCCCACCCCCCAGGCACCCATGGCGCCCGGGTTGGCCGGCACGATGACCTCGCGCTCGGCCACCGCCGCCAGCGTCCAGGCCAGCGAGGGGCCGGAGGCGGGCTTGCCCTGGAAGAAGATCCGCTGGCCGAAGGTGCGCTGGCCCATGACGCGGTTGATGTAGTTGTGGATCACCGAGTACTGGAAGCCGGCGAGGATGTCGGCCACGGCGAAGCCCTGGTTGTGCGCCTGGGCCGCCGCCTCCGCGACGAAGACGGTGCACATCTGCCCCAGGTCCGGGGGCCGGGTAGCCCTGGCGGCCTCGCTGGTGAAGGTCTCGATCTCCTCGATGCCGTAGAACACCGCCTGCTCTTCGAGGAACGATCCCGTGCCGGCGCTGCAGGCCTTGTTCATGTCGCTCTCGACGATCTGGCCGCCGACGATCTGGATGAACTTGGCGTCCTGCCCGCCGATCTCGACCACCGACAGGCTCTCGCCGCCGCCCTCATCGCAGCGGATGGCCGCGGTGGCGTGGGCCACGATCTCGTTGATCACCACGACGCGGTCGGCCAGCTCCGGAAACGCCGCGCGCATGACGGTGGCCGCGGCCTCCCTGCCCGAGCCGGTGAGGCCCACGGCCCTGACGTCGGCGTCGACCCGCTCGCAGAGGCTCCGGATCAGCCGCTGCGAGGCGTCCACCGGGTTCCCCCGGGTGCGGTCATAGAGGTCCAGCACGGCCTCGCCGGTCTCCAGGGAGGTCAGCACCAGCTTGGAGCCCGTGGAGCCCAGGTCCAGCCCGACCACGCAGGGGTCGCGTAGGGCGTCCTCGGGTACGGTCGGCGCCTGCAGCCTGGTCACCCGGTGCGCCTGGTCGCTGGCCGGTGGCAGCGTCTGCAGCCGCCGCTCCCTGGCCTCGAAGAGCGCGTCGGGGGTGGCCGGCAGCGGCGTGATCTTTGTCTCCCGCGCCTGCTCCAGGGCGAGGTGCGCCGCGCCGAGCGCCTCCAGGAACATGCCCCCCTCGGGCACGAGCACCTCCGCCTCCAGCTGCTCCGCCAGCGCCTGCACCAGCGCCTCGATGCGCCCCCCTCCTCCCGTGAGGTAGATCGGTCCGCGGACCCGCACCCGGGCCGCCAGGGCGGCGACGTAGGCCGCCACCGACGCGAAGTAGCCCCGAAAGAGCTGGTCCACCGGCCGGCCCTGGTTGGCGAAGTGGGTCATCTCGCTCTTGGCGAACACCGAACATCGCGCCGAGATGGGGATGCTGGCCTCGGCCGCCCGCGCCTGCTCGTCGGCCTCCTCGATGGACAGGCCGAAGCGGCCCGCGATCTTGACCATCGTCTCCCCGGTGCCGGAGGAGCACTTCTCGTTCTCCAGGTAGCGCGTGTGTCCCTGCGCGTCGCGAGACAGCACGCTGTAGCCCCTGGCGCCGACGCTGATCACGTTGATCGCCCCGCCGTGCCACGCCTGGCGCTCGAGCCCCGCCTCGAGGCACGCCGCCTCGGGCAGACCGCCGATCACCGGCGCCACCAGCTCCTCCGCGTGCACGCCGGTGGCGCCGAGGACGGCGCAGGCGTCGATCTGCTCGGCGGCGTACCAGCGGCGCAGCGCCTCCGCCGGCTGGCCCTCGTGGGACACCAGCAGGCTCGACTGCATCACCAGCTCTCCCCGATCGTCCACCGTGCCCACCACGAGCTTGGCCGTCGCCTTGCCCAGGTCGCAGCCCGCCACGCGATCTCCCGGGGCGACCACGACGTCGCGGCCGCGCCTTATGCCTGCGCCATGGTTCACGGGCGTGCTGGTCCTGTCACGTGATCCGTCGAGCCCGCCGCGCCGCTCAGCGCGACGTGTCCACGGTCTGATCCTTCTTGCCGCTCTCCTTGATGATCTTGGCCGTGTCGCCGAAGGTCAGCAGCAGGAGCAGCCCGAGCAGGATGATGAACCCCACCATGTGCACGGCGTTTTCGATGCGCTGGTTCACAGGGCGCCGCGTGATGAGGGTGAAGGAGAGGAAGATCAGCCGGCCGCCGTCCAGGGCGGGCAGCGGCAGCAGGTTGAACACGCCGAGCAGCACGTTGAGCAGGGCCATGAAGGTCAGGGCCGTGAGCAGGCCGCTTTCGAAGCTGAGCTTGAGCTGGCGCACGATGGCCACCGGCCCGCCCATCTGGTCCACGCCCACCTTGCCGGTAAAGAGCGCGCCGAGGTTGCCCAGGGCCATCATCGACTTCTCCACCGGAAAGAGCACCCCCGCCAGTAAGGCCTGGCCGGCGCTCAGCGGGTGGAAGGTCAGCTCGAAGTCGAAGCCGATGCCGATGAGGTAGCGCTCGCCGCTCTTCTTCGGGGTCACGGCGGCGGTCACCTGCTTGCCCTCACGGCTGACCACCACGATGAGGGGCTTGCCCTTGCTGGCCTGGATCAGCTTGCGCGCCTGGTTGTTGCTGGTGAGCTTGACGCTGCTGATGGTGAGGATGCGGTCCCCCGGCTTGAGCCCCGCCTTGAACGCCGCGTCGCCGGCGATGACGCTGCGGATGCCGCCCACGATCTCCTTGGGCTGGGGCAGCCCCCAGGCGGCGTAGACCCCGACCATGATCAGCACGGCGAAGAGGTAGTTGGTCAGCGGGCCGGCGAGGATCACCAAAAAGCGCTTCCACGGAGGCTTGTTGGCGTAAGAACCGGGGTCGTCCTCGGGGACCTGCTCGTGGGGGTTCATGCCGGAGATCTTGACGTAGCCCCCCAGGGGGATCAGCGCGATCTGGTAGGTGGTCACGTCCCCCCGCCAGCGAATGAGCGACGGGCCGAAGCCAACGGAGAATTGCTCCACGCGCATGCCCATCCAGCGCGCCACCATCATGTGTCCAGCTTCGTGGACCACGATGAGCACGGCCAGTCCGACGATGGCTAGCAGATACATCATGGCTGAAGTATAGAACGTGTTAGGGTTTGCGAAAGGTTAATTCGTACCAACAGGAGCGACCCCCGGGCGTGCGACGAGTTTGGTTGAAGAAGGTGTCGAGGCGCCTGCGCCCGGTGCTGATACTGCTGCTGGCCTGGGTGATCATCGTGCTGCTCATACAACGCTGGATCCTCTTCCCCCGCTACCTGATCAAGCCCGAGCCCGGCGCCGGCGCCGACGTGCCCGGCCTGGTGCGCCTCACCGTGCCGTCCAGCTCCGGCGAGGTGGAGGGCTGGCTGCTTCCCGGCCAGGGTGTGTCCGCCCAAAATCCCGGGCCGGCGGTGATCTTCGGCCACGGCAACGGAGAGCTCATCGACCACTGGCCCGAGCCCCTGGCCGCGCTGCGCCGCATGGGCGTGTCGGTGCTGCTGCCCGAGTACCGCGGCTACGGGCGCTCGCCCGGCAGTCCCTCCCAGGACGCCATCACCGAGGACTACGTCAAGTTCCATGACCTCCTCGTGGCGCGACCCGAGGTGGACCGCGAGCGCGTGGTCTTCTTCGGCCGCTCCATCGGCGGCGGCGTGGTCTGTTCCCTGCTGCAGCATCGTAAACCCCGGGCCATGATCCTGATGTCCACCTTCACCAGCGTCACCCGCATGGCCCGCCGCTATCTGGTGCCGTCATTTCTGGTTCGCGACCCGTTCGACAATCTTACGGCGGTCACGGGGCTGGACATTCCCCTGCTGCTGGTGCACGGGCGCCGGGACGGCCTGGTGCCCCACGAGCACTCCGAGGCGCTGCACGCCGCGGCTGGCCAGAGTCGGCTGGTGACCTACGAGGCCGACCACAACGACTGCCCGCCCGACTGGACCGTGTTCTGGGGCGACGTGCGGCGTTTTTTGCGAGAGGCGAAGATCCTCACAGAATAGCCGTTTGCCGGTGAATGGAGCTTTGATTCTGGTGAGGAGTTGAGGGGGTAAGGGAGTGAGGATTTGAGGTTCTCAATCCCTCACCACCTCACATCCCTACTTCCTTACTGGTTTGTCTAACCGTAGCAAGAGGGTCTGGTCGTGCGATGCTCACCGTGAGCTGAGCCTCCCGCTGCGACGGAGCAGGGCGCGCACGCGCAGCTCGAGCTCCTCGGGGTCGAAGGGCTTGGGCAGGTAGTCGTCGGCCCCCAGCCGCAGGCCCTTCTTGAGGTGGGCTTTTTCGCCCCGGGCGGAGAGGATGATGATCGGCAGGTCCTCGGTGTCCGGGTCGGTCTTGAGCTTCTCGCACACCTCGTAGCCGCCCATGCGCGGCATCATCACGTCCAGCACCAGCAGGTCCGGCCGCCGCGCGGCGATGACCTCCAGCGCCTCCACGCCGTCCCGGGCCAGCTCCACCGTGTAGGCGTCCTCCAGGGTGATACACACCAGCTGCAGGATCTCCTCGGCGTCGTCCACCACCAGCACCACGGGATCGGCCGCCTCCTGGCGCAGGGGCGGCATGCCGCCGTCCGCGTCGGCTGGCTCCTCGGGCGCGGGCTCGGGCTGCGGCGCGGGCAGCCCGGCCACCTCGTCGATGGGGCGGGTCTCGACCTGCGGCTCGTCCAGCGGGGTCAGCACCACCTCTCCCCTGGCCCCGGCCGTCGCCGCGGGCGCGCTGGCCGCCTCCTCGTGTTGAAGCCAGGGGTCCACCGGCACCACCCGCGCCACCTCCTCGAAGGTGGTCATCCCCTGGCTGACCTTGCGCAAGGAGTCGTCGAAGAGGGTCTCCATGCCCGTGGCGCGGGCCTGCTTCCACAGCTCGTGCTCCGTGGCGTTGCCCTGGATCAGGCCGCGCAGGGGGCCGCCGATGCGGAGCACCTCGAAGACCCCCACCCGGCCGCGGTAGCCGGTGTAGAGGCACGCCGGGCAGCCGGGCCCCACCCGGCGGGGCACGCCATCGATGGCGCGCGGCTCCAGGCCGAGGCGGTGCCAGTCCTCGTCCTGCGGCGGCGCGATGATGGAGCACTCGGGGCAGACCCGGCGCACCAGGCGCTGGGCCACGATGCCCGACAGGCAGTCGCCCAGCAGGTGCGGCGTGACGCCGAGCTCCAACATGCGGATGATGGTGGAGGTGGTCTGGGCGGTGTGCAGCGTGGAGAGCACCAGGTGCCCGGTGGTGGTGGCCTGGATCGCCGCCTTGGCCGTCTCCTCGTCCCGGATCTCGCCGATGACGATGACGTTGGGGTCCTGCCGCAGCAGCGCCGGGATGATGGAGGAGAAGGTCATCTGGGCCCGGTGCTCAACCTCGAACTGGACGATGCCCTGCACCGTGTACTCGATGGGGTCCTCCACGGTGACGATGGAGGTGGACTCGGTGCGCAGGCGGTGGATCGTGGAGTAGAGCGTGGTGGTCTTGCCGCTGCCCGTGGGCCCCACGCAGAGCACCATACCCCGGGGCCGCGAGACCATGCGGTAGTAGGTGGTCAGCGCCTTGGGGTGCCAGCCGAGCTCGCTCAGGTCGCACTGCAGCATGGCCGGGTCGAGGATACGGATCACCACGTTCTCGCCGAACTGGCTCGGCACCACCGAGATGCGCAGGTCCACCCGGCGGCCGGAGAGAGTCACCGACACCTTGCCGTCCTGGGGCTTGAGGCGGTTGGCCACGTCCAGCTCGCCGATGACCTTGATGCGCGTGACCAGCGGCGAGACGGTCCACAGCGGCAGCTTCATCATCTCCTGCAGCATGCCGTCGATGCGCGCCCTGACCCGCAGCCCGTCGATCTGCGGCTCCAGGTGAATGTCCGAGGCGTCCCGCTCGATGCCGTGCATCAGCATCAACGAGACCAGGTCCTCGTAGTGCTTCTGGCCCCCCTGCCGCAGGCGCTGCTCGATGGCCGCGCCGTCCAGGGCCAGGGAAGCCGGTACGATCTGCCGCGCGCCGGTGTGGGGCGTCATGCCCTTGAGCACCCGGCGGGCCTGGGACTCCAGGCCGTAGTTGCGGCTGATGGCGAGCTGGATGCGGCTCGGCGCGGTGATCGCCGGCTGGATCGCGCCCTTGAGCTGAAACTGCAGCTCGTTGAGCAGGCTCAGGTCCTGGGGGTTGACCATGGCCACGAGGACGGCCCCCTCCGGCGTGCGGCGCAGGGCCAGCACCTTCTGTTTGACCGCCTGGGTCCGCGGCACGAGGAACATCACGTCCCGGTCCACGGTGGTCTCCATGGGGTCCACGTACTGCAGCTGGAACTGGTCGGCCAGGCCGTGGGCCACCATCTCGTCGGTGGCGTAGCCCAGGTCCACCACCAGCTCGCCGAGCCTGCGGTCCGCGGAGGCCTGCTGGTGCTCCAGGGCTTCCTGGAGCTGAATGGCAGTGAGTGTCCCCCGGTCCATCAGGATCTCGCCGAGCTTGTTCCGCTTCATGGCTCCTACTTTTCTGGGTTGAGGAGGGGGAGATGCACAACAAAACGGCTCCCCTTCCCGGGTTTGGAGTTGACCTCGATGGTCCCCCCTATGGCCGTGATCAGCTCACGGCAGATGTAGAGCCCCAGCCCGGCGCCGCCGGCGCGGCGGGTGTCCCCCTTCTCCACCTGGTAGAACTTGTCGAACAGGTGCGGGATCGAATCGGCCGGGATGCCGCGGCCGGTGTCGGTGACCGCGATCCATACCTGGTCGCCGTCCACACCCGCCGAGATCCGCACCTCGCCGCCGGCCTTGGTGAACTTGACCGCGTTGCCGATGAGGTTGCCCAGCACCTGGGACAGCCGGTTGCGATCCACCAGCACCTGGGCGCCGTCCAGCTCCACCCGGCCCACGCCCAGCTCCACCTCGGCCTCCCGGGCGGCCGCCTCGTGAGAGAGCGCCGTGGCCTCGAGGAACTTGCCCACCTCCAACGGCGCCGGCTCCGTGGGCAGGTTGCCCGCCTCCAGCCGCGTGATGTCCAGCAGGTCCTGGAGCATCTCCTTGAGCTGGGTCGCCTGGCGGTCGATGACCTGCACGAACTGGCGGTGCTTCGGGTTCAGCTCGCCGCCCTTGCCCTTGAGCATCACCTTGGTGTAGCCGAGCACCACGGTGAGCGGGGTCTTCAGCTCGTGGGTCACCATGGAGAGGAAGTGCAGCTTGAGCTTCTCCAGCTCTCGCGCCGCGCTGACGTCGGTGATCACCAGCACGTGCCCCTGGTGGCGCGTGCTGCTGGCGGCCTTGATCGGGTTGGAGGAGACCTCGAAGACCCGCGGCGGCGTGGCGTCGGGGTCCACCTCCACCTCGGCGCTGGAGGCCTCCTCGCTGGTGATCAGCCCGGCGGGGAAGCGCGGGAAGACGTCGCGCAGCGCGCGGTCGGCCGCCGGGGCCTCGCCGTGCTCGCCCCCCCGCTCCCAGAGCGTGCGCACGCAGTGGTTGTAGTCCCGCACGCGGCCCTGGCTGTCCACCAGCAGCACCCCGTCGCTCATGTTGTCCAGGATGGTGGTCAGCTGCTCCTTGCGCGAGTCGAGGCTGGCGATGCTGGTCACCAGCCGCTCCCGCATGTGCTCCACGCTGTGGCGCAGCTCGGTGACCTCGGTGACGCCGGCGATCTCGGGCATCGGCTTGTGGAAGGAGCCGGCGCGCACCTCTCCGGCGGCCGCGGCCAGGGTGTGCAGGGGCTGGCTCAGCTGGGATCGCAGCAGGAAGGCTCGCCAGACGCTGAGCGCCGCCATGATCAGGATCCAGCCCATGCCCCAGGGGATCAACGGCAGCACCTTGTCCAGCCACGCGGGCCGGGAGGAGTAGGCGGTGGCGATGAGGGCGGCCTGCACCCGCCGGTGGGCCAAGCGCAGCCGCTGCTTGTGCAGTTTGCGCTGCTGGCCGTGGGGCGGCGCGGTCATGGCCAGGCAGGAGTTAACCTCGCCGCGGTAGCGCGTCAGCTCCCACTGGGCGTGGTCGGCCAGCTTGCCCATCTCCCGTAGCCGCTCGCCGATGTACTGGAACTTGCGCTGTACATCCAGCCGCTCCTTCTTGTCGGGCGGCTTCTCCAGCACCAGCATCCGCGCCTGGATGTCGTCCAGGGCGGTGGAGGTGGCGCCCACCTCGGAGAGCACCGAGAGGGTGGGGCCGGCGGCCAGGGCGGTGAGCAGCACGGTGGTCAGGGCGGCCAGGGCGATGGCGGTGAGCGCTGAGATCAAAAGCAGCGTGCTGATCTGCCAGCGCAGGCTGCGCAGTCGCTTCCTACCCCGCGGCAGATCCAGCCCCCCGAGCAGCTCGCCTGGCCGAATGGTTGCGCCCATGCCCATAGTTTGCCAGCCCCACGATGCAAACACTATATATACTCATGGGCGCCCGGCGCCGAGTTGGGCTTGACGGGGCCCGCAGCCCCGCATATGTAAGGTGGCAATGGAAAAGAATGAGATCATCGCACAGCAGGCCCTGATTTCTGTGCTCCGTCAGGTCTTCCGCCAGGTCTTCCGCATGCTGGAGGAGCAAGAAACCACGGACATGCGCGGCGGCACCCCTCTGGATCAGACCCTCGGCCGCTGGCACGAGGCCATCATCGCCCAGACCTCCGGGCTGTCGGCCCGCTTGACCCGCGAGCTCAAGGGCGAGCGGCTGCAGCTCATGGGCAAGGTGGCGCAGCTGCAGAAGGACCACGACGACCTGCGCGAGCGCAACGCCGATCTGCGCGAGCAGCTCGTGCGCCTCAACAAGCGCGAGACCAACCACAAGCAGCAGCTCACCGAGGTGCAGTTCGAGAGCGCCAATCATCGAGACGAGGCCAAGCGCCTGGACCTCGAGGTGCGGGATCTGCGCCGCAAGGTGCGCAAGCTGGAGGGCGGCCCGGCCCTGACCCCCGAGGAGGCGGCGCCTCGCTCCAAGGTGGTCAAGAAGGTGGAGAAGGTGGTCGAGAAGGAGGCTCCCTCCCTGGCCGACGCCATCAAGGCGCACATGAACAAGCCTGCCATGGCCACCGACGCCAAGTCTGCCGCGGAGCAGGCCTTCGCCAAGCTGCTGAAGAAGGACGCGCCCGAGGCGCCCATCTCCGAGGCGCCTGCCGCACCGGCGGAGCAGCCCGCGCCGCAGCCGACGCCCGAGCCCGCGCCGAAGCCGAAGAAGAAGGCAGCGCCGAAGAAGAAGGCAGCGCCGAAGAAGAAGGCAGCGCCG
>PVBE010578223.1_pt1 | contig 13500 bp, 8 predicted proteins | sample 1631181 | NCBI WGS metagenome assembly PVBE01 (sample SAMN08397723, study PRJNA350692) | Marine metagenome, whole genome shotgun sequencing project. | isolation source: water | place: Pacific Ocean | collected 2012-04 | reverse complement strand
TCTGTTTGGTTGACGCCGAAAGTGAGAAGCCCTCGAATGCGGCATGTTGCCACGCCAGAGTCAGGTTGATCGTAGTCAATTGGAATACGCATGTGAAACATGGTTTCATCCCGAGTCGTGTTTGGATTGCCAAATGTCGCACAGAGCGACCGTACCGGAAGAAAACCCGGCCTTCCGGCCACATCGATCGGGCCGGAAATCTCCAGAAATTTGTCCCGTATCCGCACCTTGGTCCCGGGACGGCTCGCAATTGGTTGCGGTATGAGTTGGGCCTTGTCGGCGACGGTCGTGGGTGGCCCGGCCACCTCACCCACCGAAATTGGCACGGCCAAATTCGTGCCACCGATGAAACAGCGTTCCTTACAGATGAACCACTCAATATCGAATTGCAGCGTTCTTTGGCTCCCTGGCTCCAACCTAGATGAGGGAGTCACCGGAACGACCAGTGTAATTTCGCCCTCCATCGCATTGACCGTTCCCTCTGGGAGGTGCAGTCGGGTGGGCCGCGGGTATCTGGTTGCCGACCTGACAAAGTCTGGAGTGGACTCAAGCTCAATCAGAGTCGGGACACCGCTCGCTCCACTGTCTTCCCAGTACACGTGCCAACCCGGTGGAATCTTCATCGTGCAGATCACATCGAATGGAACCCCGGGGGCAACATGGCGAACGGACACAGACGCCTCACAAGCAACGGGTGGGGGTGCTGGCTTCTCTGCCGCAATAGCTGGCAAGCATAGACTCACGACAATCCAGAACATGGGCACACACTATGCCATATGCACCACACTGGTGGAGTGTCTATCGTGGTGGGAACCATATTCTCCGCCAACGGCGGAAAGAGGAGATTCTCCGATGCGGCGATGCCTGTGTTTTACGCTCATAGTCGCGATGCCAGCCATTGCCGGATGCTCCAAGACCTACAGCGACAAGGATGTCAACTGGCTCAGCAACGCCGAGGCAAAAGCGGCAATGGCTGACACCGGTGGATCCTGGCTCTCGGAAGCGAAGCCCAATGCGTGGGTGGATTCTCGCGATGCGTTGTACTACCGGGTCGGACACATTCCGGGATCATTGAATGTACAACTTTCTGATCCGGATGCCATGGGGCGTCTTGACGCCTATGGGTTGCTCATTGTGTACGGCGATGGATACAAAGCACCACTTGCCGATGCCATGATCAAGACCCTCTTGAAGGATGGTATTGAAGAGGTCAGGGGGCTCAAGGGAGGCTACGAAGGTTGGGTGGAAGCTGGTTTGCCGATCGACAAGGGTGGAGATGTGGACCGTAGGCCGGGTATCACCGCGGGTGACCGGTGGCAGCGGCAGCCCGTCAACAATGAGTAGCGCCGCAGTCCCCGCTGTACACGCCATAGATCTCATGCATCTCGGGATTCCCGGCGCCGTCGCTTCGTGGGCTGTTGAAGGACCGGAGGGCTGGGTGCTCGTTGAATCTGGTCCTGCAAGTACATGGGGCGCTCTTGAAGATGGACTTCGCGCGCTTGGTCTTCAACCTTCTGATCTCTCAGCGCTCCTGCTTACACATATTCATCTCGATCATGCCGGTGGCGCATGGCAGTTGGCAGCGAGGGGCGTACCCGTCCACGTCCACACCATCGGTGTTCGGCATCTTGTCGACCCATCCCGACTAGAGCGGAGCGCGCGGCGGATCTACGCCGAGCGATTCGACACATTGTGGGGATCGCTCCGCCCGATCCAAGCCGATCTCGTGCGCAGCACCGCTGATGGTGACATCGTTGCGGTGGCCGGACTGCACTTTCAAGCGATTGAGACTCTAGGGCACGCCAGCCATCATCATGCCTGGCATCTATTGGAATCCGATGATCTCTTCGCCGGTGATGCGGCGGCCATGCGTGTTCCGGGAACGGACTGGATCACGGTGCCGATGCCGCCACCGGACCTAGATCTGGATCAGTGGGCCTCAACCATCGCGGTGATCCGAGATGGACCTTGGAAACGGTTCCGACTGACGCACGGCGGAACAGTCAAATCCACGGACTCACATCTTGATCAGTTGGAGTCGTCCATGGCAGCGCAAGTGGAGTGGATCAAGAACAGTGGCAGCACAGCGGATCGGCACAATCGCTATCGCGACTACCTCCGGGCAGAGTCCATGCCATGGAGCGTTTCCGATGCACTGTTTGAGAGCCATGTTCGTCAGGGCCACATCGATATGAATCTCATGGGGGTCGACCGGTGGCTGCAGACGCAGCAATCCGTCGACTGATTTATCGCCCCGTAAGGGATGCACGCTCGTTTCCGATTGAAATGCATGGAGATCGGCGGCGTCTTGAGAATCGGAGACGCCCGAGCAGGCCGACCAGCATTCCGACAGCAACACCGGGAGCAGGGACGAGGGTGGCCTCGAACGCAGTCGTCGAGTAGTCCGATAGGAGAAAGGTACCGCTATCGGTCATGATGCCGTCATCCACAATGCCTCGAAGCACGTCATACCCCTCGAGCCCATCACCCGCAACCCGTCACGACTTGGCCGCTGTCGTGCCATTCTTAAACTTCCTCGAAAGTCACACCACACAATCCGATATTCTGTTCGTACAAGAGCGTGGCCAATATGGCTAGGGGCTTGGTCTTGCCTCTCTGTGGAGTGCCACCCATGACCGCTAACACGTACTTTTTGCTCCTATTGACTGTTTGCATGCTCGGGACCACCCCGCTCCATGCCGACGGCGATAGATCGAAATCACTTGGTCCCACACCGAGTCAGCAGGCCCTTCCCGGGCTTGGTTCGTGGAGCGGCGTGCGAACCCTCCGACTGAAAAATGGCCAGACAGTACGCCCGGACGTGCCACTGCGTTTGGAGACTTCGCCACGAGGTCGGGTCAGGGCGGCGATTGCCGATGACCCATCCGGCACCGTGTCGCTCCAGCAGTGGAAGGGCCACATCCGAGGCGTTGTCCGGTCTCCCGTGTACGGCACGTGGCTCATCAAGATCACACCGACGGGAATAACTTCGATGATCGAACTCGATCCAAGCACCCTGGTTGGATGTGAAACCGTCGATGCGCCAAACGTGGGCGTCGATAACGACGGGGAGGGATCCGGGGATCCACCAATGCCACCGATGCCACCGATGGATGGCGACGTGCTAGATGGCGACGATGGGGGAGTCGTCGATGTGTTCGTCGCATACACCGATCTCGCGCGAGCGAATGCTGGAAGTACTGACGCGATGGAGACTGCCATCCATGGCTGGATCAACGAAAGCAACGACGTCTACAGCGACAGTGAGTCCGCGATGCGAATCCGCCTGGTCGGTACCGATGAAGTGGTCTACAGCGAGTCCGGATCGTTCTCAGAGCATCTCTCCAGGCTCTCTGGCACCAGCGACGGATACATGGATGATGTGCACACGTGGCGGGACGACACCGGCGCCGATGTTGTCATGTTGATTGTGACCGACTCAGATTCGTGTGGGCGGGGATACACCATCAAGAATGACGTCACTGGTTCGCCAACAGGTGCATTTGCCGTCGTGCGAGACTACTGCGCCGATGTGCAGTACTCGTTCACTCACGAACTTGGACACATTCTCGGATGTTGCCACGACGAACAACATCCCGGATCCTGCAGCAACGGCAATAGTCTGTATCCATACAGTTTCGGATATCGCTTTGCTGGTGACGTTGGCAACTGGCGCACCGTTATGGCCTATACGGATGATAATGATGATCCATGGGTGCCGATCGTCTCCTACACACGCATCGGCCTGCTCTCGAACCCTGCCGTGACCTATGACAATGCCGCCGCCGGCTCCAGCACCGCCGACAATGCCGCTACTCATGATTCGATGCGAACAGTGACGGCCGCCTACCGCACAGCCAACGCGCCGATCACTTGCCCTGGTGACCTGGGGAGCGACGCCGAAGTAAGTATCGATGATCTCTTGGAACTGTTGGCCTTGTGGGGGGGGGTAGATCCAAGCGATTCAGTCTCACTGGCAGCGGATCTCAACGGCGACGCCACTATCGATTCCTCCGACCTGGTGGTCCTACTGGCTGAATATGGGCCCTGTCCCGGCTAATTTGACCCAGAATCTTAATTCCGACACGCTTCGGCGGATCCGTTCTTGCGGTTCCTCCGAAGTGAACGTACGTTGGAGCGTTCATGGGATTGGGCTCGGTGCGCGATTGATGCGCGTCGAGGTGGGTGCATCCCCCATGGACACACTGGAAGCCCAGAGGAGAGGATTCATGCTTCGCATTGCCGCCACTGTCTGTCTCGCAGGTTTGAGTATTGCTGCCACCGCAGGTACAGCCTCTGCCGATGACACCACACTGACATCACACCGACTGATTGCCGGGCTTGCTCGGCCCGTCTATGTATGCGCCGCCCCTGGCGACTCGGATCGAATCTTTGTTGTCGAGCAACGCAGCGGTAGCACTGGTCGGATTCGCATTTTCGATCTTACGACAAACTCCCTCTTGAGCACTCCGTTTTTGAGTCTCTCGGTGAGCACGTCGAGTGAGCAGGGTCTGCTCGGCATGGCCTTCCACCCCGACTACAACACCAATGGCTACTTCTTCGTGAACTACACGGACCCGTCGGGAACGACAGTCGTGGAGCGATATGAGGTGAATGCTGGCAACCCGAATCTGGCAAACCCGAATTCGGACGAGACGGTTCTGAAGATCTCTCAGAACGCCTCGAACCATAATGGTGGCTGCATTCAGTTCGGTCCCGATGGCTATCTCTACATTGGCACCGGTGACGGTGGCGGTGCTGGCGATACCGGCAATCGAGCACAGGACATCACAAACCAACTCCTCGGCAAGATGCTTCGCGTCGACATCGATGGCGATGATTTCCCGTCTGATGAAGACAAAAACTACGCGATACCCAGCGACAATCCATTTGTCGGAACAACCGGCGACGATGAGATCCATTCATATGGCTGGCGGAACCCGTGGCGATTCTCGTTTGACCGCGACACTGGCGATCTTTATGTCGCAGACGTCGGCCAGAATCAGTGGGAAGAGGTCTGCGTCCTCTACCCGGACGACGCCCTTGGCGGCAACTTCGGTTGGCGCTGCTACGAGGGCAACCACACCTACAACACCAGTGGATGCCCTAGCTCCGGAACGATGATCTTCCCCGTCCATGAGTTCTCGCACGGCGGATCGCCTTATCGGTGCTCTATCACCGGCGGACATGTCTATCGTGGCGATGCGATCCCAGATCTCCAGGGAACCTATTTCTTCGCCGACTACTGCTCGAACCAAATTTGGACCTTCCGCTGGGATGGCGGTGGAGGCATCACCGACTTGCAGGACCGGACGAGTGAACTCTCTCCGGATGCTGGCGCAATCGGCGCCATCTCTTCCTTCGGTGAAGACGCCGATGGGAATATCTATGTGTGCGATAACAATGGCGAGGTCTTAGTCGTTCGGGCTGACTTACCGGTCGGCGCGTGTTGTGTCGGCACGTCGTGCGTCAGCATTACCCAAGCCAACTGTGATGGTGGTGGTGGCGATTACCAAGGCGACTTCGTTGCGTGTACTCCAGACTTGTGCATCCCCGCTCCTGACAATGATGACTGTGACTCCGCCGAGGTCATTGTTTCGGGTATCACCGAATACACGACGAGTTACGCCACAGACAGTTCATACAGTGATTGCTCCATCGGCGCCGATGTGTGGATGCAATACACCGCCGAGTGCTCGGGAGCCATGCTGATCTCTATCCACGGTGACCTCTTTGACGAAGTCACCGCGATCTACGCTGGCTGCCCAGGTGGCTCTGGCGAAGCCCTCGGTTGCGGCGAGAGTTCCTACATCGTCGCCTGCACCGCCGGCTCCGACTATCTCATCCGTATTGGCAGTGCCGACGGAAACACTGGATCCGGCACCGTGAGTGTCAACTGCATCCCAAGCACAACCTGTGATGGTGACTGCAACGGTGATGGTGAAGTTAATGTCGACGACATCCTCGAAATGCTCGGACAGTTCGGCAGCGGAGGCGATTGCGACACCAATGGCGACGGCATCATCGACGTCGATGACTTGCTCGCTCAAATCAGTAATTGGGGTCCGTGCTGATCCGCTGGGTCGGATCAGCACACCGCGGAACTGCGTAGCAGTCCGCAGTCTCCTGTTCGCCTACTCAACGAACCCAAACACCCCCCAGATCCCCCCATCGCCCCTCACTTGAGGGGCGATGCTGTTCGGGTGGGGCCTCCTTCCAAGCCGATGCTTGCTTTGCTATCCTCCCGCGTTCGCTCGGGCTTGTAGCTCAGTTGGTTAGAGCGCACCCCTGATAAGGGTGAGGTCGGAGGTTCGAATCCTCCCAGGCCCATTGACAAGGCCGCCGCAAGGCGGCCTTGTCAATAGAGCCACTGACCGGGCCGATAGGCCCAGTGGCGGTCTCCCGATCTCCTGCCCAGCAAACAAGCCCCTGTTTCCGTGAAACCAACGGCCGATTTTGCCGTATCGTGGAGATTGTGGGGGCCGGTGATGGGAAGACTGGTCTGAGTAGTTTCTCAATGGACATTGATGGTGTGTGGGCAACCGCGAGGTGGTCACAGTGCCACCGCACACAAACCATCGTTCACGCTTGAATGACGGAGATTTGTCAGTGATTTTTGTATCCGAAACCACTCTGATTGTCGCATCACTGTGTTCGGTAGAACCCGTCCTGAACCACTACTGGACAACAATCACCGAACCCTCCTACCAATTGGATGATGTTGCCGCGGAGGGCAACAGCCTCTTGGAATCGTTCGGCTGTGAGATGATTGGTATTGGTTCGGTTGAGAGTATTAAGATCGTCGATGGAGACGTCTTCGTGGGAATCCCCACGGCGTGGCCCAAAGGATCTTGTGTCCAGAGTCAACTCTCTTGGGGAATGGTTGCCCGTATTTTCTCATCAAACACGCCGAGCGTCATCCAGTGGTTGTATGAAGCCATCCCCAACAACGATGTCAACCTATTTGGAACAAGCATCGGAGCATCAGGTGGCTTCTTGGCGGCTGGAGCGCCCCTTTACAAGGTAGATGAGAAACCTGTCGGTCGGGTTGATCTCTTCACCCTTGACAGCGAGAGTAATACATGGTCATTCGCCAATCAAATTCTCTCTGGCGATGACCGCGATCACTTCGGTCTACAAATCGCTGGTACGGCCAATTGGCTTGCCATTGGAAACACGAGTCTGTCCTATGAGGCACCGAACTTTGCAGCCATCTCCATTCTTCAGGCTCCTTCATTTACGAGTGGAGTGACAATTGGGGCACCTGACGAGAGCAGTTCGTTCTTTGGACTCTCCTTGGCAATTCATGAAGCAAGCGGCCCGACCAAAGAAACCTTCCTCATCGCAGGCGCGCCTGCGAATGTTGGGGTTGGGACGGAATTCAACGGAGCCTACGTCTACCGCGCCATCAATGGGCAGTGGTCTACGGAACCCTCACTGCTCACACCCGAGGAATGGAAGATTGGGCAGATTGGTGATGCGGATCATCGCACAGACTGTTTTCAGTACGGCTCTTCGGTCGCGATCACTGAGGCAGGTGACTCCCTCTGGGCATTTGTCGGTGATCCACTCTTCGATAGCCCAGGATGCCACACAAACGCCACTGAAGATGGAAAGGACGCGGGCTGTGTCTATGTCTATCAATACTCGGATGGAACATGGACACAGTTCCAGAGGATCCATGCCCCGGACTGTGTTGAAAATGCCCACTTTGGTTGGTCGCTGGCTGCCGATGGAAACATCGTTGTTGTGGGATCTCCACTGGGTGGTATTCAGGATCCTGACGCACCAGTAGATCCACACAGCTCTACAGACGGCGCGGTCTACATTCTTCGCTACAGCGAGGGGCGGTGGCTGCTTGCAGAACGCCTCGATCGTGTCTGTAGTCCCAGCGACCATTACCGCGTTGGCCATGCAGTTGATGTCGATGTCATGGACACTGGCGACATACATATCGTCAGTGGGGGTGGCCCCTCATCATCGCCAGCCATGACAGAATGGATCATCGACGGAACGCTCGATGCAGCGGATGACTGTAATACCAATGGGATTCAAGACAGCGCCGAACTTGGTGCTGGCATCGCAAGAGACGCCAATGCAGATGGCGTTCTGGATCAATGTCAGTTGGATGAATTGGATGGCAATGGCAATGGGGTTCCTGATGACTACGAGCAGAGCGAATCAACGCGCCTTGCCGTCGTGTTCCTCATCGAGGGGGCCGAAGCAACCTCACAAGAGGCGTTTGATCTCCAAATCGCCGGACTAATGGAGTCTGTGGGGCACGTAGACACCACTCCGTGGCCACTTGGTGGCCGTGTCTTGGTCACCATGGTCGATGAGCATGGCCCGATCGAACCATTCAGGGGGCTCACCGGCGATTCCATTTTCATACCTCTCGAAGTAGCACCTGGAGATGGCACTAGAACGACGCTTGCCGCCGCTATCGAACAGCTCACCAAGGCAGATGCCATCGAAAGTTTCCGTTATCTCAACAAGCGACTTTCAAAGGCGCAAACAGCCATTGATGATCTTGCGTCCGACCTTGCTGAAGACGGGAACGAAGAAACATCTATCGACCAATATGGTCGTCTCTTCGTCTTGCTTGGCGACACCAACGTGCCCAATCTGGGTTCAGATGGCAATTGTCCGGTTGGCGAGATCAATGGTGTGTGGACCGCGACAGAAGACTCCGCGTACATTCGCTACTCCATTCCGCGAACTCGTATTTGCTCCGGACTTCTTTCCGGCGGCAACTGCGATGGCGTCTTGGAGACCGATGCCGCCAAGGTGCTTCGCCTGGTCACCAACCACCTTGACTCGCCCACCCTTCAATTGACTGATGAGATTGGTGCGGTGGAGTGCATCTCATCCGCCGCCGATATTCAATCACTGTGCGACACGTGTGGTGACGGCCTGATAGACGAGTTGGCTTGTGGGTGGGATCTCAACGACGACGGCTCTGTCAATGTCAATGATCTGCTCATCGTCGTCGCTGGATTTGGAACCATCTACGACGTCGATGAATTGCTCGATCTGCTGGCTCAGTTCGGCTGCACGCATTAGCAGGCTGAGGGATGTACAATGCCCGGCTCGGCCGACTTTGCTCGTTGGCCGCATCCTGACCCTCAACCAGTCGAGACTGCACGCCATGCGTCGAGCCAAAATTAGCATCATCGGAGCCGGAAACGTCGGGGCATCCTGTGCCATGTGGGCCGCCGCGAAGGAGCTTGGAGACATTGTGCTGGTGGACATCCCGGACAAGGTCGGTGTGGCGCAAGGCAAGGCGCTCGACCTCGCGTGCTGCGGTCCGATTGGACGCTTCGACGCCGAGATCATCGGCACGAGCGACTACGCCGATGTCGCAGGCAGCGATGTCATCATCGTCACCGCTGGCATTCCGCGAAAGCCCGGCATGAGCCGTGACGACCTGATCGCCACGAACGTCAAGATCGTCCGAAGCGTCAGTGAGCAGATTGCCGCGAACGCCCCTGACGCTGTTGTCATCCTTGTGAGCAACCCACTTGATGCCATGGTCTACACCGCATGGAAGACTACCGGCTTCCCCACCAATCGCATTGTCGGGCAGGCTGGCTGCCTCGATGTCGCACGTTTCCGAACGTTTATCGCTGGCAAGATTGGTTGCAGCGTCGAAGACGTTTCGGCCCTACTGCTCGGCGGCCATGGTGATGACATGGTGCCGCTCGCGAGCTACACCAGCGTGCACGGCATTCCCGTTGGACAGCTGCTCCCGGCAGATGAGATCGCCGCGTGCATCGAGCGGGCAAAGATGGGCGGCGGCGAGGTCGTCAAACTCATGGGCACAAGTGCCTACTACGCCCCGGCGAGTGGCAGCGTGCAAATGGCCGAGGCGATCATCAAGGACAAGAAGCGAATTCTGCCGTGTGCGGCCTACTGTGATAGCGAATACGGCGTCGGCGGATACTTCGTCGGTGCCCCCGCTGTCCTCGGCAGCGGCGGCGTCGAGAAAGTCATCGAAATTGATCTCAATGCCGACGAGCAGGCGCTCATGGACGAATCAGTCAGCCATGTCAAGGATCTCGTCGGCACGGTCCGTGAGACCTTCCCCGATCTGGCCTGACATCAAGTCGTTTTGGCGGACGTCATTCCCAGACTGACAAGAGCGCCAACACATCACCGATCGCAATGACGCCGTCGCCATCAAGGTCTGCCTCGCCGCCGCCTGTAGAAGCCCACACATCCAGAATCACGAGCAGGTCGCCGATACCAATCGACCCATTGTGGTCAAGATCGCCGTAATCGAATGGCCAATCGGTCGTCTCGTCGTTGTCGCTGGGCTCCATGTATGGAGGCTGATCAACTGAGATTTGTCCAGAGAACGGCTGCTCGATGACACGTTGAAACTGGCCGTCACGGAACACGAACGTTGAGCCCGCTGCGCCGGTCTGGATAAGTGGCACATACAACCACCCCGCGCCGCCTGTCGCCACACCGGCAACAGGGGCCTGCACTGCCAATGGTTGATCAAAGGCCATCGTCTTGAGATCAAGACGATGCACGGCGGTTGCGCCGGGCGTGGTGACATAGAGCATATGGTTTCGGTCATCCACGGCAACCTTCGGAAGCGCACCGGCATCAATCGGCAATTGTGTGATCGTCGTGACGCCTTCCGTTGGATTGACATAAAGCAAGGATGCGCCATCAGCAATAAGAAATCCTGCCGCAGTGTCAGCCGTCCCGGACCACCAAACGGCATCCAGTAGGTTGGTCAGCGGGAACTGCCCAAGCACCGTGCCTTGCGGCGAGATAACCGTCCCTGTTCGAGTGTCCTGATCAACAACGTTGATCAACAACATGGTGCCGTCGGGGGCAACACGGACGCGTCTGATGTTCTCCAACGAGATTCCAATGTTGATTGGTTCGGTGACCCCGGTCAATATGTCGTAGCTATACAAGATTCCTGTGGGGCGTTCTACATAGATGTAGATGTTCCAGTCCCACCACAGCGAATAGTCGTACACATTGATGTTGTGCAGCGGTCCAAATAGATCGCGGCCAAGTTGCCACGTGTTGATTGTGAAGTCGTTGGGATCAACCCATCGCACCAGTGATTCACCGAAGTACACAAGATTGTCCTGATATCCGTATCGATTCTCGCCTAGTGGGCAGTTGTCGCTGGCATTGCTCGACCCGATATTTCGATCCCAGTTCCAACTGTCGACGGTCATCTCAACGAGACCGCCCTCAGTACCATCGCCGTCCAAGTCACCGTCTTCTTGAAGCCATACGGTTTCGGTCGTAATGCGGTGTGTTGACACGGTGCGTCGATCTCTGGCCGGATCTTTCAACCGGACGTATCGCCCCGTCACAGGAGATTCGTCGTACCCCATCAAACACATCCAGTGGCCACCGCACCGGTAACCATCGGGCTGATGGTAGAAACCCACATTGGCGAGGACGACATTCCCAGCCTCCAATCGCAGCAGGGCGGTGTCAAAGTCGCCACCTTTCTCCCAGTTTGATCGAAGGTCTGAAATCCGTCCGTAGTAGCCGATGTAGAACGTGTCCGCGTACCGATCAAGGAAAACTTCCAGCCCGTCGATCAAGTGCGTAACACTGGTTCCATTGCGAGCATCGGTATCCATTTCGGCACCGATTGAGTCGATATAGCTGGTGATGTCCGACCACTCTTGAATGACAAAAATTGGGTCAGATGCAGTGGGTTGGTAATCGGCCGCGTCGTCGGTAACGGTCAGTGGTGAGAGCAGTGGCCACCCGTTGTTGGCAAGCCACTGCAGACCATCGGCAGCGGAGGTCGGACCACAGTGGAACGAGCCACCATCATCAAGCCCGGTGCGAACCTGGTGGAAGTCTGGTGGGTCCATGTAGTCAACAACGAATGGTCCGGCGAGCACGAACGGTGTGCACAGACTCAACACAACGATTCCAAATGATTTCATGGAGGTGGGTCCTTCCTCGATAGGCAGCAACGTACCCAGTGTCTGGTATTCGTCCGCAGATTGGTCTCAAAAACCACAAACTTCCTTCGAAGAGGCGTCTTCGCGTAGTGCTCAAGGGGCCAACAGGGTTGCTTTCGAAGTATTCCTTGGAGTATTTTTCATTTTGAGTAACCTCCAAGCCGCATCCGACGCATGGGCTGGTTCGGGGGAGAACAACCTGGCTGCCCACAAAAACTCTCCCGCCGGAATACAAACATCGTCAAATTCTGTTTCTGGCGTTGCTGCTGTGGTGCCTCGTGTCGGCGGTCGGGGTGAGTGCAATGACTCAGAAGAACGATGGTGGTACTTGTGGCCAAGCAGCATTGACGAGATTTGGCGGAGCACCTGTGGGTCGTGTGGATGGCCCGGGTGTCGTTGACGCAGGAGACGCCCTCACAGTGGGCCTGTTTGTGGAACCCTGATTCTGGCCAAGCCCCTCGATCTGGTGATGTGGTCGTGTGGGGAGAGGCCCTAACACTTGTTTTGGGTCTGCAATTGGGCATTTTGGGGGAGGGGTGTTGCAGATGGAGACCGGAATACGGCTGTCGGTAATCAGTAGATTTGTGTTGATCATATGTCTGCGACCGTTTATCTTCGTCGACGCGGAGGCTCGCAGGAGCCTCGCGGGAAGAGATCTGAGGAGAATGATCCTGTGAAATTGATTGCACTTGGTGTACTTGGCATGCTCGCAGCGCCTGCGCTTGGGTCGCACTATGTTGATTTTGTCGGCGACATTGCGACCGGTAACAGCAATCTCGACATTGCCGAGGTTGAGATGACCGACAATGGTGTTGACCTTGAGGTCCGCGTCACCGTGGCCTCACTCGACGGCGACTGGGGCAAGTACCTCATCTTCATAGATGCATTGGATGGTGGTAGTGGCGACAACGACAACGCATGGCAGAGAGACATCAGCGGCCTAAGCGGGATGGACATCTTCGCAGGCAGTTGGCTTGATGGTGGTGGAGGCGTGGAGATCAGTGAGTATGGCGATAGTGGCTGGGAAACTAGCCTCTTTGATGCTTCGATTTCGATCGACTGGGACAACCACACCTTCTTATGGACCTTTGTCGACATGGTCGCCGTACTCTCATCTACTGGCATCACCGGGTTGGACTTCGAAGTCGCAACCACCGGCGGCAATAGTGGTGATCCCGCCATCGACCTGCTTGGTGGTGAGGGAACGCAGCCGGGTTGGGGAGGGGGATCTCACTCAACCGACCTGATGCACTATGACTTCACAACGATTCCGGCTCCAGGCGTACTGTCGCTTCTGGGCTTGGCGGGCATTGCCGCTGGGCGCCGACGCCGACGCTGAATCGGCCCAGTCCTGATATCCCTATGAATCATTGCCACACCCGCCTTCTGGCGGGTGTGGTTGCTTGTGGGGTGATGAGGCCACTGAGAATCCAGAGAACGAAGATGGGTGGCCGATAGGGGCCAAATGACTGAGCCACACCCCACGCTCTCGATCGACGATCCCGCCGACGTCCCAGAATCGCATATTCCATCTGTCTATGAC
>PVBE010690554.1_pt1 | contig 13501 bp, 8 predicted proteins | sample 1631181 | NCBI WGS metagenome assembly PVBE01 (sample SAMN08397723, study PRJNA350692) | Marine metagenome, whole genome shotgun sequencing project. | isolation source: water | place: Pacific Ocean | collected 2012-04 | reverse complement strand
TTAACCTATTGATTAACATAGTTTTAACATGAAATTTTATTAAAATGCTATATTTGTAGTATAGTATTTATTGAAAATTTTAGCTAATGGCAAAATTTGGAGATTTAATTGATGTCGAGGTGCCAGTCCTATTAGAGTTTTTTACTGAATGGGATGAACGGTCAACAACTATGCATCCTGTTCTTAAGGATGTAGCAGCTGCTCTAGGTGATAAAGCTAAGGTTATAAAGATAGATGTTGAAAAAAACAACGAATTAGCTGATGCTCTAAGAATTAAGGGAGTACCAACATTAATTATTTATAAAAGCGGTGAAATGAAATGGAGGCAGAATGGAGAAGAGGATGCAAATACATTAATTGGAAGACTTCAGGAATACGTATAGTTTATAAGAAAAGATCTAAATAGTCATTAAATTCTTTCATTTTATTTTCTAAATACTCACCCTCTTCATATGAAATTAACACATCCACAAGAGATCTATACCTCTCAATATCTGTATAAATTTCTTCTGCATATCTATTCTTATTATCATCTGAAATACTACTAAAATATTCAAGATTCTCCTTATACTTTACAGCAATTTTTTCAAAAATATCCCTAGCCTTATCCTTTTTTTCTATTTTATAATATGAATTAATAATAGGCTCTAAAAGGGTATAAAACCCGAAATCTTCAATAGGCATTTTTGCCATTGCTAGATCTAGAATTTCTTCTGCCTTAGTATGATCCTTTTCAATGATTAATTGATCAATTAATCGTATCATATTCCCCCGGTAGGTTATGCTATTTTTTCTTGATTCAACATCATAATATATATCTTGATTATCTCTTTTTCCCCAAGCCCAGCTTTTTACTAAGGGATACATAGACTCAGTGTTTACTCTCCCCATTTCATAAGGTCTATCAGGGTCAACAGGTGTTTTAATAGGAACTAGTTTATAACAGACTCCTTCAACTTGAAGATAGTCTTTCATCCAGATATAATCTTGATCTCCGAAAGCTCCACCAGTAAAATAAATTGGACGCTCCCATTCATTACTTGCAATTATATCAAGCATTAACAGCCGATTTTTGTATAAGGCTTGCCCTTTTATTTTTATAATAATTTCATCTACAATTTTTTCAGCATCCTCTGAGCTAACTATATTATTTGATAAAGCGTTCTTCTTATTTACTTTAATGCTTATGTTTTCACTAGGCAGATAGTTAGCATTAAGATCCTGAGATCTTAACCCTCTTGTATCATACCCTTGCTGATCCAGAAGGGCTTTATACTTAAATCTTTTCTCATCCCTAGTAATAAAATCTAAGAAAATATTCAGATCAAGTGTGTCATCGGTAATAGTTTCTTTTATGATATAATCACGGGTACCATGCTTATATTTATCGTGCGGTAATGAGGAGGGAATAGGATCACTTTCATAGGCTTTTCTTTTCATTTGATCTATATACCAGTCAGTGCTAAGCAGACTTGTATTTACAACCCTAACATCAGTTCTAATACCTTCTATTTCTTGAGCATACCAAAGCGGAAATGTATCATTGTCTCCAATGGTAAATAGTATAGCATTTGGAGCACAGGATTCCAAGTAATTTACAGCCATTGCATGAGCAGTATATCTGCCAGATCTATCATGATCATCCCAGTTATTTGCAGCTAAAATTCCAGGCACTAGCGCTAAACAAAGTATAGATACGGGTATTGACATTAATTTAAATCTAATTTTAGACTGTAAATATTCCCATATTGCATAGCAGCCAAAACCTATCCACATAGCAAAAACATAAAACGATCCAACAACAATATAATCTCTTTCTCTTGGCTCAAAGATTCTAACATTAGTATATACCTGTACTGCAATTCCAGTAAAGAGAAAGAAAATTAGCATAACCCAGAAAAGTTCTTTATTTCTATAATACAGAAAGCTTAATCCTATTAGGCCTAATAAAAGCGGCAGAAAGTAATAGGTGTTACGAGCCTTATTGTTTAATACATCGTTTGGCAAATTTTGTTGGCTTATCCCCAACTGCATTTCATCAATAAAATTAATTCCACTAATCCAGTTACCATGCAAATTAAATTTTCCTTGCACATCATCTTGTCTCCCAGTAAAATTCCACATTAAATATCTCCAGTACATATATCCAATTTGGAAATTAATCGAATAATAGATATTACTTAAGATTGAAGGCTTTTCGATATCTAGAAACCGTCCATATTGTTTTAGAAATTTATGAAAGGTTTCATAATCTACTTGATCAGCCTGAATCTTTGCTTTAAAATCATTGATTATTTCAGTTATGGAATTTTCAGAGATATATTTTGGCTTTACTTTAAAATTTAAAAAACCTGAATATGACAAATAATTTTCTGCATGTTCAGGGCTCCACATTCTTGGCAGAAAAGATGCATGTTTTGAGTTATAATTTTGTGTGGCATTTTTATAATCATTAACTATAATATATTTGTCATTTTTTTCATCCTTTTCGTATTTTGGTTTATCATCAAGATAAGGAGCGTCTTCATCAAGTCCAGAATATTGATCAGTAAATAGTGGACCATAAAAAAGGTAAGTTTTAGGATATTGTTCTAGGTTATAATAAGCAAGAAGTTCTCTTACAGTTGAAGGATTATTTTCATTTACAACAACATTTGAATTAGCTCTAATGGGAAGCATTATCCAGGATGAAAACCCTAAGAAGATAAAAAGAATACATAAAACTATAGTATTTCCAGTAACAAGATTTTTTTTTGAAGTATATGAAATAGCAAAATAAAATATGCTAGCAATTAAAAGAAATGAAGCTATTGTTCCAGAATTAAATGGCAGCCCAATATCATTAACAAATAACAACTCCATAAAACTAAAGAACTTAAGAGTTGGGGGAAGCATTAATTTAAAGACTCCCATAAGAATTGCAACACCTGCTATGTTAGCCAATAAGAAATTTTTAACATTTATAGTTTTGTAATTTTTAAAAAAATAAATTAGTGTAATGGCAGGAATGGTTAAGAGCCCCATAAAATGTACTCCAAAGGATAATCCAATGACAAAACATATCATAAGGAGCCATTTATTTGCTCTAGGCTTATCCATATCTTGCTCCCATCTAAGGGCTAAATAGAACAAAATAGCCATGATTAAGGCTCCCATTGCGTAGGTCTCTGCTTCAACGGCATTAAACCAAAAAGTGTCAGTAAAAGTAAAAGCTAGACCTCCTGTTAATCCTCCACCAAGAATAGCTATTGATTTATCTTTAGAATCATTTATTTTGTTTGAAATTTTTGATAATAACATCGTAATAGACCAAAACATAAATGCTATGGTCAATGCACTTGCAAACCCACTCATTAAGTTTAATGTAAAACCTATTTGTTCACTGGTTAAGGCAAAAATTGAAAAAATAGCTCCTAGCATTTGAAAAAGTGGAGCTCCTGGAGGATGTCCAACTTGAAGCTTTGCAGAAGTTGTGATATATTCCCCTGTATCCCAAAAGCCAACTGTTGGCTCGGCAGTCAAATAATATACTATGAATGCAATTAAAAAACACGACCATCCAAGGATTAAATTCCATTTTTTAAAATTTCTTTCATCCATTTTTTAGGATTTGAGCCAAATTTATGAATAAATTCGCCTAATACTATTTAAAAAATTAACTTAATTCTTTAAATATTATTGTTCAAATAAAAGATTATTATAAATTTGCTTCCTCATTATTGGCCTATGGTGTAACTGGTAACACGTCTGGTTTTGGTCCAGAAGAGTCTAGGTTCGAGCCCTAGTAGGCCAACTAATTTTTAGAGATTTAAAAAATTTACTACAATTTTATATTAAAAAAATACCTTAAAAAGTATCTTAATAAAATAGGTGTTTATACTTGGGATAAGCAATTTATATTGCCCAGGATGACTTTTAAAGAGTACATCTTTTTTAAAAACTTTTTGTCAAAACATTCAGGCTCACTTTATATGGAAAGTGGCTCTGGAGGAAGCACTATAATTGCTAGTAAAATATTTAATATTATATATTCCTACGAAACAGATTATAGATATGTCAACTACATGAATAACCTGCTTGAAAAGCAGTTAGTTGGGCATATTTCTGTTGGAGAAACTAGTAAATTTGGATATCCTGAAAATCAAAATCAACAAAATGCAAAAAAAATTAGTGAAGTCTTTATCCCCCATTTATCTTCAATAGAACAACTGTACTCTATAATATTATTAGATGGAAGATGCAGGGTTTTAACTGCTACAAAACTTTATGATCAATTATCAGAAAAAGACTATCTAATGGTGCATGATTTTAATAGATCTCACTATAAAAAAATTCTTGAAATGTATAATCTAATTCAAAAAGTTGATAAACTAGCAATTTTACGGAAGAAAAAAACATCCAAAAATAAAATTGAAAGTATAAAAAAAGAGTTCAGCTTAGACTTCAGGTAATAAAGACTCATAGATCTTTTATATGAATAGATGCTTATAAAATGCCGAGAAAGAAAAAAGGCTCGAATTATTACATGTCAATAAATTCAATTACAACTAATAATTATATTTGATAAATTTCAAAATAATGTTGTATATTTGCAGCCACTGATTAATGAAAAAAATTGAGAGGGGACGAAAAGTCCCCTCTTTTTATAGAAAAATGTTAAAAAATATTATAGAAATAGAATTAGCAAATTGCTTGAAGAATAGAGAGGATCTATTTTTAATAGATTTAGACATAGCTCTTGATAATTCGATCAAAATTACAATTGATGGAGACAAGGGGGTTTCAGTTGAGGACTGTATGTATGTGAGCAGATCTATTGAACATAGCATTGATAGAGATGAATATGATTTTTCTTTGGAGGTGAGTTCTTCAGGGGCATTAAGCCCTCTTTCTAATATTAGGCAGTATATGAAAAATATTGGAAGAACATTATTTGTAAGAACTACAAATGAGGTTAATTATGAGGCTAAATTAATTGATGCTGATTTAAATCAAATTAGTCTATTTTGGAAACAAAGAGAAAAGAAGCCTGTTGGAAAAGGAAAGATAACTGTTGAAAAAAAAATAGATCTATTATATAAAGACATTATTGAAGCAAAAGTTAAAATAAAACATTAATTAAATAAATTATGGAGAATATAACATTGATCGAATCTTTTTCGGAATTTAAAGATGATAAATTAATTGACAGAACCACTTTAATGGCAATTTTAGAGGATGTTTTTAGATCTACTTTAAAAAGAAAATACGGAGATGATGATAATTTCGATATTATTATTAATCCAGACAAGGGAGACCTTGAGATTTGGAGAAATAGAATTGTTGTTGAAGATGATAAATTAGAGGATGAAAATTGTGAAATAACTCTAACTGAAGCAAGAAAAATTGAACCTGATTTTGAAGTAGGGGAAGATGTTTCCGAAGAGGTTAAGCTAGTTGATTTAGGGAGAAGATCAATTTTAGCTTTAAGACAAAATTTAACAGCTAAAATTCATGAGCATGACAATACTAACGTATATAAGAAATTTAAAGAATTAGAGGGAGAAATTTATACTGCTGAGGTTCATCATATTAGACATAAAGCAATCATATTATTAGACGATGATGCTAATGAGATAATTATGCCTAAGGATAAGCAAATTCCTTCAGATTTTTTTAGAAAAGGTGATAATATTAGAGGAGTTATTGAAAGTGTGGAACTTATGGGATTTAAACCTTCAATAATAATGTCAAGAACATCTCCATCATTTTTAGAAAAATTATTTGAACAGGAAATACCAGAAATTTTTGATGGTTTGATTACCATAAAAAAAGTTGTTAGAATCCCTGGGGAAAAAGCTAAAGTAGCTGTAGATTCATATGATGATCGAATTGATCCAGTTGGAGCTTGTGTAGGAATGAAAGGCTCAAGAATCCATGGTATAGTACGTGAATTAGGAAACGAAAATATTGATGTTATTAATTACACTAATAATTTACAATTATTTATTTCTAGATCATTAAACCCAGCCAAAATTACTTCTATGAAAATTGATGAGGAAAATAAAAGAGTTGAAGTTATTCTTAATCCTGAAGAGGTAAGTAAGGCAATTGGAAGAGGAGGTCATAATATTAGGTTAGCGGGAAAAATCACAGGATATGAAATAGATGTCTTTAGAGATGGAGTTGAGGAAGATGTAGAGCTAACTGAATTTTCTGATGAAATAGAATCATGGATTATAGAAGAATTAGCTAAAGCGGGACTTGATACTGCAAGAAGTGTTCTAGAACAAGATGTCGCAGATTTAGTTAAGAGAACAGATTTAGAAGAAGAGACAATTAATGATGTAATAAAAATCCTTAAGGAAGAATTTGAAGATTAATAATTTTATATAAAGCATAATTTATGCCTGCAGTTAGATTAAATAAAGTATTAAGAGAATTAAACATTTCTATTGACCGTGCAGTAGATTTCTTAGATTCAAAGGGCTATCAAATAGAAAAAAGACCTACAAGTAAGATTAGCCAAGAAATCCATGAATTGTTGTGTAGCGAATTTCAAAGTGATGCTGACAACAAAGTTGCTTCTAAGGAAATTGCAGAGGCACAAATTAAGGAAAAGGAGGAATTGAGATTAGAAAAAGAGAAAGAGTTAGAGGAATCAAATAAAAAGAAAAAGGAACAAGAGGTAATTACGGCAGCTTCTAAAGTAACAAAATTTAAAAAACTTGGAAAAATAGATTTAGACCCAAAGCCAAAAGCAGACAAGCCTATTCAGGAGGAGAAGCCTAAACCAAAAGAAAAGGCAGAATTAAAAGAAGAATCCAAGCAACAAGATGAAAAACAAGAAGTAAAAACAGATTCTAATGAAAATGTAGTAGATAATTATAAAAAGTTGACCGGATTAAAATCTACTGGGGAAACTATTGATTTATCTAAATTTAAAGAGGACTCATCTCCAAAAAAGAAAGAAGAAAAAACAACATCAAAGAAAAGAAGAAAAAGAATTATTACTAATCCTAAAGCTGGGGATCAGAACAAAAAATTTAAAGCCTCTGGAAGAGTTAAAAGTAAATCTAAATCTAAAAAGGGAGTTAAAGAAGAGCCAAATGAAGAGGAGGTTCAAAAACAAATTAAGGAAACATTAGAAAAACTTCAAGGGAAATCTGCTAAAGGAAAAGCTGCAAAATATAGAAGAGAGAAAAGAGAGCAGCATAGACAAAAATCTGAAGAAGAACTTGCTGTTTTAGAGGAAGAAAGTAAAGTAATTAAGGTTACAGAATTTGTAACGGCAAGCGAAATTGCTACTATGATGAATGTGCCATCAACTGATATTATATCAGCATGTATGACATTAGGGATCATGGTTACAATGAATCAAAGACTAGATGCTGAAACACTTTCAATAGTAGCCGAAGAGTTTGGCTATAAGGTGGAATTTGTAACTGCTGAAATAGAGGAAGAATCTAAGGAAGTAGTAGATGATCCAAAAGATTTAAAACCAAGAGCTCCTATTGTTACTGTTATGGGTCATGTTGACCACGGAAAGACGTCATTATTGGATTATATAAGAAAAGAAAATGTAATAGCCGGAGAGTCAGGAGGGATTACTCAACATATTGGAGCTTATAGTGTGGAACTTAATGAAGCACAAAAAATTACTTTTTTAGATACTCCAGGACATGAAGCATTTACTGCAATGAGAGCTAGGGGAGCGCAATTAACAGATTTAGCTATAATAGTAGTTGCCGCGGATGATGATATAATGCCACAGACAAAAGAAGCCATATCACATGCACAGGCAGCTTCAGTCCCTATTGTTTTTGCAATAAACAAAATTGATAAGCCCGATGCTAATCCAGATAAGATAAAAGAAAGTCTGTCAAACATGAATTTATTGGTAGAAGATTGGGGAGGAAAAATACAGTCTCATGATATATCTGCTAAAACGGGAGATGGGGTGAATGAATTACTAGAGAAAGTAATTTTAGAGGCAGAATTTTTAGAACTTAAAGCCAATCCAGATAGATATGCATCTGGAACTGTTGTCGAAGCATTTTTAGATAAGGGGAGAGGTTATGTTTCAACAATTTTGGTTCAAACAGGAACATTAAAAATTGGAGATTTTGTTTTAGCTGGAAAAAATACTGGAAAAGTAAAAGCTATGTTTGATGAAAGGGGAAATGACCTTCAAACTGCTAGTCCATCAACGCCAGTTTCAATACTTGGACTAGACGGAGCTGCTCAAGCAGGAGATAATTTTTCAGTTTATAATGATGAAAGAGAGGCTAAGCAAATTGCGACAAAAAGGAATCAATTACAAAGAGAGCAAAGTGTTAGAACACAGAGACACATTACTTTAGATGAAATTGGAAGAAGAATTGCTTTAGGAGAATTTAAAGAACTAAATATAATTCTTAAAGGGGACGTTGATGGTTCTGTTGAAGCTTTAACAGATTCTTTTCAGCAATTATCTACTGAGGAAATACAAGTTAATATAATCCATAAAGGTGTTGGAGCAATTACTGAAAGCGATGTATTACTTGCCTCAGCATCAGATGCATTAGTAATAGGATTTAATGTTAGGCCTATGGGCAATGCAAGGCAAGTAGCGGAAAAAGAAGAAATTGATATAAGAATATATTCAATCATATATGATGCTATTAATGAATTGAAAGATGCAATGGAAGGTATGCTATCCCCTGATATTAAGGAAGAAGTTACCGGATTGTGTGAAGTTAGAGATATTTTTAAAATATCTAAACTTGGAACTATTGCTGGATGTATGGTTACAAAAGGGTCAATCCTAAGAAATTCTGAAGTAAGATTAATTAGGGAAGGTGTTGTAATTTTTTCTGGATCTTTATCATCATTAAAGCGATTCAAGGATGATGTAAAAGAGGTTAAAAAAGGCTATGATTGTGGCTTGCAAATTAATGATTTCAAGGATATTAAGGTTGGTGATGAAATTGAAGGGTTTATCAATGTTGAGGTTAAAAAGAAACTTTAGATTAAACTAATTTTCCTTTATTTCTTGTTCTATAACAGGTTTTATTATTGGCCTGAATATAAATGCATCTATAAAATATTTTTTAATTTCTAATAGCTTTTTGTCTGCTTCTAGCTGATTAATATAATGCCCAACCCATATTTTATAGTTAGGGGTTTCATATACTATATCAACTATTGAATCAATTTTGTGTCTTTCAAATTTTTCTTTTATGATCTGTGCCTCTTCACGATTACCATTATAAATTTGTATTCTAAGCATTGAAATATTTTTATTTATTTCTTTTTTTATTTCTATAACTTTTTGAATATCAATACTCTGTGATATTTTTACATTTTTTTTTTGAGAATAGATGTTAAAACAGCTAAATAGAATAAATGTTAGTATTTGAAATATAAAAATTAGATTTTTCATTTTATGTTTGGATAATTAACAAATTTAATAGATTATAATTTAATCTATTAGGTTTTTATTTAGAATGAATATAAATTACTATTTTGCATAAATTATAAATAGATTTTTATTAGAATAACCATTTTTGGTGTTATTTTTGTGCTTTGTTTTTTTAAACGATTTATGGAATGAATTTAAGATATAAAAGGCAATTTTTAGAATCCTTTAATTTTAGAAATAATTTATCTTATTCTAATTATTTTTTCATTCATATACTTTTCATTCTTTTTTTAACTTTCTCCACTACCAATTCTTTTGCTCAAGATGTTGATATAACAGCTGGAAAATCTTTGTTTAATACTAATTGTGCTGCATGTCACAAGCTTGACAAAAAGATGACGGGGCCTGCGCTTAGACATTTTGAGGTTCGATTATTAAATGACGAAGGATTAGATAAGCAATGGCTGTATGCATGGATAAGAAACAGCGCAGCGGTTATTAAATCTGGAGACGCATACGCTAATAAAATTTATGCAGAGTACAATCGCTCTGCTATGACAGCTTACCCTCAATTATCAGATAATGATATTGAAAATATTTTAGCATATACTAATCAGGAGAAGACAGTCCCAGTAGCTAGAGTTAATGTAGCTGCATCAACTGCAGCATCTAATGATTTAGGATTATCTAATCAGGTTATTTTAGGAATTTTTACTTTTCTATTCTTTTTATTGGCAATTGGACTTTTCTTAGTTAGTAATACGCTTAGAAATTTTGCTATTTTGAATGATGTTAAATTAATTGAAGAAGAAAAATCAAAACCTATATGGAAAGCCTTTATTGATAATCAATTTCTAATGCTTTGTTCTTCAATATTGTTTTTACTTGTTAGTTTGTATGGGTTTTATGGCTGGGCAATGCAACTTGGAACAAACCAAGACTATATGCCTATTCAGCCAATACATTACTCACATAAAGTACATGCTGGGGACAATCAAATAGATTGTAATTACTGCCATTCTTCTGCAAGAGTTAGTAAGCATTCTGGAATACCATCTCTAAATGTTTGTATGAATTGTCATAAGACTATAGATGAATATAATGGAGAAACAACGGAGAAATATTCAAAAACTTTTTATGATGGTGAAATACAAAAATTGTATAAGGCTACAGGTTGGGACGATGAAGTACAGGAATATACAGGGGTAACATACCCCGTAAAATGGGTAAGGATACATAATCTGCCTGATTTTGCATATTTCAATCATTCACAACACGTTTCAGTAGCAGGCATTGAATGTCAAACATGTCATGGCCCAGTTGAAGAAATGGAAATTATGTATCAATATTCGCCATTAACAATGGGCTGGTGTATAAATTGTCATAGAGAAACTAATGTCAAGGTACAAGACAATGAGTATTATGCTAAAATTCATAAAGAATTATCAAAAAAATATGGAGTTGAGCAGTTGACTGTTGCTCAAATGGGAGGATTAGAATGTGGTAAATGTCATTATTAATGTATAGATTATAATATGTCTAATAAAAAGAAATATTGGAAAAGTTTATCAGAATTAAGTTCTGAAAAAACTTCTAACATTAAAGGGCTTCAACAAAGAGAATTTGTTGAAGAAATACCAGTTGATGAATTTTTAGGAGATAAAGAAAATTTATCATCTAGCTCAACATCAAGAAGGGATTTTTTAAAGTACTTAGGATTTAGTACTGCTGCAGCAACACTTGCTGCTTGCGAAGGGCCTGTTGTTAAATCAATCCCATATGTTGTACAGCCAGAAGAAATAGTCCCAGGCCTAGCTAATTTCTATGCAACGACAATATCAAATGGATATGATTTTGCAAATATATTAGTTAAGAATAGAGAAGGCAGACCTATAAAAATTGAACCAAATAAGTTGGCGCCAACTTCATCTTCTGCAAATGCAAGAGTTCATGCATCAATATTAGATTTATATGATAGTGGAAGATTAGCCAAACCAATGAAAAATGGCGCTCCAACTTCGTGGGTTGAATTTAATTTTGAAACTAAAAGAAAATTAAAAGAGATTAATGATTCATCAAAACCAATTGTATTATTAACTCAAACATTTGCAAGTCCATCTACATATAAGTTAATTGATGATTTTAAAAAGAAATATGGCAATGTTAAACATATTGTGTATGATGCTATTTCTGAGTCAGCGGCACTTGATGCATTTGAGAGAAGATATGGCCAGAGAGGTTTAGCTAATTATGATTTTTCAATGGCTAATTTAGTTGTATCTATTGGCGCAGATTTTATTGGTGATTGGCAAGGCGGAGGATTTGAATCTGGGTATACAACAAAAAGAATTCCCAAAAAAGGGAAGATGTCAAGGCATATTCAATATGAATCAAATATGACATTAAGTGGGGCAAATGCAGATACTAGAATTTCTGTAAAACCATCCGAACAAAAACTAATATTGCTTTCCATATATTCTAAGTTATTTTCAATTAATAATATTATTAATCTTTCAGACAAATTACAAAAAGTAGTAGATTCTACTGTAAAGGAAATTCTTAATAGTAAAAATAAAGCTGTACTAGTCTCAGGAATTAATGATGTTGATTATCAATCCATAGTTCTTCAAATAAATGAAAAAATAAAGAGCAAAGCATTTAAACCAAATGAAACAATTAAAACTCGCTTAGGCGATACTAATAAAGTTGATAAATTAGTTAAAAGAATGCAGGGCGGTGAAATTGGGGCAGTAATTATGGCTGGAGTAAATCCAGTATACTCTTTACCTAATTCTAAAGAATTTATTAATGGGTTAGAAAAGGTTGATCTTTCAATTTCATTTACAACCAAGAATGATGAAACAGCAAATTATGTAAATTATGCAGCAGCATCATCGCACTATTTAGAATCATGGGGAGATGCTGAAATTAAAAATAGCGAATATTCATTAGTTCAGCCTGTTATAAAAAAATTGTTTGATACTAGACAATTTCAGGATTTATTACTAGTCTGGTCAAATAGTAAAAAGTCATATTATGAATATATTAAGGATCATTGGGAGAAAAATATTTTAGAAAATAGCTTTTGGAATAAAGTTCTTCACGATGGAATATATTCAAAAAAGGAAACTAATATTACAAAAAACAAATTTTTAAGAACTGCACCATATAAAATATTTTATACAGATCTTCAAGATTTAATTGATAAAATACCATTAAATAAAAACTTATATGAACTAACATTATATCCTAAGATTGGTATGGGAGATGGACAGCAGGCGAATAATCCTTGGCTGCAAGAATTCCCTGATCCTTTAACAAGGGCAACTTGGGATAATTATTTGACAATCTCAGAATTTGATGCAAAAACGCTTGACTTATATTTAGAACCTAGTACTTTCTTTTCAGAGTCGAGCCATGACGCGGATGGAGGACTAAATGGCAAATATGCTATTATAAGCTTGAATGGAAAATCACTTAAAGTCCCAGTAATAATTCAGCCAGGCCAAGCTAGAGGGACAGTAGGCTTGTCATTTGGCTATGGAAGATCTAAGGGTATTAAAAATGAAATGAAAACTGGAGTTAATGCATATCAATTATATGCTAATTTTAAAACAGATCAGCTAGTTTCTATTCAAGTTACAGAAGGGAAACATGAGTTTGCTTGTATTCAGTTGCATAATACTCTTATGGGCAGAGGAGATATAGTTAAGGAAACCAGTTTAGAAGTATTTAATACTAAAGATTCAAAATTATGGAATGCTGAAACTGTAGTCTCTCTAAATCATATTGAGACCCCTGTTTCTTCTCCAAAAGTTGATTTGTGGGATGAATTTGATAGATCTATTGGGCATCATTTTAATCTATCGATTGATCTAAATGCTTGTACAGGATGTGGAGCTTGTGTAATTGCATGTAATGCAGAAAATAATGTCCCTGTGGTAGGGAAAAGAGAGATTCGACGAAGTAGAGATATGCATTGGTTAAGAATAGATAGATACTATTCTTCAGAGGAAACTTTTGATCAAGATGATAAAAAGAAAGATGACATTAAAGGGTTACAAAGCTCATTAACTTCTCTAGGCGATCTTGAAGGTCCATCAGAAAATCCTCAAGTAG
>PVBE012994942.1_pt1 | contig 13502 bp, 9 predicted proteins | sample 1631181 | NCBI WGS metagenome assembly PVBE01 (sample SAMN08397723, study PRJNA350692) | Marine metagenome, whole genome shotgun sequencing project. | isolation source: water | place: Pacific Ocean | collected 2012-04 | reverse complement strand
CGGACGTTGGCCTTGCCCGAAGAGGTGGAGCATTGGTCGCTGACGACGCTACGGGAGAAGCTGGTCAAGATCGGGGCCAAGGTTGTCCGCCATGGCCGGTACGTCACGTTCCAATTGGCTGAGGTTGCCGTGCCGAGAGAACTGCTCCAGAAAATCTTGGGCTTGATTGATGATCTACGACGAAGACCCGTTCCGGCGTAGGCCGAGGGAACCGATGGTGAGGAGAATACGACACGAGAGGTGTGTCTGGATGGCAAGAGAAACGACCAAATGGCCTTCCACACCCTGGCCGATTACCAAAATCATGTCATCGGAGGGCTACAAAGGGGATAGAGTCCCCTTGGAGATGGGGCCGTGGTAGGATTTCCACGAAGTTGGATGTCATCTGGGGAATGTCGGTTTAACCCTTTGTTATGAAGTGTGACGGTAATCAGGCTGCGGGAGTTGAACCCGACGCGAAACGATCGCGTGCTATAAACCGAAGTACGAATCGAAACCGGCGGCGTCGCGCGGGCGAGTCGGCTTCTAGACCCGCAATCGGCATCGAGGACGACTTGATCTTAGGGGTTGGTAGTCAAGCGCGGAGGAACGGAGGCGGGCAAACGCGAGCGCTCGCGTGGGCGCCGAGCGCATTCTTGGCCGCGTTTCTCGTCCTGTTCGCGCCACCCGCTTGGGCGAAGTACGCGGCCTTCGTGGTCGATGCGAATGACGGGCGGGTCCTGCATTCGGTCAACGCCGACACGCGCAACTACCCGGCGTCGTTGACCAAGATGATGACCCTATACCTCATCTTCGAGGCCCTCGACACGGGAAGTATCAGCCTCGACGACCGCGTCGACGTCTCGGCACGCGCAGCACGCCAACCGGCCTCAAAGCTTGGGCTACAAAAGAGCGACAGCATCACGTTCGAACAGGCCATCGGTGCGCTCGTGATTAAATCGGCGAACGACGTCGCCACCGCGGTGGCGGAAACCTTCGCCGAAAGCGAGCGGGCCTTCGCACTCATTATGACCGCGAAAGCCCGCTCGCTCGGCATGTCGCGGACCACGTTCCGCAACGCCTCCGGACTCCCCAATCGCGGCCAGTTGAGCACGGCCAAGGACATGGCGACGCTGGCCAAGGCCCTGCTCGATCATTTCCCCCACCACTTCCACTACTTCTCGGCCCCAAAGTTCAAGTTCCGAGGCACCGCCCATTCCAACCACAACATGCTGTTATCGGCGTACGCGGGTACCGACGGCATCAAGACCGGCTACATACGCGCCTCGGGCTTTAATCTCGTCGCCTCGGTGAAGCGCGGCAACCGACGCCTCATCGGGGTCGTCTTTGGCGGCCAGTCTGCGTCGACGCGCAACCGGCACATGATCACCCTCCTCGAAAAGGCCTTTCAGCGGCTTTCGGCGCGGCCCCCCCCGACCAACGCGGACGAACGCGTGCGCAGACCATCCTCGGACGCCAAGTGGGGGATACAGGTCGGCGTCTACGACACCTATGAGCCGGCGTACAAGATTGCGCAAAAGGCGTACGCGACTGTCCCTGACATGCTTGACGAAGGCGCCGTCAAGATCGTCCTTCTGGAACGACGCAAGGGCCGCCCGTTCTACCGGGCCCGCATTCTCGGCATCAGCAAGAAGGACGCCTACGCTGCGTGCCGGGTGCTCAAGCGCCAGAAGATGCAATGCATGGAATTGCGCATGACCGACGACGTGGAACTGGCGCTGGCGACTCGGGCGCGCTGACGGCGCCGGGCGTCGGTAACGCGCCCGAAACACCGAATATCCGCTTCCACCCGCGAACCGATCTTTCTAGACCAGATCGCGGTCGGTAGATCGCGGCCGCGCGACCCTGAGCAACCGCTTGAATCTGGTTTGTTTTACTGAAATCGAGCGGGATTCATCCCAACCGCATCGCGGTTACGGTCAACCGCGATCCGCTACCGACGCCACGTCCATCGTCGGAGCTGCTCAGCGCTTGTTCGGATTCGTAAAGGTATGACTTTCCATTATTTGGCGGATCGCGGCGGCGTTTTTCGCCTTTCGAAGCCGTTCCATGAGAACGGCTTCCTGCTTCATCAACTCCCTGACGTTGGTTAGGACCGCCTCGATCTTGTCCGCCGGGAACTTGCAAGCGCCGTTCTCGTCCATGTGAACGATCTCACCCGGGGCCACGTCCATGCCCGCCACCGAAACCGGAACGTTCACGGCGCGCACGCTCATCTGCCCGTGACCGGGGGTGACGCCGCTCAGCAGATAAGGCATTCCCATCGGTCGGATTTCGTCCATGTCGCGCGACGGGCCGTTCGAGACCACGCCAGCGCACCCCACGGCCTGCAAGGCGGTGGTCATGACGCCGCCGGAAAGCCCGACCTTGCCCTGCAACTCTGGTGAAAACTTCTGCTGAAGGACCAGGATGGCCGGTTGGGGCGACGCCTCCACAGCATCCAGGACGTCGGACAACGTCAGCCGATCGAAGTCGGGGTCGGCCACACCGTAGACGCACGTCACGGCATACCCCACGCGCCGCCCGAGCTCTGGAAACATGCTCCTGATCGAATGATCCGTGTACCAATTTTCGTGCCACGGGTTGTAGAGGCAAAGGCACAGCGGATTGGGCGGATAGGTGGCGACCACGTTGGTAATGGATGGCGTGTCGTGGTTCTCGAGTTCGAGAAGCAATTTCTGATCGGTCATGGTTTTTTCGTACCCTCCGTCACCTGTGGTCGATGAATGGACTTGCGGCGAATTCGTGGGCCGCGTTTCGATCTTGCCACGCGACAACGTCTCGCGGCAGCGCTATCGCACTTCGGGCGTCCGGGCCGATGACATGAGATCCGTTCGCGCCGATATCGATGTCCGGTGCAGGCACGATACCGCGCCAAAACTTCGACTTCATAGCTGTCCGCCATTCGCTTCGACGTCTCCCCAAACAAGGGCTACGGGCAAGCGCGTGCCCGGCCCGCTCCGTTCGCCGGCATCGAGTTGGGCCAATGTCTCGTTTGAATGGGAGGAGCCGCATGTGAATCGGGGATCCCTCATGGCTCCGCGCGATCGGCGATGATGCTAGCACGAAGGCCAAGCTGACGACAGCGACGGTCATGGAGAAGCCGGCGCCCTGAACGGGCGCCAACGCCGAAATCGGGTGACCGGAGGCGAGAGCGAAGTGGCATCTTTCCAACGTTTATGAGGCGGCGAATCTGCGGAGAGGCGCCCTCGGGTTTACGCGCTGCTCAGGCGACGGAAACGAAGACAAAATAGAGAATCGCCGAAATCAGTGCCGTCAAAGGCACCGTTACCACCCAGGCGGAAACGATGGTCAACAGGTGCCTGCGGCGCACCAGCTTGCGAATGCGGGCCTTGTTTAGCTTTGCACGCTGCTTTTCCCAATCCGGCGAGATCGCCGGATCGGGGTTGCCCGTAGCCTTTCCTTCAGCGCGCTGCGCGGGCTTCGCTCGTTTCTCGGCGCGACGCCGTTGACGGGAAAGATATTCGCGCAAGAAACCGACGCCGAATACGCCGCCGACGGTAATGTGGGTGGAACTCACGGGCAACCCTAGGGCGGAGGCGATGATGACGGTGATGGCCGCCGACAGCGCGATACAAAAGGCCCGAGCGCGATCCAACCGAGTGATTTGTTCGCCGACCGTGCGAATCAGTTTCGGGCCAAAGAGGATCAAACCCGCGGCGATGCCCACAGCCCCCACCACCATCACCCAGAACGGCACGCCGACCTCGGTGGAAATCCCCCCCGAAGAGACGGCAGCGACGATCGCCGCCAACGGCCCGACCGCGTTGGCCACGTCGTTCGACCCGTGCGCGAAGGACAGCAGGGCGGCCGAGCAAATCAGCGGGATCGTGAACAAGGTGCTTACGGCCTTGCGCCGATTCTCGAGCTTTGCCGCGGCTTTCTTGATGGCTGGCTTGACGAAGACGTAAAAGCTGGCGAAGACGACGATCCCGATGGCCGCAACCTCCCAGATTTCCGGCTTCCAAAGCTTCTTCAATCCCTTCATCACTAAATAGATCGAGAAAACGGCGGCCATGATCGCCACCAGGATCGGCACCCAACGCTTGGACGCCGCGATCATGTCGTCGGTGTAGTAGATGGCGAACTTGATGAAGGCCAGGAAGGCGGCGGCGACGATGCCGCCCAAGACCGGCGAAATTACCCAACTGGCGGCGATCTTGCCGATGGTGAACCAGTTGACGACACCGAATCCGGTGGCCGCCACTCCCGCCCCCATGACACCGCCGACGATCGAGTGGGTGGTGGAGACCGGAGCGCCGACGTAGGTCGCGAGGTTGAGCCATAGCGCCGCCGCCAGGAGTGCCGCCATCATCGCGTAGATGAAGGTGTCGGTGTCGGGCATCCTTGTCGGATCGATGATGTCGTTCTTGATCGTGGACACCACGTCACCGCCGGCGAGAATGGCCCCGGCGGCTTCAAAAATAGCGGCGATGAATAGTGCCCCGACGAGCGTCAGAGCCCGCGAGCCGACCGCCGGTCCGACGTTGTTGGCGACGTCGTTGGCGCCAATGTTGAGCGCCATATAACCGCCAATGATGCAGGCACCGATGACGAAGGCGGCATTCTCGGCGACCGGGAAAAACGTAAAATCGTAGTAGCTGATGGTCGCAATCACCCAGACCGCCGCAAGGAAGAGAACCCCCAGTCCTACCTTGACGATCTGCCGCCCAATACCGAACGTCGCCTGTTCGAGGCTGACGAACTTATTGAGGTCTTTGTCGAGAATGGTTTTCTTTTGGATCAAGGGTAGTTTCATTCAGGCTTTCTTTTCGCTGCCCAACCTCCGATGATTGGCTCGCTTTGGCGGATCATCACACGGGTGAGTTGCCCCCACGAACGATACCACTTTTTAAGTTAGACCGGACACCGCTGAAGGGAAGGGCCAACACGGCGGGACTCCAGTAGAGCAGAGGCTGTTGAATGTCCGCTTAGGGTCAAAAGCTGCCGAATTTACCAGCCCGAAAAATAGTCCGTTCTGCGCCGCATAGCAGACGTAGAGCACGGGAAAGCAGACATTGCCGCTTGAATGTCGGACAGCCGCGTCCACTTGATGGCGTTCTTGCCTTCCTTGGTGCGCTGTTCCGCCGTGCCGCGCTTGTTGTAGCGGGCCACCACCCGCTCGGCGGAACGGCCCAGGTTGGTCGAGGCCCGTGAGCCCTTCTTGGTCCCTCGCCTTCTCGGCCCCAACCAGGTTCTCGACGAACTTATCGAGGGCAGGCTCGTTCTCCTCGAAGACATGCGACCTGGCAAGCGATACGGGGTGTGAACGAGAGTGTCCTTCAGGATCTCTTGGGTCACGCGGCGGGATCGAAGGTCACGAGGAAGTACTATATCCAGGTGCCCGACGACGCGAGGCGCGCCGCGGTGATCCAGCTTCCAATCGGAGAACGGAAGGACAACTAGATGCACCAAAGTTGGCAACATCTGGCAACAAGGGCCCCAAAGGCCCAAAAGGGAAACGCCCTGAAATGGCGGAACCCCCTGGTTTCCCAGGGGGTTTCGGTGGTGGGCGCGGCTGGGATTGAACCAGCGACCCCTACGATGTCAACGTAGTGCTCTCCCGCTGAGCTACGCGCCCGCACCCTCGCCCGCCACCGCTGGGAAACCCGGCGGGCGGCGTTCGTTTTATCCCCAACGGCCGCGCTTGGCAACGCACAGGCCGACGTGAGATAAGCGTTGCGCGGCCCGGCGCGTGCGGCTAATTCAGATCGCGCCTGCCCGGCCGGGCCCTTGGCCTTGCGAGGAGACGTTTTCACCCGTGTCCGCACCCGAAGGCGACTTTCCCGTCACCGCCGCGCCCGGCGTCGGCCGCCCGCCGTGGGAAGTGCTGGCGCCCGAGCGCCAGACGGCGGCGTTGGTATTCGCCTCGCCGCACAGCGGCAGCGATTACTCCGCAGACTTCCTCGCGGCATCCAAGCTGGACGCGCTGGCCCTTCGTCGCTCGGAGGACGCCTTCGTCGATCGGATCTTCGCCGGTGTCGTCCGTTTCGGGGCGCCCCTGATCCGGGCCACCTTCCCCCGCGCCTTCGTCGATCCCAACCGCGAGCCCTACGAACTCGATCCCACCATGTACGAGGACGCGCTGCCCGATTACGTGAACGTGCGCTCGCCCAGGGTCGCCGCGGGGCTTGGCACCATCGCCCGGGTCGTGGCCAGCGGCGAGGATATCTATCGCGACAAGCTCCGTTTCCAGGACGCCCGGCACCGCATCGAATCGTTCTACGCCCCCTATCACCGGGCGCTGGCGCGCATGATCGAGAGCACGCGACGGCGATTCGGCGCCTGCATCCTGATCGACTGCCACTCCATGCCGTCGATCGGCGGACCGATGGATGCGGACAAGGGCGCGAACCGTGTCGACATGGTTCTCGGCGACTGTCACGGAACGTCCTGCGCTCCGGCGATCACCGATCGGCTGGCCGAGCGGGCGGGTGCCGAAGGCTTTAGCGTGGTGCGCAACAACCCCTATGCGGGCGGATACACCACCCGTCACTACGGCCGACCCGCCGACGGCGTGCACGCGCTGCAGATCGAGATCAACCGCGAGCTCTACATGGACGAACGCGCGATCGCGCTCGGTCCCGGGCTGGCGGCCCTGACGGATCGGATCGAGGGGCTGGTGGAGGCACTCGCGAACATCGATCTTGCGGCCGTCGCCCCACCATGAGGGCGGCGACGCGCGGACCCGACATACGGGTCCGTGACGCCGAGGACGCCGACATGGCGGCGATCGCCGCTCTCTACGCGCATTATGTGCGCACCGGCGCCGCCAGCTTCGAGGAAACCCCGCCCGAAGCCGCCCAGATGGCGAGCCGCCGCGCCGAGGTCATCGAACGCGGGCTTCCCTTCGTGGTCGCCGAAAGCGACGGCGTGATCCTGGGCTTCGCCTACGCCGGACTATTCCGCCACCGGTCCGCGTATCGCTTCACGGTCGAGGATTCGGTTTACGTGGCGCCCGAGGCCCAGGGCCTCGGCGCCGGGCGGAGGATGCTCGGCGAGCTCGTCGAACGCTGCACCCGGGCCGGCTACCGGCAAATGGTGGCGGTCATCGGCGATCCCGAAAACAACGCATCCGTAGCCTTCCATAGCGCCATGGGATTCCGCAGCGTGGGCACCTTCCATGCGATCGGCTTTAAGTTCGGGCGCTGGGTCGACACCGTCGTCATGCAGCGCCCCCTGGGCGCCGGCGCCCTACCCGACCGCTGAGGCCAAAAAAGAGGCCGTGCATAGCACGGCCCAAGTTTTGGGAGGAAACGTCGAAAGATGCGAACATCGGAAAGACGCAGATATCACGTCCGTCTTCCGATGCTGCGATGCACAATATAGTGCATCCGCCATGATATTTCAATGAGAAATTTTTGATTCACGGTGAAATCCGCCACACCCGCGGGCCGAGTTCAGTCGGACAATTCGCTGGCGGCCGCCAAGACCACACAGGACATCGGCGAACAGTTAGCGGAAAAACTGTTGCCATGGGCCAAGAATCCCGAAAGACCCCAAAAAAACCCGCGACGCGATGCATTCTGGCACACCCGTTGCTTCTCTTTAACGAAGTGACGGAACGGCACGGTGGCGTCGGGAAATATGAGGAAAATCTTATTTTGCATCGCGGTAGTGTGGGCTCTGGGCCTCGTTGACGCCGCCCAGGCGGCGCCCAACGCCGCCGAGGAAACCGCCACGAGCCCTTGGGAAGCATGCGCCGGGCAGACCGCGCGCACTGAACGCACCGAAGGGATTCCGCACCGCCTTCTCCACGCAATCGCGCTTGCCGAATCGGGGCGCTGGAACGCCGAACGCAATGCAACAATTGCCTGGCCTTGGACCGTAACCGCAGAAGGACAGGGGCTGTTTTTCCCGACCAAGGCCGAGGCTATCGCCGACGTCGAACATCTGCACGCCCGCGGCGTGCAAAATATCGACGTCGGATGCATGCAGGTGAACCTGCATTATCACGGCGACGCGTTCGACGACCTCAACGAGGCTTTCGACCCGGCGCGCAACGTCGATTACGCGTCGGCGTACCTGAAGCGGATGCACGGGGACCGGCGGTCGTGGCCGGAGGCCGCCGCCGCCTATCATTCGACGACGCCGGAGTTCGCTGGACCCTATCGCGACAAGGTGATGGGCATCTGGAAAACCGAACGGAGCGCTCCGCCGACGCGGGTCGCGACGCGTGAGGTATCGAATGAACGCGCAACACGTCTCCCCGCGCCGCCGAGGACCAAGTTGGTTTCCGGCGCCCCCTCGCCGGTTCCGGGACGCGCCTCGGCGAGCGACATCGACCATGTCCGGACCCACGCGCTCAACGTCCGGTTTCAATTGAAACGCGCGGTCGCGCGCACCCAGGCCACCGCCGAGACTCGCAATCGCGAGCTCGACGCCTGGCGCGAGGCCCGGGTCGGCGGTCTCGGGACCACGCACGTGAGCGCCATGATCCGCGCCGAGGCCCGGCTTCGCGAGACCCAGACGCTTTTCGAACGGGCGGAGAGGACCTTGAACACGGGTCCGGGGTCCGGCACGCGCCCCGGTTTCGCCGCCAAACGCGAGGCCGAGCTCGCGTCTTGGCGCGCACGGATCGCGAGCACAACCGCGGGACTCTGAGCGCGTTCGCCGCCGCGCTTTTGCTTATTCACTTCTGGTAGCCCACCTCTGATATGGTGACGGGCGTGCAACGGCCCTTCACGGCCGTCCCGGCCAAGTAAACCCCGCGATAGGTGGCGAATCGCCATGAGCGATCTTAACCTCGGCGTGATTGGGAACTGTACCTTCGGCGCCCTCATCGATCGCAGGGCCCGGGTGGTCTGGTGCTGCCTTCCGCGTTTCGACGGCGATCCCGTCTTTTGCAGCCTTCTCAACGACCATTCCGGCGATGGTGACGAGGTTGACGAATCCGCGGCCGGCTTCTTCGACGTGGCGGTCGACGGCTTCGTGCGCAGCGAACAACACTACCTGCAAAACTCGGCGATCCTGATCACCACGCTTTACGACAAGGACGACGCCGCCCTCGAGATCGCCGACTTCGCCCCCCGTTTCAAGCGATTGGACCGCAACTTCCGGCCGATGATGATGGTGCGGCACGTGCGGCCGATCCGCGGTCGCCCCCGGGTCCGTGTGCGCCTTCGCCCGGTCGGCAACTACGGCTCGGAGCGGCCGCAAACGACCCGCGGCAGCAATCACATCCGCTACGTCTTTCCCGACTTCACCCTTCGCTGCACGACCGATGCGCCCGTCACCTATGTGACGAACGAGATCTCCTTCGTCCTCGAAGAGCCGTTCACCATTTTCTTCGGCGCCGACGAAAGCCTGACGAGCTCGATCGACGAGACCTCGCGCCAGTTCTTCCGCCGAACGCTGGAGTACTGGCGCGAATGGACGCGGTATCTGGCGGTGCCGTTCGAGTGGCAGGATGCTGTCATCCGGGCGGCGATCACCTTGAAGCTGTGCAACTTCGAAGAATCGGGCGCGATAATTGCCGCGATGACCACCTCGATCCCCGAAGCGGCCAACACGCAACGCAATTGGGACTACCGCTACTGTTGGCTGCGTGACGCCTATTTCGTGGTGCAGGCCCTGAACCGGCTGGGCGCCACGCGAACCATGGAGGAGCACCTCAACTACGTCACCAACGTGGTCGCCGGCGCCGAGGATGGTCGCCTCCAGCCCGTCTACGGGGTGGCGCTGGACGCGCGGCTGATCGAAGAGGAGGTCCCGAGCCTCGTGGGGTACCGCTCCATGGGGCCGGTCCGCAAGGGCAACCAAGCCTACGAACACACCCAGCACGACGTTTACGGCAGCGTGATCCTGGCTGCCACGCAGTCTTTTTTCGACGAACGCCTGACCCGGCCCGGCGATCTTCGGCTGTTCCAGCGTCTCGAAGAGGTCGGCTACCGGGCGCTCGAGGTTTTCGACAAACCCGATGCCGGCCTGTGGGAGCTGCGCACGAAGGCCCGCGTGCACACCTATTCCGGCGTCATGTGCTGGGCGGGCGCCGACCGGCTCGCACGCATCGCGGCTCACCTCGGCATGACCGAGCGAGCGATCTTCTGGCGCGAGCGTGCCGGTGTGATGCGCGCACACATCCTGGCGGAGGCGTACGACGAAAAGCGCAACACCCTAGTCGAAAGTTTTGGGGGCAAGGAGATCGACGGCAGCCTTCTTCTCTTGTACGAGCTTCGTTTCATCGAGGCCTCGGATCCGCGCTTCGTGGGCACCGTCAATGAAATTGAACGTCAGTTGCGGCGCGGCAATCACATGCACCGCTACGCCCAAGAGGACGATTTCGGCCGCCCGGAAACCGCCTTCAACGTTTGTACGTTTTGGTACATCGATACCCTGAACGCGCTCGGGCGCGGGGACGAGGCGCGCGAGCTGTTCGAAAACATGCTAAACTGCCGCAATCACCTCGGATTGCTGTCCGAAGATCTCGATCCGGATACGGGCGAACTGTGGGGCAATTACCCCCAGACCTATTCGATGGTCGGGTTGATCAATTCGGCCATGATGCTTAGCAAAAGCTGGAGAGAGGCCTTTTGAGCCGCCTCGTCGTCGTCTCGAACCGCGTCGCCAAGGCCACCGACGGCAAGGGTCGGGCCGGGGGGCTCGCGGTGGCGCTGCAGGACGCGCTCAAGAAGCTCGGGGGGGTCTGGTTCGGTTGGAGCGGAAGCGTCGTCGCCAAGCAGCAGGATAAACCGGAGATCGTGCAGGCGGGCCCCGTCACATACGCCACGCTGGATCTCACGCGAAAGCAATACAACGAATATTACAACGGTTTCGCGAACCGGACCCTGTGGCCGCTGTTCCACTACCGACTCGATCTCGCGGCCTTCAGTCAGCAGAACTATTCCAGCTATCGCGAGGTCAACACCTTGTTCGCGAGCAAGCTCAAACCCTTGCTCAAGAACGACGACCTGATCTGGGTGCATGACTATCACCTCATCCCGCTTGGCGAGGAGCTGCGCCGCGCCGGCGTCACGCTGCCCATGGGCTTCTTCCTGCACACGCCGTTCCCGGCGATGGAGGTCATGACGGTGTTGCCCTCGAACCTCGATCTGGTTCGGGCGCTCTGCGCGTACGACGTGGTCGGATTCCAGACCGAGAACGACCTGCGCGCGTTCCTCGACTACATCGTCAACGAGGCCGGCGGCGGCATCATGGGGAATCACCTGGTGCACGCATTCGGAAATACGCTGCGAGTTGAGATCTTTCCCATCGGCATCGACGTCGAAGAACTGGAAAAGACCGCCCAGGAAGTCGGGCGCGGCAAGGGGTCGCGGCGTATGCGGATCAAGCCCAGCAACCGCACGTGGATCGTCGGCGTCGACCGCCTGGATTACAGCAAGGGGCTGGTTCAGCGCTTCCAATCGTTCGAACGCTTCCTCGAGTCCCACCCGGCCTATCGGGGCGCCGTCACACTGGTGCAAATCGCCCCGCCCTCGCGCTCGGAAGTCATCGAATACCGCGACATCCGCCACACGCTCGAAGGCGAGGCCGGGCGCATCAACGGCCGTTTCGGCGAGTTCGACTGGGTGCCGATCAACTACCTCTCGAAAAGCTACACGCGGATCGAGCTGGTGGGCTTTTACCAGGCGAGCCGGATCGGGCTCGTGACCCCTCTAAGGGACGGTATGAACCTAGTCGCCAAGGAGTACGTCGCCGCGCAGAACCCCGAGGACCCGGGCGTGCTCGTGCTTTCGCGGTTCGCCGGCGCCGCCCGCGAACTCGAAGGCGCGCTGACCGTCAACCCTTACGACGCCGACGGCGTCGCCGACGCCCTCGCCATCGCACTCAAGATGACGATCGAAGAGCGGCTCGAGCGCTGGAACGCAATGATGGACGTCATGCGCGCCAACAACGTGACGGTTTGGCGCGACAATTTCATCGAGACGCTCCGCGGCGCGCCGTACGAAGTCTGACCGTAATGGCGGGTTCCCGCGAGGCGCCGGGCCTCATCGCCGATATCGGCGGAACCAACGTCCGGTTTGCGCTGATCACTGGCCACGGCGAACCCGAGAACGCGCACCTATTGCGGTGCCGAGACTTCGGCGGTCCGGTCGAAGCCGCCGAGAATTATTTGAGCGATCTCGGCGGGCAGCGGCGGCCCGACCGAGCGGCCTTCGCCGTCGCCTCGCCGCTTGCCGGCGATACCGTGACGATGACCAACCATCCGTGGTCGTTCTCCATCGCCGAAACGCGCGAACGCTTGGGGCTCGGGGCACTACGCGTGATCAACGATTTCGCCGCCGTGGCGATGGCGGTGCCGTACTTCAGCGACGCCGATTGCGCGCCCGTCGGCGGGGGGAAGGCGGCGCCGGACGCACCGATCGCGGTCCTCGGACCGGGAACCGGCCTAGGCGTCTCGGCGCTGGTGCCTGCCGGGGGTGATTGGATCGCGCTGAGCACCGAAGGCGGTCACGTGACCATGGCGGCGGCGAATGCGCGCGAAGAAGGCGTGATCGCCCGGCTGCGCCGGACCATGGGGCACGTTTCGGCGGAGCGCGTGATCTCCGGTCCCGGACTCGTGAACCTTTATCAAAGCTTGTGCGAGCTGGACGACGCGCCGCCCGAACCAAACCTTGCGCCCGACGAGATCACAAAGCGCGCCCTCGCCGCCACGTGCCCGCGCGCGGGCGAAGCACTCGAGATTTTCTGCGCCATGCTCGGCACCGTCGCCTCGAACCTTGCGCTCAGCCTCGGCGCCCGCGGCGGCGTCTACATCGCGGGCGGGATCGTGCCCAAGCTGGGCCGCGCGTTCGCCGAATCCGGTTTTCGCGCGCGCTTCGAGGACAAGGGGCGTTTCTCGGACTTCGTCGCCGCCATTCCGACGTTCGTCGTGATCCGCGAGCTGCCGGCCTTCCTCGGCCTCGGGCGGCTGGTCCGGTCGATCTAGAGCGCACTCCGGCCAGATTGGATCAATTTGATGGTGGCAAATCGGATTGTCCGGGCAAGCGCGCCGCGAAGCGCGCACAGACCAGATCGTGGTTGCTCGGTTTCGCCTGGGGCGATCCGCCGACGACGTGATTCTGGCCTATCTTATTGAGATCGAGCGGATAGGCGCGCCTGGATGCAACCGCAGGCGGTTCCAATCAAACGCGATCCGCTTCAGGTGTACGCGCTCTCGATGACTTCGGTGATGGTCACGCCGAGCCGCTCGTCCACAACGATGATCTCTCCGCGCGCGACCAGGCGGTTGTTGACGTAGATATCGATGGACTCCCCCACCTTTCGATCGAGCTCGACGATGGTGCGGCGCCGGAGCCTGAGCAGGTCGCTCACCCGTACGGTGGCGTTCCCCAACACCGTCGACACCTTGACCGGAATCTCATAGACCGCCTCGCCCGTGCCTTGGTTCTCGGCCACCGGCGCGCTGCCCGCACCCTCCGTGCCGTCCGTGCCGTCCGTGCCGTCCGTGGCCTCCGGGGTCTCCGGGGCTTCCGGGGCTTCCGGGGCTTCCGGGGCTTCCGGGACGTCCGGGGCGTCCG
>PVBE012509370.1_pt1 | contig 13502 bp, 19 predicted proteins | sample 1631181 | NCBI WGS metagenome assembly PVBE01 (sample SAMN08397723, study PRJNA350692) | Marine metagenome, whole genome shotgun sequencing project. | isolation source: water | place: Pacific Ocean | collected 2012-04 | reverse complement strand
TTGCAGATGAATTAATAAGTAAAAATATTAAAAATGAAAACTTTAAAACATATAGTTGTACTTCTTGCAGTTTTAACTATTTGTTTCTCTGCAAATGCAAGTGGTATCATTGGTACTTTGAAAAGTGTACAATTAGATTCGAGTAATTCAATAGAAAATGTACAAATAGATTCATTAGAGACTGATTTGAGTTTACTTCTCGAACTCGAAAAATCTAAAGCGGACTTAATAAAAGATGAGTTAGCTTTAGAAAATGATATTGTGGTAGCTCATATGGTAAGAAGAAGTGTTGCTCATCCTTTGCTAATTGTATTTATACTTATTCTGATTGTTGTTTCAATAGTATTCATTATCAAATATTTAAGAATGAAGAAACTGATTAAAATTGCGAAGGCCGAAAATGATAAAGATAAAAACACATTATAAACCGATAATTAAATAAAATAGATTCTCTCATTAGCCACAATTATATGGACACAATTCCAGTTCTAAATTTCAAATCCGAAACTGATGTCTTGACTGAAAAAGTCAATGCTCTAACTGGTCAGCTTGATGAATATAATTTTGTGACATTATTGATAATAATCTCTGCTATAGTCTTTATCCTACTGATATCCTTAACCCTGATTATTATATTAAAAAAGCAAAATACTCGACTCCAAAATGAGATACAAGCTGGTTTGGCAAGATTTAAAAAAGAATTAGATAGTGAGAAAGCTAGAGATAGAACTAGTGAAGGACAAAATAATCGATTACTTATCCCCATTTTCGATGGCCATGAATATCTGGATTTAGATCAGGTAGTTAGAATAAAGGCTGATGGTAGATATTCAATAATTCACTTCTCAAATAGTAAGTCATTGGTTGTCTCAAGAAATATTGGAGAATTTGAAAAGGCGTTAAAGGCAAAGGGATTTATTAGAATTCACAATTCTCATGTTGTCAACGTAAAATCAATACTAAGAATAACAAAATCTGATGGGGGTTTTGTAATATTAAATAATGGCTCGGAAATTCCAATTTCAAAGTCTAGACGTGAAAATTTGAATGAGCTTCTAAAGACGATCTAATAATTAGAGTACTTACGCACTACTATCTTGTAAAGGCAAATTTCTAAATTCCAATTTTACCTTGCCGAAGAGGCGAGCAAACATGTGACGTTCGATTTTCATCAGGAATTTGAATTTCCTCCATGAAGAAACCGCATCCGGTACCGCTTCTACTGTTTCGAAATTTCTTACTATTCCATTTACAGTTCCCAAGCCCTCGTAATGTTCACCGTGTTTCTCAAAATCAGTTTCATCGAAAGATTCGCACCTATCCAGAAATGAGTTCGTTATAAGTATATATTCATCTGACGCAATCGAATTCTTAAGCAGGCGATGAGCGGTAATAACATCTTCTCCGGAAATCTTTTGAATGTCTCGAACTTTAGTAAATACTGCTTCACCTGAATGTAAAATTGCTTTGATTTTGAGTTCGCGGACCTTGTTGCATGCATCGCAAATGCAATACCCACACTCTCTTAGCAGATAAGCCTCCCGTTCGTGAAAAGCCAAAAAATATTTTTCCAACTGCCTGTAGATTTTATTAGCTATGTCAGGAGACCCATCATCTAAAGCATAAAGACTAATCGCATCACCCAGTATCTCATGTGCCACTACGGGTGATTCAACTTCGTCCAGTATACTTTCCATGAGTTCGCCAATTATCTTCTCGGCGTGTAGAAGTGACATCTTGTGCAATCTAATGAAATTCGTATATCCGCTAATGTCAACCAGGATAATAAATATGGGCTTTACACCCATCTGATCATTGTAATTCATTTTTCTAAATTACATTTTTTTTTATAAGTGACTCAGATATGATTGCCTTTAGCCTACAATAATGAATGATTTAGTTGGTTTGATACGTAAAACTTCCTCAAGATGTATACATACTCTGTTACAAAATGAATCTTAATAGAATTGTATCTTTTAATAAAAATAAACAGTGAATGTAGCTCATCGTCATCGCTGTAAGGAATTTTGAAATCTTCGCTACAATAGCTTCGTGAGAAACTCAATCGTTACAAACTCTATTTTATACCAAACATGGCCGAATATGGCAACGCATTGAGGTTAAAGCATATATCAATTAATTGGCTAGTTTAACAATATCTTTTACGCTAAGTATTTGTTTGTTATAACCTTTGTCTACACTATTAATCATTGCTAATCCAACTTCCTTTAGTGATGAAATGTAGCTCGGAAATATCATTCTGATTGTTGGTAATATTGGATTAATTATTTTGTAAGACTTGTAAGTATGCTTTAGTCCTTTTGTGGGACTTATAATTCCTGCACGAATCATATAAGCTTGCTTGAAAGGTAATTTCAATAGATCATTTTCGGTTTTTCCTTTTACTCTTGCCCACATAATACGTCCTTTTTCAGATGAATCTGTTCCAATCCCAGATACATAGCAAAGCGTCATGTCAGAGTTCAATTTTGAGAGCGGACGAGCTAAGGCCATTATTAGATCATAAGTAAGATGAGTGAATTTTTCCTCATTCATGCCAACGGAGGAAACACCCATGCAAAGAAAAGCTGCATTATATCCAGATAACTTGTCTTCTATATTTCCAAAATCTGAAAAATCCTTGTGAATTATCTCTTCTAATTTAGAATTTGTTACTCTGCATTTCCGACGGTTAATTACCAAAATAGATTCTACATCAGGATGGTTAAGGCATTCATGAAGAACACCTTCTCCCACCATTCCTGTTGATCCTGTGATTATTGCTTTAATCTTCATATGATTATGTGTAAAGGTCTGTCTATAAATATGTTGTGCTTGCTATTTGTTTTACAAATTAAGAATACTTACATGTATTTTTTGAACATTATATGCAAAACGAAAAATTGTATCTTTGAAATTCGCCACAAACTATATAATAATCGTAGGCGTGAAATTATGCCAAATATACCAAAACTAAAAGTTAAGAGGAATGAGACAGGTTTTAATTTGTGATATAATTTTATTGTTTCTAATAGTTAGTTTAGGAAAAGTTTCCGGCCAACAATCAGATTCACTTATGATTTTAATTCCATCGGGTGAATTCATTATGGGAAATGATATTCAGCCAGATAGTCTGCTGCCTCACTTGTTTAAAAAGGTAGAACTTAAAGCAACAATTAATAATAAATATTTTAGAGAGGATGGAACAAAAATTTATCTCTGTGAATCTCCAACGGAGTATTATAGAGACAACTATAAATCAGATATCAAAAACTTTAAAGACAGATACCGTTAATTATGAAAATATATCAAATAGATGCATTTACCGACAAAGTATTTTCAGGAAACCCTGCTGCAGTTTGTCCACTTGATAGTTGGATAAGTGATGAACTTATGCAACAAATTGCCATGGAAAACAATCTTTCCGAAACAGCCTTCTATGTTAAGGACGGTAATGAATACCAAATTAGATGGTTCACTCCTACAATAGAGGTAAATCTCTGCGGACATGCCACTCTTGCAGCGGCTTTTGTATTATTCAATTTTGAAAACCATCAAGATACGATAATAAACTTCTTTTCACCAAGAAGTGGATCTTTAACTGTGACAAAACAAGGAGACATCCTGGTTATGAATTTTCCTGTAGACATTGCTAAAAAGATAGAATCATTTAGTGAACTAACGAATGGATTTGAAACAAAACCAATTGAAGTTCTAAAAGGGAGATCGGATTATATGTTTGTCTTTAGAAGTGAAGATCAAATAAAAGGATTAACTCCAAAGCTAGACCAAATATCAAAATTAAATTCTCTTGGTGTAATTGTTACGGCTGAGGGCGATAGTGTTGACTTTGTATCAAGATTTTTTGCGCCACAAGGTGGTATTAATGAAGACCCGGTTACTGGTTCGGCTCATACCACATTAACTCCATATTGGGCAAATCGACTTGATAAATTGGAATTAAAAGCAATTCAACTTTCAGAACGTAAAGGGTACTTACAATGCAAATATTTAAACGACAGAGTTGAAATTAGCGGACAATGTAAGCTATATCTGATCGGTGAAATTTATTTAGAATAAGAAATTAATACAATCTCACAGCAAATCAACTCAAGAATGAAGGCAATTGTTTATGAAAAGTATGGTTCTACAGACGAACTTAAGCTTAAAGAAATACAAAAACCTACTCCAAAAGACGATGAAGTTTTAATAAAAGTTCACGCAGTTTCACCAAATGCTTCAGACGTTGAATTTGTAAAAGGAGATCCTCTTTACACAAGAATGTGGGGACTAACAAAGCCTAAAAACAAAATTCTGGGTTCTGACATAGCAGGCACGATTGAAACAATTGGTAGTAAAGTAGTACGATTTCAAGTTGGTGAAGCAGTATTTGGTGATATACTGGGAACCTGGGGAGGGTTTGCTGAATATGTTTGTGCTCCGGAAAATGCATTGACCCTGAAACCAGAGAGTCTTACTTTTGAACTTGCCTCAACCCTTCCACAGCCTGCAGTTGTCGCTTTGCAAGGAATTCAAAATTTCGGACAAGTACAAGCAGGACAAAAAGTTCTTATCAATGGAGCAGGAGGTGGTTCAGGTACGTTCGCTGTTCAAATAGCTAAGTTATTAGGAGCTGAAGTTACCGGTGTTGACAGTACTAAGAAACTGACAATGATGGAATCTTTAGGAGCTGACCATGTTATCGATTATATGCTTGAAGATGTTACTAAAAACGGTGAACAATATGACTTAATACTGGATCTGGTAGCTGCTCATTCTGTTTTCGATTACAAACGTATTCTTAGTCCTAAAGGTAAGTATTATTTAGTTGGTGGTTCAGTTTCGTATATTCTTAAAACTATGATTTTTGGAGCGTTTATTTCCTTGAATAGCAAAAGAAAAATGCAGATTATTGGCATTAAACCAAACCAGGGACTGGAAGACATCATTGAGCTTATTGACTCCGGCAAAATTAAATCAGTGATAGACAAGCGTTATTCGCTAAGCGAGGTTCCTGAAGCAATGCAGTATCTTAGCGAAGGACTTGCCATAGGGAAAGTTGTTATTGCTGTGTGAGATAAACAGACAGATAACAATTAATAACTTAGATAATTGACAAACAGCGAATTGTTAAAACATTGAGTTTGTATGGATTTTAAATCAATATTAGCATTAAGGTAAACAAGTATGAAAAAATTCGATATACACACTATTGAGACAGCACCAAAAGATTCAAAAGAGATTCTTGAAAAAGTCCAGGCTCAAACCTTATATTTGGAAAAAGAACTAATCGTAATTTTAAAGTAATACTTTATGAAAAAATATTTGTTTATTTCACTCACAATTTTAGTAATTAATATTTTAAGTTTTAATGCAATGGGACAAAACGAAATTAAGGCCGGAGACTCAGATACGCTTTGCATATTATGGACAAGTGGCGATCCTGATGTGGCTAATAAAATGGTATTTATGTATAGCCAAGGGGCTATACGAAACGGCTGGTGGAAACATGTAGAGTTTATTGTCTGGGGTCCATCACAGCAACTTATCTCTGAGAATGAAGAAATTCAGAAAGAAATTAAGAAAATGATGCTTGCTGGAATTAAATTTGATGCGTGTAAAGCTTGTGCTGATATGTATTGTGTCTCGGATAAATTAATAGATGTTGGGATAGATGTCAGGTATATGGGTATAGCACTAACTGAAATCTTGAAATCCAACAAAAAACTTATGACTTTTTGATGTGTTTCATTCCAAATAGTTGGTTATGAATACAAAGAGGGCTTGGCTGAGGTGAAGTAGTTTATTGTACTTAATACCTGGATTCGCACTTTTAAGAGAAATTATTCATAAATTTGCTAATCAAAATTTTAAGAAAATTGTAATGAATAAAACTATCTTTTCGATTTTAATCTTGGTAATATCCTCATGCAATGTATTTGCACAAATTGAAGCAACTACTACTGACGGAAAAAAAGTATTACTATTTGATGACGGCTTCTGGCAATATAAACAAGTCACTAAATCCATTGTAATGGATGAGGTTGAATGTTTCGAATTGGTCTCAACTAAAATGGATGAAATGACTGGCGAATCTTTAACAGGTTCAAAAGAACCAATAGTAGTTTCTGATGATGGTGATAATAGCGGATTTGTAATTAATATACTAAAACGATCGAAATCAATTATTTTTAGCTTTACGGTAAATGGAGTGGGTGGCTGCATTGAAGCTGACAGCAAGATAAATATCGTATTTCGGGATTATACACGTTTGGATCTAATTAATGATGGAGAATTTAATTGTGATTCAAAATTCTCTCTCTATTTTGGAGGAATAGCTGGAAAGGATAAGCAATTAGAATTTTTTCGAAAAAAGGAAGTTAAAACTATGCGGATATGGACCTCAGAAAGCTTCGTTGAAAAAGAGTTCTCTCCTGAACAAAGCAAACAATTGATGAATACGGTTAATTGCTTGATAAGAAATTAAAAGCCGCTGTAACCAAGTCCATTTCCAATAGTTAGGATTCTTAGTTCGTTTGGAAATTAGTTGTAAGTACAACCAATTAATCAATAATCAATCATTACTAATAATAAAGATGAACAACGATACATCATGCAATTGTGATGATGATGCCTGCGCAACGGGAGCATCTATTTGTTTACCTAATTCAAAATTTCCTCGTGTGGTTATTATTGGAGGAGGTTTTGCCGGTTTAGCATTGGTTGAAGGATTGAAAAAACAGGATGTCCAAGTTGTATTACTCGATAGAAATAACTTTCATCAATTTCAACCATTACTGTATCAGGTTGCTACAAGTGGTTTGGAACCAGATAGTATTCTATTCCCCTTTCGGAAACAAATTACCGGATATAAGAATGTTATTTTCCGATTAGCAGAGGTTGAGGAAATTCAAACAGGGACCAATACTATAGTTACTGATAAAGGAACTTTAACATATGATTATTTAGTTTTTGCCACTGGTACAGCTACTAATTTTTTCGGAATGAAAAATTTAGAAGAGTACAGTTTGGGTATGAAGGATATTCGTGATTCATTGAATATTCGTCATATGATGTTACAAAATCTTGAACAAGCAGCAATAACCTGTGATGCTGCTGAGCGAGATGCTCTTACCAACTTTGTGATAGTGGGAGGGGGGCCTGCAGGTGTTGAGATGGCTGGAGCGTTATCAGAGTTTTGTAAATATATTATACCAAAGGATTTTCCTGAATATCCATCTTCAATAATGAAAATTTATTTGATAGAGGCAACAAAACGAATATTATCCGTAATGTCTGATAAAGCTTCAACCATGACATTAACTTATTTAAAAGCACTTAACGTTGAAGTCCTTTTAGATGAGGTAGTGACTGACTATGATGGACTGACAGTTAGTACAAAAAGCGGAAAAGAAATTATTGCAAAAAACCTTATCTGGACAGCAGGTGTTGTTGGTCAGTTTCCTGAAGGAATAGACAAGAAGGCAATAGTACAAGGAAATCGTTTAAAGACTAACGAACACCTTCAAATTGAAGGTTATAAGAACGTGTTTGCCATTGGAGATATTGCTGCAGTAATAACGGATGAATCACCAGATGGTTATCCTCAAGTTGCTCAACCGGCTATTCAACAAGGGAGATATTTGGCTAATACGTTAATGAACATTATTCAGCAAAAGCCATTAGTGAACTTTAAGTATAAAGATAAAGGTTCAGTTGCTACAATTGGGAAGCATAAAGCTGTGGCCGATATTGGTAAGTTTAAATTTACAGGATACTCGGCCTGGTTATTGTGGTCAATAGTACATATTATGTCAATCAGTGGATTTAGGAATAAAATACTTGTTGGTATTAATTGGGCTATCAGCTACTTTAATTATGAAAAGAGTAATAGATTGATAATTAGAAAATTCAAGAGTAATAAATCTGCCATATGAAACGAATCTGCCACATGAAACAAATCTGCCACATGAAACAAATCTGCCATTTCTTATTGATCTTAACATTAATCGTTTTTATTAATACTTCCTTTGGCCAACAAGTTTACCTCAACCTATTTGCAACAGGATTTAGTGATCCGGTTGATATTGCAAATGCCGGCGATTCCAGATTATTTATTGTGGAACAAGCCGGAAAGATCAAAATCATTGATGAGGGAGGAAACGTCAATCCTGTTCCGTTCCTTGACATTACAAGCATCGTAATAGATGGAGGTGAACGAGGATTGTTGGGTTTGGCTTTTCATCCCGATTATATTAACAACGGGTACTTCTATATAAATTACACTTCTCAATCAACAGGTGGTGATACTCAGATATCCAGATTCAAGGTAAGCTCAGGAAATCCTGATATTGCTGAGCCGGGAAGCGAATTGCACATTCTGACTATTGCACAACCCTTTGGAAACCATAATGGGGGCGATCTTGACTTTGGCCCTGACGGATACCTATACATCGGAATGGGTGATGGAGGTTCTGGTGGCGATCCGGGAAACCGGGCACAAAACCCTCTGGAAATGTTGGGAAAAATGCTAAGAATTGATATTGATAACGGAAGTCCATATAGTATTCCGGCTACAAATCCATTTGTTGGTGATCCTACTACCCTAGATGAAATATGGGCACTTGGATTGAGAAATCCATGGAGATTCTCATTCGATAGTCAAACTGGTGATATGTGGATTGCTGATGTTGGGCAAAATGCCTGGGAAGAAATTGATTTTCAGTCTGCAACTAGCTCTGGTGGTGAGAACTACGGATGGAGATGTTATGAAGGTAGTCATCCATTCAATACTTCAGGTTGTCCTCCTGCTTCGGCTTTTGTATTTCCAATTTATGAATATTCTCAGTCAGGATCTCCGGGTGGGTGCTCGGTTACTGGTGGTGTAGTTTATAGGGGAAGCCAATACCCGGCATTAGACGGACATTATTTTTTAAGCGATTATTGCGGAGGATGGATCATGACTATTTATTATAATGGAATCAGTTGGGTTACTATTAATCATGGTACATGGAGCGGTGAAGGTTTCAGTACCTTTGGAGAAGATGTAACTGGTGAAGTTTATGTAGCCGGATTGTTTACGGGAAAGATTTGGAAAATTGAAGAAATAATCAACTCGGTAATAGATAAAGATAATAACATTGTTTCCAGTATATTTCCTAATCCATTCAAAGAAAGTACAACAATTAAATTTGAGTATGATGCTACTAACACTTATAAATTAAATATTTATGATGTATATGGTAAGCTTGTATTTACTGTTGATAATATTACTCAAGGAGAAATTTCTTTAAACCGTGATGATATGGTAAATGGTATTTACTTTTTTGAGATACGAACTAACCGAGTTATTTCCGGAAAAGGAAAATTGATAGTCCGATAGAGATTAACTAATTGAATAAGAGATCAAATAAAGATATAAAAGGAGGATTAATCTTTCAACCTTTCTGCCGTTATGCAGGTTTACTATGCTGTTTATTTGTTTTTAATTCGTTCATAACTACCACTTTCATCCCAATTTTTTATATCGCGTGTTATAAGTAGTCATTTTATATTGCTTTATTCTTACAAACAACCTGACAATCGGTACAAAGAATACATTCTGCGTGAGTTACTTTTCTATTATTTTTTATATAACTCATTACATCCACGTCCATAGGGCATATTTTATTACAACTACCACATTCTATGCATTCATTTCCAGCTGGCGTAATATTTATCAAACTCAGTTTGCTGGCTGGTATCATTACTAATGATACAGGACATAAATATTTGCAAAAAGCTCTTTTATCATTCAAAATGAAAGCTAACGGAATACCTACTGCATAATAAATTAAGTTTCCAGCAAACATCCAAATCATCTCTTTTTTATTAATATAGTTTCCCCAAACATCATAATTCATTACGAATATTAAATAAAGAGGAATTACTATTGAGATTAGCAGAGTTATAAATCTTAAACGCTTATAATTAGGGTTTACTTTCTTTTTCTTATTTCTTATAGGTAACCAGTCTAAAATTGCGGCTGTCCAACAAGCCCATCCACAAAACCCTCTACCCCATATAAGAGGTCCAAATATTTTCGCAATTGCATAATGTATAAATCCTTTGCTAAAAAGTCCGACCATGACAATTAAAACTACACCTTCTAATTGAAAGTTCTCATTGTTAATAATCGGAATAAAAAGCAATAAACATGGTAGGATCATCAAAATAGCGATTTTTCTTCCAATTATTTTCTTCCATCATCCAATGACCATTATTTTCAAAAACTTTCAATTCTATTTTGGATTTATATTTCTTAATCAATTTTTCTGAAATTTTTACAGGAGAACAACTATCAATTCCGCCTGAAACAAATAATACAGGCTAATAATTGAAAAATCAAAATTGTGTTAATTTCACTTAAAAAGAAAATTCCTAAAACAATGAGAATAGGTATGCCCAAGATTGAAGTTGCCAATATAAATAGCCATAAATGTTAAAAAATAGGCGAAAATGAAAAGGTAAAGCGACATGAGGATTTTCTATTATCCTTACTATCAAATATATTATTTAGGAAATAACAAAACTATAATTGCTCTAATACCCCATTCCGGATTAGCAAGATTGTTCCCATAAAACATTTTTGGTCCAAGGCCAAACTGTATAGATTGTTTGTCAATTTGAGTGACTTTTGAGATTATAACAGAAGCAAATCCTCTAAACATATCATCATTCCAATTCTGTGTGTTTTCAGAGTTGAAGCTGTATGACATTCCATTAGAAGTGGAATAAGAAATAAAAGGCTGAAAAAATGTAATGGAAACATCAGAATTACCACTTCCGGCATATGACCATATTTGGTTTATCAAAGCTCCATATGTCCAATTGCCTTGCATCCTCAAGATAACAGCAGTAGGGCCAATTCCCCATTTCTTAATACCTAAAAGATCATTTGTTGCAGTTGGCAGCAATAATACAGGTCCAATACCATAAAGGATGCCCCCTTTTGTTGGTTGTTTTGGCGAGAAAAATAAACTTTGGGCCACATCCCCCAAACCAAATTCGCTTTCTCCTGAAGCATAAACATTGTTCTGTGAAATTACTGGAACAATCGTTCTGCTAATTAAATTCCAATTCTTTGCAATAGATACTGGAATTACAGGCTGCAAATTAAGAGTATAATTAAAGCCTTTGTTAGGTCCAACATTAAAGTCAAAATTATTCTGGAAAGGAACGGATATTAAATTAGATACAGGATTAGACAATTGTTTTGCTAATTCTTGTGAAGAAGCTCCGACTTTTTGTTCCTGTGCATTAATTGAAATGCATAACCAAGCAAATATTACTATTGGTAATACTCTAAATATTTTCATATGGGTTATTTTATTAATACTCGACTCAACGTAACCAGCTCACAACGCGGTTACTTAAATATCTGATCCATTAATTATTTCGTTGAAAAATCCTTCGAGCGATCAATAATGTTTTCGACTCGCTCCTCATCAAGAGGGATGGAGATTGTCTTATCACCATCGAAATTCAATTGATCCAGATCAATGACCCGCATTTGACGATTCCATTCTGTCCACCAATAGTATTTCTTGTTCTTGATGTCTCCAATAACACTCCATTGGGTATATCCCAGACTATATTTATCAAATGTCCCTTCACGAACACAGCCTTTAGGAATATCAAAATTATCAAGAATTCGGGAAGCCTGATTTATGGCGGCATCTGCATTTTCCATTGGAATTGATGTTTCTGTAAAAAAGAAAGCCTTTACGAAACGAGAAGGTGGTGTATAATCACCCGGAAGACCGGTCAAACCAGCTCCTGCCCCCAAAGGGTGTAAAATTAATACCTTCAACAGTTTTTGTGCCGGGTACTGATCCGTATGGTGTAAGCTGGGAGTAATTCCGTAAATTGTTAATCTACCAATCATAAGGTGGTGAATTGGTCATAACGCCTATAGTGTTATCATGTATATGTAGTATGCCTTCCACATATTCTATTACAATCGAATTCCCATTACTATCTGTAACAACATAATGCAAGGAGGCCGGTGTGCCTTTGAATTGTTCTTCCAGGTCAATATTATATACAACCCGAAGATTCGGGAGATTAGTTTTGATCTCATCAACAGTTCTAAACTGACCTAGAATATATGAAGTAAGATCAGCATTATTGAGACTGGAAGATTCTTTCCCCGCTTCAAAGGATTGGTATTTTGCATAACCAGGAAAAAACAGCACGCCTATTGTTAGACCTGCTTCATTCATACCGTCCAAATAAAAAGGTTTATGTAGCATATTAATAGCAATGAACCCGTATTTATTTTTCCAATTCATCCCTTGCTTTCCTCCACCTAAATCCGAAACGAATGAATAATTACGTGGTACAAGTACTACATCAGACTCAGCGTCAAAAGCTCCCCATTCACATGTTCGGCCATAAATAATACTTCCATCCTTAGCATTTAAAATAAAACTCGTACAAGCTTCCGAAGAATTTGCAATTACTGCGATTAAAACTATTAATGACAGTAGAAATGGTAATGTTCTTTTCATAATGATTAATTTTTATAAATTAGTTTTTTCTTACAGATTCAAATAAAATCGCAGAACCCATTTTACAATTTTCTTAAATCACCGTAAAATACAACTTTCTTTTGGAAAGTTGCATTTTGCCCGATTAATTCATGAATACGTAGTGTTATCGGGTCAATAGCCCCGCCCTGAAGGACATGGCTATTGATTAGTTCATTGTCAATTTTCATGAATTATTCAGGTTAGCATTCCGTTAATAACCTGTTCAAATGTCGGTTTTGCTAAACTTTCTTTTAAATGTTTAACTTCATTTTTCCACTTTACAGATTTAATACTTTCTGATAGTGGCATCATTCCATAATTTGTAAGTGGTGCAATTAAAATCATTTTTTCAATCATTCCTTCCATTGCCAGCCTTTGAGCAATTATACATCCCATTGAGTGAGCATCAACTGTTGGTGGATTTTCAAAAGTTTTTAGAACTTCTCGGATTTGATTTACCTAATCTTCCATACTCACGTCAATTAATGAATCATTTCGCTCAATTAAATGGTAACTGAATGTTGGCGAAATTGTATTAAATCCTTGTTCTGAAAAGTAGGTTTTGTAGTTACCCCACACACTACCTGTTGACCAAGCCCCATGAATAAAAACTACATTCTTGTCAGTTGTTTTTTCTTGTGCAACACTTATTACACTTGTTAAAATGATACTTAAAACAAAAATTACTGTCTTCATAATATTACATTTTAAATTTATAAAATAATTATGAAGCAAAAGTAATATGAGGTGTATCTACTTTTCATTGACCTATGGTAAGAAACACTATTGACTGATTTTTTTTCTAATTCTACACAATGATTCAGGTGTAACATTTAAATAAGAGGCTATTAAATATTGTGGAACTCTTTGTAATAGTGTTGGTTTATTTTTAATGAGTTTTCGGTATCTTGTCTTTGCATCATCAAGCAT
>PVBE011362680.1_pt1 | contig 13503 bp, 6 predicted proteins | sample 1631181 | NCBI WGS metagenome assembly PVBE01 (sample SAMN08397723, study PRJNA350692) | Marine metagenome, whole genome shotgun sequencing project. | isolation source: water | place: Pacific Ocean | collected 2012-04 | reverse complement strand
TACCCGAGAACCAGTCCTCTCCCGCGAAGGTCTCATCCTCCTTCGGATGCAGATTGACGCAGAAGCATCGCTGGTCCAGGTCGTCGTTCTTGACCGCCACGTAAAGGGAGCGTGGAGTTGCATTGGAGGCGACTTCCATATTGGTGGCCTCTAATACTATCAGCTCGTTCGACTTCCGCAGTTCATCCTCAAGGCGTTCCCGACGCTCGGCATCTGCACGGGCCTCGGGATCGAGGTTATCATCGGTCTCGAACTGAGCACCTGTGATCCACTTCATGAACGGCGGGATGAGCACCGTGACCATGATGAGGACGATTATGGCGATGAGCGTCTTGATGATGCGTGGCGGCATCTCGGTATCATCGCCTGAGAGAGCCTGTGCCACCTCGGCGGAGCCGACACCCTTCTTGATCAGCGCCTTGCGTATCTCGGCTTTGGAATGTCCACGCTCCTCGAGCGTACGGATCCAGTCACGGAGCTCTTCCTGGGACGGCATCTACCAGTTGATAAAGCCCTTAAGATTAAAAAACCGGCGTTCGGGGCACGTTCACCGCGTGCAGCAGCGGAACCCGAAGTTCGACTGGGAGTCGACCGGCTTGAGGTAAAGTCCCAAGCAGAAGCAACCCCTGCTGGGTGATCCGTCAGGGACTTCGCTGTGACCGCAGCCCCGGAAGAAGACGTTCCCCTCTCCACCGGACGACGGCCGGTAGACGAGGTCGTCACCATAACGCCTCGGGTCCTTCCCGAGCAGCGTTCCAACGGTCTGGGTTGGGACGCCATCGTGCTGAAGCCACGCCTCACTGTGCACCTTGGCGTCCGTCCATTCACCGATGTTCCCGATCATATCGTGTACACCTGCGGCCGATGTGCAGTTCTCGTGAGAACCGGTCGGGCGGTTGTCGAATCCCTTGGTGTGGCACCCGTACTGTTCGTGGGACTCCTCGAAGATGAGGTCGTACCGCGTTCGGTTCAGGCCGCAGGACGCCACCCACTCGTAGTCCTTGCAAAGGTATTTCCCGGCCGCCTGGCACGCCATACGCGCCTCGTACCAGGTGACATCGGTCCACGGCAGGGCACCGGGCACCGAGGCGGCCATGCTCCCCGCCCCTCGCGATGCCTCGTACTTGTCGATGCAGAATCCACCGCACTGAGCGATGAACGCCATCCCCGACGGGCAGCTCCGAGGAGGTACGGGCTCCTCGGCGCAGATGGGATCAAGGGCCACCTCCAGGCTCGGGTAGACATCGAGCTGCGCCCGGGGAAGTGCCCCCTCAGGCGGCACCCAGGGCTCCGGCGTGGCGGCCGGTCCCGGTGTCGTTGTTGGCTCGGGAGTGGGCGTGCCCTCGCCCGGTGGCCCCTCTGTCGGCTCTGGGCTGGTGCCGGGAGGCGGGGCACGGGGATCGTGGCAGCAGCGGAATCCCGTCGCCCCTTCCGAGTACGTGGGACCGCTCACCAGGTGGAGGTAGAAGCAGCCGGCCCACGCCGACATCCCCTCGATGGGTGACGAGCGGGAGCCGCCCCGCAGGAAAGGATTCCCCTCCTTGAGCCCCGATGGATTGTGGATGATCCAGTCGTCGCCGTACCTTGCCGCCTCATCGCCGAGGTACGCACCGACGCTCCCGTCGGTACCGGCCCACGTCTCGCTGGGCACCGTTGCGTTCGTCCACTCGCGCACGTTCCCTACCATGTCGTACACGCCCTCGGCTGATACGCAGTTGAGGCGGAAACCCGAAGCGACGTTGTTGCGTCCGTGGGTGTAGCACCCGAATCCTTCACCATGCTCCTCCTCGGTGAGTTGGTACCGTTCACCATCGAGGTTGCACGCCGCCATCCATTCGTAGTCCTTACACAGGTGCTTACCCGCGGCCTCGCAGGCGTGCGATGCCTCCTCCCAGGTGATGCTGGCCCATGGCAGAGCGCCCTCCCGGGACGTTGCGGCCCCATCCTCGCCCCTGGACGCCTCGTACTTGTCGATGCAGAATCCACCGCACTGGTCGATGAACGCCATCGCCTCGGGGCACGGCAGCACTTCGGATGACGGCTCAGAGCACACAGGGTCCAATGCGACCGTGAGATCCGCGTAGTTGTCGAGTTCTTCCCGTGGCCACGGTCCATGCCCCTCTGGGGGACCGGGCGTGGCCGTCGGTCCGCTGCCTGGTGGCTCGTCAACCGGTTTGGAGGAGGGATCGAGCGGATCGGTCCCAGCGTCCACCTCCTCGCCATCGGAGGCGCCATCGTCGTCGGTGTCCTCGTCGTTTGGATCGGTCCTGTGCTCCTTCTCGACATCGTTGGTCAGTCCGTCCTCGTCAGGGTCCTCGGTGCCCGCGTCCTCTGGCGTGCTGGAGGGATCGAGCGGATCGGTCCCGGCGTCCACCTCCTCGCCATCGGAAGCGCCGTCGTCGTCGGTGTCCTCGTCGTTTGGATCGGTCCCGTGCACCCGCTCGGTCGCGTTTGTTAGCCCGTCGCCATCAGGATCGTCACTGGCGCCACCGTCGACAGGGGGCTCGGCGACCTCCTCCTCGCAGTCCGCATCGGTGCCAACGTCACAGCCCAGGGGGCAGACCCCGTCCCCGCCACGGCATCCCGGACCAGTGGTCTGGTTCCCGAAGTCCAGCTCGTACCGCTCGGTTGCGTACAAGCTGTAGCCAGCCTCGTCCGTACCCGGGTGGCAATTAGACGCTTCGCACGTGTCGCAGTCCTCTGAGGTGAGGGTGCATACGTGGATCGTGAGATTCCACGAGCCAGCGGGCATCTCCTTCGGGAGCGTCAGGTCGATTCTTGGGAAGCCGATCCTGTCACCCGCCACACGTGTGGTGGTCACACCCAGGAAGAACGGAACCCGGTCGGTGCGCCCGAGGTTGGGATTGATACAGAAGCATGTTTCTTTGCTCTCTTCGTTGGCGAGGGCCATGATGATCTGCCGCAAGGGGACCTCGCTGGAAATAGTATCCTTCGGTTCGATGTCCAATGCGATCAATGATCCCGTGACCGCCAGTTCCTGACTGATCCGCTCCTCCACCACCTTCGCGTCCACATCCTCGGGTGTGGGCGTGGGGGTCTCCGGTGCCTCATAGACGCACGAGGCCGACACCCAGTCGCCGATGGTCACGCATTCACCCGTCTTGGCGTCGACCGTACACGACACGGTGCCCACCGCAGTGCCGGCCTGGATCCGCTCCAGGAGACGTGTCAGTTCCCGGGTGCCCTCGAAGGTGCAGCTGACAACGACGTCCACGAGCCGGCCGGCCTGATCGACGACCCGACGTTGTTCCTTTACGAGGTCATCGGGTGTCACACCTGAAGCGAACAAGGATTCCACGGCGACGTCATCGTAATCGGCCTCGACCTTGCTGAGCACCTTGGTGAGCGTGCACCCGCCGGCGGGAGCCACTTCAATGGAATAAGAGACCGTGGTCGTCCGATGTAGGTGGGGCTGGACCTCGATGGTGACAGTGTGATCGATGGACGCCGTGCGGCAGGTCCTCGAGGCCTCTATGAAGCACGTGAAGTCCGTACCGCATCCGATGGGGGTCCGGTCCTCGATACGACAATCGGCGTCGTCGGAATCGGTGCAGCCCTCGGGACAGCGGCCGTCGCCGTCACGACATCGAGGGACGGGAGTGTGGACGCACTCCATGGGATGGCCCGTGCACTCGTCCCTTGTATCGGGATCACTGTCGTCGCAGTCGTCGTCAGAGCAGCACTCGGACTCTCTACATACGGTCCCGTCGACGTACTGGCACGGGGCGCACTGGGGGCCGGTGCACGCGTCATCGATGCAGGTCTGGTCGCCGGGACAACCGGCATCACGGCAGCACGTCGTGGACATCTCACCGGGTTCACTGATGCCGTTGCCGCACTGTGGGCCTGTAAAGTGGCCGCCCAGGGCGACAGCACTGATGACGATGACGACGACGGCAATGGCGACGAGCTGACCGATGGTCACACTTGAGTGAGCGGGGACTTTTGGCGGGGGGCCGTACAGGGCGCGGGCCACGACGTCCGGCGGGAATCCCTTGTACTGCACCAGGTAGTAGTTGATTTGCTGAGGATTGTACCCGTTGCTTCGGAGATATTCCACCCATGCCTCCACCTGACCTTCGGGCATCGATCACCAGTATGGGTTGGAATGTTCTTAAGACTACCTCACGTGCAAAGGCAGGTCCGGATCGTGGCCTACATCTTCGCGCCGCACCGGGCGCAGAAGGCGGTCCTTCGCTTGTTGACGAACCCACAGGTATTGCAGGGGAATCCCTCAGGGCCCTTGTCCTCTTCAAATTCCTCATCATCGGTCGGCTCGGGTGGTGGTCTCACGGCCTCGCCCACGGGGGAGATACGCTCAGCGATGCTGCCACCACTAGCTGCCGGGGGAGGCTCCGGTTGTGCCATGGCTCCCCCATACTCGTATCCCTCGGATGTCGTGCTCGGCTCTTTCTGAGGTGCTGCGAGCTGTTCCTCAAGGGCATCGATCCGTGCTGCGAGCTCTTTGATGCGTTCGGCCGTTTCAGCAGCGCCAGCGCCAGCGGCGTCAAGGCCGTCGTGCGACTCGGTCCGCGCCGTCTCTAGCGCCCCGGTCAGTTCGTCCACGCGCTTCTTCAGGTCAAGCTCCTCGCTCTCCACACGGGAGAGCGTCTCCAGCTCCTCCTTGGAAAGGTGGGCCTCCACGGGGGCCGCTGGCTTCTCGGTTTTTGGAACCTCCGCTGGTGCATGGTGTACAACGACCTCCTCATCGTCAGAATCACCCGCGGTAGATGGGAGCATCAGGGCGCTTCCCAGACCTGCGAGGGCTAACAGTGCTCCGACACCTATGAGGAACGTGGCCTTGAAGTCCATGACCATCTTCTCCACGCCCAGCATGAGCATGACGATGCCCACGGCAAGGATGGCAGGGGGAAGGATGGCGAGGATGCGCCGTGGATCCGGTGCTGACATCTAACGGAACACCCCCATGACCTTGTCAAGCAGCCCTTTCTTCGCTTCGGGGCGCAGGGTCTTCACCAGCTTGGCCACGGTCTTGAGGTCCGTCCGCCTGAAGTGCTTCTGGGTTATGAACTCCTCCTTCACTCGACCGTCGGTCTCGACGTTGTCGTTGATGAATGGTTTGGGATCAACGACTGACACCCTGGGGGGTGAGAGGGGGTAGTTCTGTGAGAGGCGGACCTCGTAGTGCACCTTCTTGAGCTGGGCGCCATATAGCGCCTTATACTCTCCGCTCCAGAGGTAGATGTTGTTCGCGAGCGGCTTGAACGTGGTGACCATATCGGAGACGAGGATGTTCCCGATCTCCTCGAAGAACTCCTCGGAGCTGGTGATCTCGAACTTACGTACCCTCAGACGCTCCTTCACGAGCTCCAATGCCTCGCACAGGCTCATATCACCCTCCCATTCCAGGCCAGAACCGGGGTGGCCGAAGAGTACGAGCCCGGTAGGGGAATGGATGGCGCCGAAGAGGAGGATCCGCTCGGTGACATCGAGCCGGGAGTCGAACTTGATCATAGGAGGGGTCTGCGGGAAGTACGGATCCACCAGGACCACGGCCTCGTAGGTGCGGCTGGTCAACACTCCTTCACCTTTGATGGTCACCGTCCAGCCCCCCAGGACCTCCCTGTTCAGGTCCTGTGCGTACTGTCCCACCTCGTTGTCGGGGATCTGGGTGATGGAAGGCTCGTACTTCTCGAGGTAGCCCGCCTCGTAGGAGAGACGGGTCGTAGGGTCCATGGAGACAAGGTCTGTGCGCTTGAGGGCACGGATGTCCTCAAGGACCTCAACGATATGGGTCTCCTCGGTCCATGTTGACGTGAGCCGGGGGATTACTACCGAGCCCCCCACGTCGATATGATCATTGGGGAACACGTTACGAAGGGACACGCGCGGGGGAACCCGGGGGAATTCCTTGGGCACGTCCACGGCAAGGTCGAGCGTGATGCCCTGATGGGTCGTCACCGGCCCCTCCCATCGCTCCACGTTGCCCTTCACGGGGCGCAGCTGGCTCTGACGCAGGAGCTGATAGGTCTCCAGGTACAGCCGCGGTACCTCGCGGTGCACGCGCTCGATGCGACGGCGCAGGGCATCCAGCACACCGCTCAGATCGGGATCCTTGCTCCACTGGTACGTGGCCAGGTTCTCGAGCTTGGCATAGCCCTCCTCGTCAGTTAGACGGGGATGGACGATCCCTACACGCACTGAGGGGGGGCTCTTGGGATACCCCTGGGGGAGCTTCACGACCACTTTCTCGCTCTCCAGACGCCCCGTGAACGTGGCCTTGCCGGACTCCTGGAATCCCTGCTTGAGCAGCAGACGCCGGTCCTTCCCGGCCTCGACACGTTCCCCGATATCGTCTAGGCGCGTGTAAATGAACTCGCCCGGAGGTATCTGCTCCTCGAACGAGTAACTGTCCAGGGTGAACCGCGCCGGTGAGCGTGGATAGCCAGGAGGTAGTAGCACCTCCATCCGCTTTCCCTTGTGCTTTCCTGTGAGCGTGACCCCGCTGGCATCCTCCTTGTGCGAGAATCCCTCCTCGTGCAGGAATGAGACCTCGAGCGTCTTCTTGATCTCGCCGTCAAGGAACTGGGCGAGCGGAAGGCCGTCGGGGATGGGGACATTCCGGTTCACTCCCCCGCCGGAGATGCTCGCGCTCTTGGTGCCCTCCACCTGGAGCTTCACCTGGACCGTCTTGCCATGGAACTCACCACGGAGGTCGTAGATGGAGTCGCCGACGAACGAGAATCCGCTCCCACGGAGCTGATGGATCTCGCGGAGGATACGTGGATCGGGCATGGGCAGGTGGATGTGCGCAACATTAATAACGGTAGCGTCGACGGCCGGATCACGCCGGAATGCACTGTCGCGGTAGTATCCAGGATCCTGGATTGCGTGCGAAGTACACGGCCCGAGTGGCATTGTGCTCGAACAGTACACCGCTACGCTCGGTGATGACAGAAACGGTGAGCTCTTCCCATCCCTCCAATGCCTTATCGCAGAATCGGAACGGTTCAAGGTGGACGAGGTAGCCGCCGGGTGCCGATGTGACGTACAGCGACTCACGAACGGATCCGCCCAGATATGCCCGCACCGTCCGGGCAGCAGGGACTATATCGCGACCCGCCACGGACACAAGCACGTCCATGTCGAAGCCCCACGCCTGGAGCACTTGGTAGATGGGCTCCTCACGCGAGCCCGGTCGTACCTCTTCGATGGTCAGACGCGTCTCCCCGGGGGCTACGAGAGTGATATGGTCATTTCCGCTTCCCGTGCGGCCCAGACGTGCCACGCTGACATCCACGGTGGCGCGGCCAGCGCTCAGGGAGCCGGAGACCACGAGCGTCAGCACCCACTGACGCAAAGCGGGCACGTAACGCATGGAGAACACCCGCGCCTCCGTACCGCGGACGGAGGCCCGCACGTCATCGCGTGTAAGGGTTGTGACGGGAGTCCCGTCCCGGGCGTCCACCACGGAGACGTAGGCATGAAGGAACGCACCCTGTTGTGCTTCCTTGAGTGGGACAGTCCTGGGTTCGAGGGACTGTACGATCACCTCGTAGCCGACGGTCATGGAACCGTACCAGAGGGGGATGGAGGACCGTGCCGCCCCCAGCTCGCCGTCGTGGACTAATTTGAGGAACAGTGGGACGGACCCTGGTGAGAGCGTCCCTGCAAGGTGGGGCGGGAGCCGGGCACGGACCCGCCAGACCTCGTCCCGCCACGCCACCTCCACGTTCTCTGGAGGGAGCGGGAGGTCGCCCACGACAAGTGTGATCGAATCGGCCGAGATCCCTCTGGAGATCGGACGACTCTGCAGGCGCACCGAGAGGTCGAGGCTGACGACCACCTCGCCAGTGGCCAGGGTGTCCATGTCCAACGCTTCGGGCCGGACGTCCTCCACATGGACCGAGAGACCTTCCGGTGAGCAGCCATCCTCGCGACATATCTCGCCCGGACCGCAGACGTGACCGAACGAGGTCTCTTCGTCCGTGCACAGGCAATGGGACGGGCACAGTTCCCACGGGAGAAGGGCCGGGATCCGTTGGAGTCCAACGCGCGCCACACGCTCGCCGTCCTCCATCGCTACGACGAAAGGTGGTTCGTCCCCGCCGCCGGCGCATCCGCTGGCCGTGCACTGCTGACCGTGCTCGCACACGTCCGCCAACCGACCGTCCTCGGTGAAGCACGCGCACACCGGGTGGCGGTCGGAGGCCGGTACGCACCGCCCGCCGGGGCCCATGCAGCGAAGTGTGATGTCCCTCGTGCCCAGTATTCCGTCGCGGCACAGGCGATCGTAATCGGTACCCCTGAGGCCGGTGGGCACCCACGGCTCGACCTCGAGCGGAACTGTGTGAACGCCCGATTCGTCGCCACGGAACGCCGTGAGACGGAGCTGGTAATGGCCGGGCGGGACCGTCTCGGGGAGCGTGAAGGCGATCTTACCGCAGGGATAGGTACGGCGGACGAGGATGCGCTCCTCCGTCCCGGTGTAGTTGATCAGCGCCACCTCGCACCGCTCCCCGGGTGTGTCAACCCACATGCGGACATCCTCGCCCACCATGTACGAGGGCTGCTCGAGAGTTACCGGCAGAGGCACCGACCGCCCGGGCTTAAGGAAATGGACAATGGTGTTGGCCGTGGCCGGGAGCCCCATAGGATTGAACATGGTGACCCGCACCACGTACTCTCCATCCTCGGACATTGTCGAGAGGGTGAGGGGGACGTAGAGGCAGGATGGAAGCCCGTACTGAGCGTTCACGACATCGCCCTCATGCAGCAGTTCGACAGCACAGCTCGACATGCCAGCTCCGGCGAAGGCGCCCACGACCATTGTCTCGCCGAGGAGGAAAGTGTCCGTCACACGACCGGCGCCATCACCCACTACAAGTGTCACGGGGAAGAGGCGCGGCCTGACGAGAACCTCGGCAGTGGCGTTGATCAGTTCGTTCGAATCCTTGAGCTGGAACAGGGTGTGGATGATCACAGGTGTGGCGGGGCATTGGCCCCCTTCGTACTCCTCGCATCCCATCCCCGCGGGGTCGAACTCGAGAAGGAACGACTCACAGGAAAAGCACGTGCGGGCTTGTCCAAGGGACTGACCGTCGGTGGAGAACAATCCCCACACAGCGAACTCGACCTCATTGCCGAAGAAGAACGTCGCGATATCTCCTGCATAGTACTGATCGAGGTCGGTGAGCAGCTGGCCATTGATGATACAGTCCTCGGTCCCGTCCTGACACTGGAGGGGGAACTCCAGGCCCACCCGCTCCTTGCGCGTGAGATGGCTGGTCGCCAGTCCCGTGGTGGGGAGGGTATAGGTGACGGTGCGTTCACCGACGTCCTCTGCCTCGTCCACGAGCAGGAACCCGCGGGGAGTGTAGGAGAACTTGAGGGTGGGTCGCAGCTCCTGGAGCGAGTACGAACGCGCCACCGTGAGCAAGGGCTCGACTGTGGTGAACCGAAGCGTGATCCTGTCACCTGTCACGTCGTAGGTGCACGCGCGTGTGTGCGCTGGCGCGAGCTGGGCGCAAGCGCGGTCGAGCACACCTGGCTTGAGTAGCGTGTCAATCAGCTCATCGCCCACGCCGTCGAGGGTTACGGTGATATGGTTGAGTGGTGAGCGTGATACATCGACCTCCTCGAGGATGGTGTCCACTACTACCGCTGTCGCGGGAGCGATCACCAGGAGCAAGGCCAGAAGGATGGCGGTCCTCATGCAGCGCACCCCCGTACCCCTGCTACCGGTACGAAACCGTGGTCGGTCTTCGTCGTGAACAGTGGGTCCATCACCACATCGTGCTCGCTATCCCCCTCGATGGTTAGGACGGTGGCGACGGTGCGCACCTTGTACACAGGGGTTCCGTCCTGGTCCGTTGGTGTGGCAACGAGGATGTACCGACCAGGGAGCACCCGGGGGACGACATACCGTCCGTCGGCGTCGGTCCGTACTTCGAGCGTCTCCAGGTCGGGATCGACGGGAAGGAGCGTCAGTCGTACCGCTGCTGGTGGCGAGCCGGGGACGAATGATAGAGGCCGCATGCCGACGATATCATTACAGGGTCCATCAGTCACAGTATCTGACCGGTGGTCGAGGCACCCCAGTGTGAGCGTGTCCGCGCACAGTATGGTTGTGTTCTCGACCACGAGCCCTGACAGGGACGCATACTGTGGGAGCTCCACATCGATCGGTCCCTGAGCAGGGAGCGCGACGTTCACGGAAGTACCGCCTACGCCCTCAGTGTCGAGGGGGACCACCGTGAGCCTGCGGATACCGCAGGGGAGGCCTGAAAGAAGGGTCTCGCCCGTCACCTCGAAGGTCAGCGCTCCACCGCACGGCTCCACTATGACCAGTGCCCGTTCTGCACCTAAAGGTCTGATCGTTGCTTCGCAGGTCCCCGTGCAGGCGAGGTCCACCTCGCGAGGGGGTCCATCGGGGGCCCTAGGGAGGATCGTGGCTCCACCTGTGACCAACCAAGGAACTATCACGAACCGCAACCGGAGGGGGCGCATGAGGGATCCGGAGGGAAGGCGTCCGGCAGGCGTGAGATCGGTGAGCTCCACCTCGAGAGGGAACTGGATGTCGTACACGGCCCGGTAGCTCTTGTACCATGGAGCGCGACCTGAGCACAGTTCGACCGCGCATGGTCGCTCATCTCTGGCGACTCCACGCACCGTGATGGTACGTTCGCCACCGTTGACAGAGAGATTGAGGAGGGGATAGGCGCTCGCGGCGCCCTCGCCCTTGTCACCAAGGCGGAGCCGCGCCGACCACGAGAGGGAGCGCATGAGGGCCACTGGGTCGGCAGCGTCCTCGTCGACACCGGCTAGCTCGGCGCCAAGGCGGCTGAACAGGCGTTCGGACCGCATACGTGCAGCGAAGAGGGTAGCGGCTACGCCAAGGTCCTCTCCGATAGCTCTTCGCAGGGCCTGTTCGTCCAGGGAGACTTCGCCCTCCTCTGTCATACAGAAGCCAGGATGGCGGCGTCCTCTGGCGTCCGGAAGGGAGAACGGATCGCAGGTGAGGTCCGCAGTGGGGCCGGGCACACGGGGATCCCGCTCCATAAGGAAGGCGGCCAGGCTCTCGACTCCGCGGTACCAGAGGTTATCGACCTCGCCGGATTCTGGGCCCGCCTCGGTGTACAGTCGTGCAACGGTACGCGCGATGCGTACAAGCCGTAGGAGACGTAGCGGTAGCTCAACGGCCACTTGCTCCTTGATGGAGGAGCTGGCCCCGCCATGGGTGATGGTCAGGGGGATCTCTGCGGAGAGGCGAACGAAGGCGTTCCCGACCTCCACGTCATTGGCCCCGAGGGAGATGCGGTTCCTCTCAAGCTCCAATCCGTCTATCCCGTCCACGCCCGTGGCAGCGAGCTCCCGGATGTTAGCCTCCAAGCGACGAGCGACCGCCTCGCGCACCATGGCGCGGACCACATCATCAGTGGGAAGGTTCACCACACGACCCCCGAGCACGAACACAGGGACGCCGTCCATAGATGGCTCCGGTACCGCTGAGGGTGCGAATCCTCCGCTTTGGGCGACCTCGTCCACGGCCTGTGCCAGAGATTCCCGTACCACCCCTTCCAGGATCTCGTGGAGCCGTACCGACTCGTCACGCACTTCAACCGCCTGTCGAGTGTCCTCCTTGATATCCTGCTCGACCTGGCGGGGTGCCCGCAGGGCCAGGAACATCACCGTGACCACTAGCGCGAGCGCAACAATGGCAAGGATAACGGTCTGACCTCTGCTGTTGAAAAGGTCCTTCCCCCTGGACACAAGGGGCTCCTCCAAGCTAAGGTTTAATTGTGTTTCTGGCAGGAGCCCTCAAACCTTTTCCTTTGGGGCTTCGGCGTTAGCGATAAGGGCACCCTCGTTCTCGTCTAGGGATTCGCCCCGTCGGAGCTTGTCCATGACGATCATCGCCTGGTCGAAGTAACTGCTGTAGAGCATCAGGAGGGGTAGGCAGAAGAGGGTCGCTACCACCAGTGCAGCAGCGTGGAACATGGGTGCTCACGCCGTGGGGACCGGACCGGACACCACGTCGGTGGTATGCCGTGCCAGTCGCTTGATCTTGTTGAGGACGTCCTTCTTCTCTTTCCAGACCAGGGCATGCTCGAGCACATCGCTGATAGTGTCCACAGGGATAACCTCGATGAGCCCCTTCTTGTCATCGTCCAATAGCACGTCCTTGAGGTTGGCGGCAGGGATGAGCACCTTCTGGATGCCTGCCTCGATGGCCGCCTCGATCTTGGATGTGACACCTCCCACGGGGAGCACGTCGCCCCGCACGGACAGGGAGCCTGTCATGGCCACGCTCTGGCGGATGGCGACCTGCTCCAGAGCGGAAACCACGGCAGTGACGACCGAGATACTGGCCGAATCACCCTCCACTCCCTCGTAGGTCTGGAGGAACTGGATGTGGACATCGAAGTTGGCGATGTCCTTGCCGAAGTACTTCTTGATGGGGGCTGAGACGTTCTTGATGGCCTCCTTGGCGATCTCGCCCAGCTTGCCCGTGGCGATGATCCTCGATGATTCGCGGGCCATCGAGGGAGTGACGTTGGCGACGATGGGGAGCACGATGCCCGAGTCCCCGAAGACAGCTAGGCCGTTGACCTTCCCCACGTTGGTGCCTGTAGCGCGGAACACCTTGTACTCCTTCTTCTCCTCGATGTACTTGTCGGCGATCTGCTGCTCAAGGGTGCGGGCGAACACCTTGGCCTTTGTGATGTGCGATGGGTCCACGAGGTCGGCGTCCTCGGACTTGGCGATGTCGCCCGCGGCGCGCACTAGACCCCCGAGCTCACGGAGCCGGAGGGTGAGGTGGCCCTTGCGGTTGGCCCGCCGACGCGCCTCGTAAATCACCATCTCGATGGCCGCCTTGGAGAAGTGTGGGATCTTGCCGTCCTTGGTCACTTCCTGGGCCACGAACCGGGCGACCTTCTGCTGGTTCGCCACGGTGTCAGGAATAGTATCGTTCATGTACACCTCGTATCCGTATCCGCGGATGCGCGAGCGCAGGGCAGGGTTCATGGCCTCGATGGTCTTGACGTTGCCGGCCGCCACGAGCACGAAGTCGCAGGGCACGGGCTTGGTGCGCACCATGGCCCCGGATGACCGCTCGCTGCGACCGGTGATGGAGTACTTCTTCTCCTGCATTGCAGAGAGCAGGTCGATCTGCATCTCCGGCTTGAGGGTGGCGATCTCGTCGATGAACAGCACGCCCTTGTGTGCGCGGTGGATCGAACCCGGCTCCACGCGGTCGTGGGCCGGTGTCTCCAGTCCACCTGACTGGAAGGGATCATGGCGTACATCGCCCAGGAGCGAGCCCTCGTGTGCACCTGTGGCATCCAAGAAGGGAGCCTTCTCGCCCCGCCTGTGGGAGAGGAGGAGCTTGGGTACCTTTGACTTGGTCTTGGAACGCAGGTACTGGAAGGGCACGAACAGTAGGGCGGCAGCGATGATGCCTGTAAGCAGCTGTCCGGTGAAGAATCCGTACCAGATTACACAGAAGATGAGCATGAG
>PVBE012042844.1_pt1 | contig 13505 bp, 14 predicted proteins | sample 1631181 | NCBI WGS metagenome assembly PVBE01 (sample SAMN08397723, study PRJNA350692) | Marine metagenome, whole genome shotgun sequencing project. | isolation source: water | place: Pacific Ocean | collected 2012-04 | reverse complement strand
GCATCCACATCTCCATCATCGTCAAGATCTCCACAGCTTAAGTTGTAACCAGCACCATCGTAACAAAAATCAAATCTCTTAGATTTCACCTTTGGGGCACCTCTCTTACAATAGTATTCTGCAACTTTCCTTCCGTTACATGTATCCGCATATTGATGCTCACCTCCATCTACATCGTATCCAAAGACTAGTCCCTTCTCGTCAAAATTCTTGCCACCATCTAAATCCTCACAGGATTCCCATGAGATAGAAGCTAATTCACTATTCAGTAATCTAGTGGCATTACCCGTGAGATAACTTGTATCGAGGTTGCCAGTGGCAAACAAGCCGATCGCGGATATTAGCACAACTGCTACAAGGGCAATAAGTATATTTTTTTCTTCATACGGATTGTTAAATGAACAAATTCTTAAGAACTATACTACTTATGTAGCCTATTGTAAAGACCGCACCAAAAAGTTTAGGAAAATTTCACGTTTATTTAAATTGTGCCGTTTACAATTTGCGGTATGAAAATAATTTTCGTAATCATTCTACTAAGTGTAGGCACACTACAAAATCTCCGTCATTTGCCTGGGTATAAAGTTCACTTCCTCGACATTGGGCAAGGGGATGCCGTTCTGCTGAGGACGCCTACAAACTGCACGATGGTAATTGATGGCGGCCCACCAAACGCGATGATAGATATTATCGGAAAATATTTACCGCCCAACGAGCGCAAAATTGATCTATTAGTCTTAACTCATCCACATTTGGACCACATGGGCGGGCTCATCCAACTCCTGAAAAGATTCGAAGTGGAGAGGGTATTTTCAACTGGGGTGAGTTACACGGGTCTGGCATATAGGGAGTTTAAAAAGCTGTCACCGGTGACGGATTATGTGAAGGCAGGTGAGGAGTACCTCCTTTGCGGAATCAAAATCAAAATCCTTTATCCATCAGAGCAACTGCATAATCAACAGTTCGAGAATGTGAACGACGCATCAATCGGAATGATGCTTGAGATCAAAGGGCATAAGCTGCTCTTCACTGGCGACCTCGAAGATGAAGACAAGCTGCCAGAAGAAGAGCTCGATGCAGACATAATGAAGGCCGGACACCACGGGAGCCGCACTAGTAATTCAAAGACAATTCTCGAAAGAGCTTCGCCAAAGTACCTTGTAATACAAAGCGGTCGGGGTAATGACTTTGGTCATCCTCATTCAGAAACTCTCCAGAAAGCCCACGAGCTCGGTATAGAGATCTTAAGAAACGATAAACAGGGGACGATTACTTTCTTTTTCTAGAGCTCAATCTAGCACCAGCTAGAGAACCAAGAGCAAGAAGTACAAGTCCACCAGGACCAGTACCTGGAAGTTCAACTGTTTTACCGACAGATTCATTACCTGTTTCGTCTTTGGCTGTAACTTTGAACTTATAGAATTCAGCTTCAGCCAATCCTGTAGCATCAACTCCAAGAGAGCTTGCTTGTAATGTGTTTAGAAGTTCATATGTAGCTCCTCTATCAGTACTTAGATACACAAGATAGCTCGCAAGATCCTCAGCGCTATTCGCGCTAGCGCCCCATGAAAGGCTAACTGCAACAGAAGTAAGATCAACAACTGAACCTGCTAGGCCAGTGACTTCTTCAGGTGGAGTAGTATCGCCTTCCTCTAGACCAAATCCAAGGAATTCGTAAGTGCTGTTTGCATCAGACATACCGCTTCCATCAAGATCAGTAACCGCTGTGATAAGAAGCGTGTATTCGACAGCTTCTTGATCACCAGTTTCGATAAGGATCTTCATTCCATCTTGAGGATTTCTAATGACATTAGTGACTTCAAGCGATTGGCTTGGGTCTTCTGTTTTAACGATTGCGATCTCAGCAGTTGGATTCGCTCCCAGTAGGATCTCTTTGCTGAATGTGATTTCGACCTTGTCAAGGTCTCCTGCGTTAGCTCCAACAACCTGGAATTCGTCGTCAACTGCTCCAGATACTGAGCTTCCTAAGAAGGTCTCAGAAATATCTCCTAAAGTAATTCGATATTCAGTTCCTGGATCTTGAGTCGCAGTTGTAACTAGAAGAGCTCCATTATCTACCACAACACTGATAACCGCTAATTCCGTGTCATCGAAGGTCTTTATAATAGAAAGGCCTTCAGCAATTCCTAGATCAGGAGTGCCTGAGTACGCCATTCTAACGGTAGTATTGTTAGTTGCTTCGGCAGCTACAAAGGTTGGCTCATCTATGCCATCGCCCATTGGAACACCACTCACTTCATCACTATAGCTTGCGCTAAATTCTCCATCTCCATCAGCTGCTACAACTGAGAAGTAGTACGTTACCGCATTTACGAGCTCACCAACTGTGTATTCAGTAACATCACCAGCTTCAAGCGGTGGTCTATTATATATTTCACCCGCCTCAACAGGCTCAGTTCCGTAGTGAATTATGTATCCAGTTGCTCCTGCAACAGCATCCCATGAAAGAGTAAGCTCTGAATCACCTTCAACAGTGACCTCTAGGTTTGTTACGTCTTCAAGTGCAGCACCTAGAACGATATCTTCATCGTCCTGCGCTACGGCAATATTCATACTGAGACTTACCGACAATGTCAGCAAAAGGGCAGTTGTTACTTTTTTCATATATCACTTTAAATCCACTAATTATAGCAGAAATAAGAGCATTTGGCAACAACCGCACCGTTGACTGACCAGTGATTTATAGTTTGACTATTCGGACCTTTGTGATCTTATTATTGCTTCCATCTATGTCTTCTACAACGATCTTTAAGTGATCAATCACAAGCGTCTCACCACTCTTTGGGAACCTCTTCAGGAAGTCCAAAATCACCCAGTTGATGTCATCTTTATTATCGTAGCTTGGGATTTCAATGTCCAAAGCCCTTTCAATATCCTCAATTGGAACATCTCCATCAACAACCACGCTATCGCCCTCATGCTCAATTAATTCCTCTCTCTCGTCAGTCTCGTCCTCGATCTCACCAACGATTTCTTCAAGGATATCCTCCATAGTAACTAGTCCATCTACACCTCCGTGCTCATCATAAACGAGCGCAATGTGCGTATTATTCTTCTTGAACTCAAGGAACAAGCTATAAATCTTGCATGTCGTAGGCACATCAATGAAATCATATAGATCCAAATCACCAAGCTTCGCGGACTTGTCACCTGTCGCATAATAATGGAGCAGCTTCTTAACGGTCAAAAACCCCTTAATATTGTCAATCGAACCCTCATATACGGGAATCCTCGAAAACGGACTCTCACCAACTATCTCAATTCCCTCCTGAACAGTCGTCGAGATATCCACAGCTTTAATCTCAGTTCTTGGAGTCATCACCTGCTCAACATTCATATCGTTGAACTCCAGCACATTCTCAATCAGCTCCTTTTCATGATCCTCCAGCGACCCACTCTCAGCACCCATCGCAACCGTAGCCACAACCTCTTCTTCAGTAACGTTGTGGATACGATCTCCTACTACGACCATCAACGCCTTCTCAAAAAGCCAAACAAGAGGATAAAGCGCCATCTCAATAAACATCAGCGGATAAACCACTAACTGAGCAACATGAACCGGATACTTTGTAGCTATAGACTTTGGGAAAATCTCTCCAAACACCAAGATAACAAGGGTCATGATTCCAGTCACGATCCCCAATCCAAATGACTGAAACAAGTTCGTGAAATAAACAGTCGCAACAGCTGTAGCCGCCACATTAGCAACGTTGTTCCCCAACAAAATCACGACTAGCATCTTCTGAGGTCGGGACTTCAGTCTCTTAATAGCACCTGCACAGCTGGTACCCTGGGAAAGCATAGCCTCTACTTTTGGCCTGCTCAAAGAAAACAGAGCAGTTTCTGACCCAGAGAATAGTCCAGACGTGATGACTAGGAAAAGCAGTAGCAGTAAACTCGATGAGTCGGGGTCCATTGAGGAATTTAAATCCAACTACTCCACTTTAAAAAAATGCTTCCATAAAGGCAAGATATTAGTTATTAGTTAATAGTTCATAATTCATAGTTATGAGGGATCCAAAAGAAATAAAGGCAGATTTAGCAAAGCAGATCGAAGGCAAGGCTCAGTTTTCTCGGCCTGGTGATGCGGCTTACGGGGACTTAACTACGAATGTAGCTTTACAGTTGGCTGCAGAAGATAAATCAAATCCGCGTGAAACTGCACAGGAGCTCGCAGAAAAATTGGAGTTGCCAGAAGAGATTTCTAAGGTTGAAGTCGCTGGGCCAGGATTTATTAACTTCACCTATTCAGATGGATACCTGCTCGACCTGCTTAGAAACCCTGAAGCAATCTTGGATAACAAGACTGAGGATCAAACGATAGTGGTTGATTACTCTCAGCCAAACGTTGCGAAGCCGCTAATGGCACATCACTTGTTGAGCACTATCATAGGGCAATCTGTAGTCAACATTTTCAAGGCGAAGGGCAATAAAGTGGTTTCAGTTAACTATATTGGAGATTGGGGTACTCAGTTTGGAAAACTCATCTATGCATATAGACAATGGGGTGATCATGACGATATCGAGAAGGATCCGATACCAGAACTGTTGGCACTTTACGTAAGATTCCACAATGAGGCTGAAAAAGACCCGGAGTTAGATGAGCGAGGGAGAGAAGAATTTAAAAAGTTGGAAGAAGGCGACCCAGAAAACTTGAAGTTATGGGAATGGATAGTCGAAGTGAGTATCCGAGAAATTGAGAGACTGTATGCACTACTTGGAGGGATAAAATTTGACTCATATAGGGCTGAGGCTGCATGCCGAGACGATCTACCTGCACTCATTGAATCTGGATTGAAATTAGGAATCTTTGAGGCGGGAGAAGGTGGATCTTTGATTGTTAATCTTGATGCAGAGGGATTGATACCATTCTTAGTCCAGAAGACGGATGGCACCACATTATATTCTACGAGAGATCTTGAGACTGTGCGATACAGGTTAGAGGAATATAAGCCTAACAAGATTATTTATGTAGTTGACGTTGCTCAAAAACTCCATTTTGAGCAGGTATTCGCTTCTGTTGAGAAATTCCCTTGGTACAGCCCAGAAACAGATATGAAGCATCTTATTTTTGGGAGGATGAGATTCAGAGACGGGAAAATGAGTACCCGAAAAGGTAACGTGATCCAGCTCGAAGAAATCCTTGAGGAGGCGATTACTCGTGCCACCAAAATAATCGACGAGAAAAATCCAGATCTTGAAAACAAAGAAGAAGTCGCCCGGCAAGTCGGCATTGGAGCAGTGAAATACAGCATTGTCAGTCAATCACCAGAATCAGACCTCGTCTTCGACTGGGACAAAATCATCAGCTTCGAAGGGAATTCTGCCCCATACTTGCAGTACAGCCATGCGCGAGCAGCAAGTATTTTGAGGCAAGAACAACCTGGTAAGTTACCAAAAGAATACAACTTATCGCCAGAAGAGGCTTTGGTAATCAGAGATGCAGTGGCTTTCAAACACGTAATTGATGAAGCTGCAGGCAAACTTAAGCCGAATATTATAGCTACCTACCTTTATGAACTGTCCCAAAACTTCAACGGCTTCTACACGAAGTGCCCGGTGCTCTCTGAAGAAAATCCTGACACAAAGCAGGTGAGATTGGCTATAGTAAGCCTTTTTGCATCATTAATGAAGGAGGGGCTGAGTCTACTCGGCGGAATCGAGGCTCCAGAGCAAATGTAACTGGAACAGGTACTCGTCTGGCGATCAGCTTTGCAGGGCGGTATAAGGGGGAGACTAACTGGAGGTTTTGGCTCAGTGGGAGATCTTTTCAAATCATAGTTCAGTAATAACAAAAATAGCCGCCCCGTAGGGGCGGCATATTCTATCGCGATAGGTAAAAATTCTAACTAGTCTCCAGTTGGAATCTCAATCTCTAACAGGTTGGTCTTGTTAAGAGAAGACTTTGAAGTACTAAACTTAGTACTGCTAGTATTCAACTTAGCAGGCCGCATTCTCTGCCATACATAAGTTTGAACATATTCACTTGAGATAGCCTTATCTACAGTGAAGTATGTAAGTCCCCCGATAATGACACCAGCTAGTAGGACAACGAGCATCTTAGTTCTCGCTAGCATGTCCTTAGCAGATTTCGCCATGGGTGATATAGTTAATTAATATCATATAACTACGCCACAAAAAGGCCTATTTGTAAACCATCCACTATGCTAATTACAGCCTGAGAAAGTGAAGGCAAAAGCCTGAAAATTGCCTTTAATTGGCCGTAAACTCAGCGTCCCCTTAACAGAATGGTCGGCTTTCAATAGATTGTACATTCGGGGCCTATCCACTATCAATTCTGAGTCTTTTACGTCGTCTCCAGCAATATCATCAGGTATCGACTGATGGTCGAATTTGACCTTAATAACCGTTTCTCCAATCGGATGAATAACCAGATTTACCTCGAGCGCATGGAACTTTGCGAACAACTCCGAAGTGTCTTCACGCGACTCCACATATTCCGGATCAGCGTAAAACGATCCCTTAAGAGCTACTGAATCTGAATCTATCCTATCCGGTAATTCATATGTCTCTGTAGTGTCAAAAAAATGGCCTCCTACGTTGTTTAATTGGCCGCGGTGGTATCCGCAGTAAAGTTCGGGTGTCGGCCTAAAACAGACGTCTCCGTGCTTCTCTTTTGTGATCTCTGGTAGGCCTTCATCCCCAAGCAGTTTTTGTATAATCTTCTCAGTCTTTTCGTATGCGCCCTCACCAAAATGCTCATAAACCAACTTACCTGACTTATCTGCAATGTATTTAGCTGGCCAGTATTTATTGGCGAAGTTCTCCCAATTCTCACGATCATTATCCATCACAACAGGCCATTCTATCTCAAGATCAGCCAATGCCTGCTTGACGTTGGAAGGATCCTTCTCGAACTCAAATTCAGGCGTGTGAATCCCAATCATCACAAAGTCATGGTCTTTGTACCAGTTCCACCATCGGCGCAAGTAGGGCATCGTTCTCACGCAATTGGCGCAGGAATACGAGAAGAAATCCACGAGGACAACCTTATTGCGAAAACTAGGGCAACGACGCGCGTTGAACCACTTTCCATCTTCAATTTCGGGGATTGTTATCATCCCCAGCAGTATACCATAGGTTATCTCTCGACTATTTTATTAGTCGAATAGGGAAGCACTGAAGAAGGTAAGTGTCGAGATGGGTTTCGCTAAAACTTCTACGAATAATTTCCGCTTACGCGGAGCATTATTCTTGTAGTTTTTCCTGCGCTACATCAAAGACGAGCTTTGACTCCGCTACGGATCGCAAAACTCGCATCTTAGGTGGCGGAGCACGCTCCCCAAAGGGGACCCCGCTGCATGACCCTATGGGCCTCGGGAGGGATTCACCCCTTCGGGGCACCCTGCTTCGAATCCCGCTCCCGACTATCAAAATCCCACCGACCTGAAGGCCGCTGTGATTTCGATGGCGGAGAGGGAGGGATTCGAACCCTCGAGCCCGATTTCTCAGGCTAACTTCTTAGCAGGAAGTCCCGTTCGACCACTCCGGCACCTCTCCACGCAGGACGGATTGTATTTCAATCCTCGTCTTTTTCCAAGTGCAAAGCGCATGAAATGACGCAGAATCGCACCCAGTGTGCATATGAAAACGGGCACCAAAAAAGAGCCCCGGAGGGGCCCTTTCTCAATTTGAACCTTATAGGTCTGATCCTCTAGCTGTTTTTCGTCCGTTAGCTGAAGCTCTTTCAGCTGCTCTCTTTACATGCCATTCAACTAGTCCGTTAAGTGATTCTACGAAGTCACCTGCACACATGCATCCTGACTCCTTAAGTAGACCCTTAACCTTTGATCCTACAACGTAACTCATATTTATAAGATTAATAAATAGTAAGCCCATTTTACGTATTCAGAGCCGTTTTGCAAGAGGAAACGCGAATTTGAGGTATTTTACTGTTTTATGAGTATATAAGTATACCTGCTACAACCAGCAGATTGACGATTAGCCAGAGCGTATTTACTACCACTATTGGTATGTCTTTATGTGCTACACCGTACAAAAGCCACCATATATCGGCGAATGCGCTAAATGCGAACATGCTCATTGAGACCGCTTCTGCTGACTTCTGAGAGAATATCTTGTATGCCTGTATACTACCGAATAGGGGCCCGAGGACACCAATAACGTATATCGATTTATCTAAAAATCTCTTATACGGAGATGGATGCGGGTACAGCTCCATGAGTTCATGAAGACGCTTTCTTAAGTGTAAATGGTGGGATGGCGTAGGCATGGAAAAGCCAATTAATCCCATCATTATACCATGAAAGAGGGGTTAAGGTCGAGACTGGTGGATACACAAAGTTGTCCCCGGGGACGGAATGCACAATGGATGCGGATATGTCAAAAGGAGGACGGACATCAAGTCTCTTGTGCCGAATAGGGATTTACTCAATTATCTACAAAAAGTGAGAGATCGCACTCTGCACTTTTCTTGATAATTGTACTGCGCTACGTCAAAGACGCGCTTTGACTTCGCTACGTAACGTAAATCTCGCTATTGCTTGGCGGAGAGTGAGGGATTCGAACCCTCGAGACCGTTGCCGGCCTGCCAGTTTTCAAGACTGGTGCATTCGACCACTCTGCCAACTCTCCACGGCCGACTATACATAGCCGCAAAAAGAATGTCTACATGAACTAGGTACCCAAAACACATTTCACAAAAAGTTAAAGAAAATTTAAGAAATATTTCACATATATTTAAAGAATGGGTGTTAAAAATGAGCAAGATAAATGGTAATCCACTCTAAATGCACGGTTCAACGGCAATTATAAACAATGCGAATCTCGATGCAGATATTTTCGATCAACTCCATGAGGCAGTCAGACTAGAATCGCTCAACGACATAACGATAAGCCTGTTAACAAAAAATAACATCCAAGCAATTATCGTCACTCACCGTGGGCTAGTCACAAATCGATTTACTTTTCTCTTAAGCCAAATGAAGCGGGTATACCCCTACCTAACCGTGGTGTTGATAGCTAATAACATCGACATCCGTGATAACCTCAAATTGATGAAGGCAGGAGTCGATCATATCTTGGCATATGGGAAGGATCCGAATCGGTTGGCACAGAGTATTTCGAATATATTAAAGAAAAAAGATTCCAGTGAGTTAACTGCCGGGAACTTAGTTCTGAATCCATCGAAGCGACTGGTCAAACGGGCAGGCATAAAGATCGATCTAAGAAAGAAGGAGTTCGAACTACTCAAATTTCTTCTAGAAAATGTAGGTAGAATATTTTCTCGGATGGAATTGCTCGATACAATATGGGGATATAGCCAAGCCGCATTCAGCAATACGGTGGATGTCCACGTATCCAGCCTTCGCAAAAAGATTGATAAGGGGTTTGGATACCCGCTTATCCACACAGCTCATGGCGCTGGGTATAAGATTGATGTGATGCCTTAGGCTGATCACATCTTATAGATTTGACAGGTACTCCTTTGCCTTCTCCAATTGCATATCTCGTAAGTCATCTTCGTCTTCTGATGCCAGTGGAACTATAAGATCTGGCAGTAGTCCGATACCATCGAGCTCTTGTTCAAGCGGTGTGTACCACTTTGCGATTGTGAGCCTCAGGCTAGATCCGTCTTCAAGATCTTGAACTTCTTGGACTGTACCTTTCCCAAATGTCTGGACACCAATCAAGATCGCTCGTTCATGATCCTGTAAAGCACCTGCAAGTATTTCTGAAGCAGAAGCACTTCCTTTATTCACCAGGACAACAAGAGGGATGTCTTTGAGCCGAGAGCTTCCAGTGGTCTTAAGAACCTCGCGCTCCTTAGCTGCAGTAGCTTCAACAATAACTCCAACTTCGCCCTCCTCAACAAATTCACCTAGAATCTGGACAGAAGAATCGAGATACCCGCCGCCATTGTATCTAAGATCTAAAATTAGCCCCTTTGGACTAGCAAGGAGGACCTCTTTCACCGCATTAAAGAACTCTTTCTCGGTGTCGTCGCTGAATTGATTGATAGCGATGTAATAGATGTCATCTTCCAGCGACTCATGCGTAACGCTGTCTAAGTTTATTTCGTCACGAGTAATTGTGAACTCAAATGGATCGTCATGCCCGTCGCGATAGATCGTAAGGTCAACTTTCGTTCCTGCATCACCACGGATCTTTTGGATAGCTTCAATGAACTCATAATCTGTGGCATCTTCGCCATCAATTCTAATGATTATGTCTTGCGGTTGGATTCCAGCACGCTCAGCAGGGGAGTTCTTGAGAGGGGAAACGACTGTGAGTAAGCCGTCTTCCATAGTTAATTCTGCGCCAATACCTTGAAGCTCATTATTCAGGCCAGTTTCAAAGATCTCAGCCTCAGCGGGAGTCATATATGATGAATATGGGTCATCCAGAGATTTAACTAGTCCCTTTATTGAACCATAAACTGCCTTTTCTGGGTCAACATCGGCAGCATCTACATACTTTTCATTAACTCGTTCCCAGACTTTCCAGTAATTTTCTAATTCCAGTGATTCTGCTGGTTGGTTACCAATCGGATCTGCTTGAGGGGCTTTCTGATCGGATGCAGAATAGCCGATGATAAATCCAAGGATGAGAATGACTACGAAACTGATCGCGCTATTTCGTCTTCGTTCAAACATATGTGCAAATGTGTATAACTATTTAAAGCTCAGGAAGTTTAGATGTGGACTTGGCTTAAAACAACCAAAAAATATTTTAGATAAATTTCATCTAGGTTTAAAGAACGGATTGTAGTCTATGCGAGCACTTTGAAGAGGCGCTCCTTGAAATCTAAATGATCTTACACATGATTGAACTACTAATCGGTTTAGTCACACAATTCCATTTAGTAATCCCATTTGATTGGGAACAAGAAAAGTGGGAATTGCATGTGTTCAAAGAGGACGGAATCGTTGGGCTAATGCTGCCCGAAGGATTCGAGCGTTCTAAGTACGTAGAAGGACCCACTGTCCTCGTACGTGACGGTTTAAGTATCGAGATAGACTCTCATTTCAGCAGCGAGCAATTGCCGCTGACAGAAGAGTTCGGCAAAATGACATACAAATGGACAAACGAAGAACCGCACGACGTTATGGGCGGTTTTCTGCAGGCTGAATGTCAGCTTCGCAATCTACAATTACTCGTAATAGGAGGTAAAAAGTACAGAGAGGAGTTCCGGCACTCGTGCCAAAGGCTGCTTCACATTCGTTGAAGCATTTCGTAGGACCTGCAACTAGGAGAATAGAATGGTCCGCAAACTTACGTCGGTGCTTTTAGGCACCATCCTTTTCGCCAGCAGTGGACTTGCGTTCGCTGACAGCGATCCGCTCATGTTCCTCCCTTTCGAGGAAGGAACCCCGGTCTACTGCGTCCAGGGTAACCAAGGTAGCTTCTCGCACCGCGGTACCCAGGAGTACGGATTCGACTTCACGGTCGGCCCAGACTCATTCGGGACGGAGATTCTCTCTCCGGTCAACGGATACATCCGCGAAATTCGCAGCGGTGTTCCCGACTGGACCAACAACAACGCCTCCAACGCAGACAACCATTACGGTTGGGGGAACACGGTTGTCATCCAGGCGGCCAACACTGATTACTACATCCGCATCGCTCACCTTCAGCACGGCTCGATCCCGAGCTATCTGAGGAATGGCGCGTATGTGAATCAGGGCGATGTGATCGGGCGAATGGGCCAGACCGGCTACTCGACGTCGCCTCACCTGCACATCCAAGTGCAGAACGCGGTTCGTGGCAACTCGATCGAAGTCGACTGGGTCGAAGGACCAATCGAACAAGGAGACACTACGCTTTCTCAGCTCGAACCCGAGAAGTACGTGATCGATGACGACCGTCGCGTAAACGCTGGCGCTCCAATCCGGAGTGCTAGCAACTGGACGAACGGACGAAGATTCAGATCGTGGAACTGGGCCCCCGAAGCTCACGGTGACAATTACATGACATCGAACGACTCGGGAGCTCGCTACTACTGGGGCTTCACGCCGACGATCAGTGGCAACTTCGATATCTACGCCAACTGTCGCGGGATCTCAAACCGTGACAGGAACGCAGAGTATCGAGTCTATCGCGGCGGACTCAACATCTACCGCGTAGTCGACCAGCGACGAATGGATGGGGAAACCTACCTCGGTTCAGCCTATCTGCGGTCGGGAACCCGCTACGACGCGCGGGTTCGTCAGTCGAATGGGCGAGTCTGCGCCGACTCCATCGTCCTCTACCGACACTAGCTCAATTCTGAGCAAGGTCAGCCTCCGCTAAGGAGAGTCCTTTGAAACAGGACTCGTGCAACACCTGGGGGTAAAACAAAACAGGGCGGGGCTTCGTACGAAGCCCCGCCCCTCTCAACGAGAAGAACCATGAAAAGAATAATCGCTTTTGCGCTATTGCTAGTTGCTTGCGAAATCGCTGAAGAGCCAGTGGCCAAATACGAGCCCTTGGTTTTTTTGCCAATCCTGGGAGACCAGGAGGCAGAATGCAGCCGAACTGATATCGACATGATCTGTAGTTCGGAGCATCAGCTACAGCTCGCGGCTCCAGCAAATGGAATTGTTGTAGCAAGGTCTGACTCCAGCCTCAACATCATCACAACTGATGGCTTCCAACTGATCACCCATAAGGTCACTGAGTTTTTTCCAGAGATTCAGAGCGGAATGGTCATCGATCAGGGAGACGTAATCGGACTGCAAGATCCAGGGCAGCCGCTCGGATTCCGAGTGCTGACTGGGCAGGGCCAAGCGGTCAATTTTGAGATCGCCGAAAACCTCAGACCAGACACTGTCATCTTCCAAGGCAGTCACCAGAATTTGGGATCAGAACTGATCGCAGAGCTGATGCAAGCTGACGAATGCACGTGGGGGTTTAGAGTTTTCCACAACGAACTCTTCCTTGCCAACATCGAAGCCGATCTAGAAATCGTCTACGCCCTCAGGGGCGGGGATGATGAAGCCGAAGTACCAACGCAATACAGGAGGGTAGTAGAACTGAACAAATCACACCTTTACCAGCTCGAACCATACATACCAAGTAGTGCACCTACGATTTGCGCGGACAGCGCAAGGTTCGAACTCTTTGAGTAACAAAAAAAGCCCCATCATTCGATGGGGCCTTTCCCTGAGAAAAAATTTAATCGTTCATTACTGAGTTTATGGACCAGCAGGAGCAGCAGGCGGAGCTTGCTGAGCACCTCCAGCATTTAGAACTGCATTAGTAGCAGCTGATCCAGATTGAGGAGCAGCAGGAGCGGCTGGGGCTGCAGGAGCACCAACTTGTTGTGTATTTGTTTGAGCCTGTAAAGCGGCGTCTAGTATTTGCTGTAGAGCAGCACTTTCATCATCACCACCAAATTCAACTGCACCGTCACCAAAGTTGATGGAATGGGTGAAAAAGTACAACAAGAATATAAACCACATCATGTGCAATTGGGAACTCTTGGATTTTCAAATTTTCCGTTTTAAAAGCCAGAAAGTGTG
>PVBE011326802.1_pt1 | contig 13506 bp, 9 predicted proteins | sample 1631181 | NCBI WGS metagenome assembly PVBE01 (sample SAMN08397723, study PRJNA350692) | Marine metagenome, whole genome shotgun sequencing project. | isolation source: water | place: Pacific Ocean | collected 2012-04 | reverse complement strand
TTTTCCTTTGGGAAACCAAGCTTTCAAGCGTTTTTTCTGCTTCGATCACCTGCTGTTCCAATTCGGTTAATTCGCCTTCAATTTCGGAATCAGTCATCAAAAGAGTTGGAGTCGGAACTGCGTTTGTGAAATGCGAATAGAGGCCACTTTCATCAATATTGTTAAAAAAAGCTGAGAGACTATAGTAATCCTTTTGAGAAATTGGATCATATTTATGATTATGGCACTGAGCACATTCAACCGTCAATCCTAGAAAAGATGTCCCAAAAGTATGTGTCCTGTCAGAAACATATTCGACACGATATTCTTCTTCAACACTTCCACCTTCGTTTGTTTGTCGATGAAGGCGATTAAAGGCTGTGGCCAATTGCTGCTCGCGGGTCGGTTTGGGTAACAAATCACCCGCTAATTGCCAAGTAACAAATTGGTCATAAGGTAGATTAGTGTTAAAGGCTTTGATCACCCAATCTCTCCAAGGTGACATATCCCGATGAACGTCACTTTGATACCCATAGGAATCAGCATAACGCGAAAGATCCAGCCAGATTGAGGCCATTCTTTCTCCAAAACGAGGCGACGCTAGCAGACGATCAACCAGATTTTCGTAAGCCGACGAAGATTTATCAGCCAGAAAAACATCGATTTCCTCTACTGTTGGCGGGAGACCAGTAATATCGAAACTCAACCTTCGGATCAACCGTTCTTTGCTGGCTTCGGCAGAAGGTTGAAGACTTTCCTGTTTAAGACGTTCTAACACAAATTGATCGAGTTGGTTTTTCGACCAATTACTATTCTCGAGTTCAGGAACAGTAACATCTTTGATTGGAATTAGAGACCAGTGTTTTTGGTATTCAGCACCTTCTTCAATCCATTGCCTGATCAGCGCTATGTCTTCCTGATCCAAAGACCGCTTAAATTCGGGACGTGGCATGACGTGGGCTGGGTCAGTCGAAATGATACGCTGATAAAGTTCGCTCTGTTCAGGATGGTTGGGGTTAATGATGTAAATATCATTTCGTTGCTCAAATAGGCTGTCCATTTTATCCAACCGAAGATTTGCCTTTCTAACATTGTTATCTGGTCCGTGACAAGCATAACAACGGTCAGAAAAGATAGGACGAATCTGACGATCGAAGTCGATCTTTGCAGTACTCCACCCAGCGAATAGGACAGACAGCATTAACCAATTCAAGGTCTTTTTGAATAACGAGTTGTTCAATTTTTTGTTCTCTAATTTTTTTGCATGTTCTTTCTTAGCACCAAGAATATTGACCTATTTTAAGAACATTATGTTCAAATTCAGGGAATAGTTAAATCCACTAAATGGGGAGTCAATCTAATGCATTTAAGATTAGTTGTCAAGGTTTTATGACCGAATTTATCTAATACAGAATTAGCCAATCGATCTCCAGCTAATAAATTGATCGGATTTGCCGTACATTTTGCTGTTAGTATAAATTTAGCAACTTAAAACTCAAGATGTCTCGAATGAACAAATCTCTTTTTTTGATTGAATCGATTTAACGTCCACGATTGAGATATTCCGACAAAAATTTTTTAGCTGTTGAACTATCTATTTTCTTGAGTGCGTGAGCAGCGGACCAGCGCATCTGGCTATCTTGATGGTTTAGTATCTCTTGCAGTATCGGTATAGCATCCACCCCAATACTTCCTAATGCTGAGATAATACCACGACGCACTTCAGCGTTGTTATGATCCAATGCTTGCTGCAACTCAGGTATAGCCAGCTTTCCAAATTGCCCCAGAACATCTATCACACGGAGTTGCATGACTCGATCTCCATTTTCAAGGGTATCGATAAGCTGAGGAACTGAGGATTTCCCAATCAGGATCAGTGCCTTGACCGCATTATGACGAACCCCTTCATGTTCATCCAGTAAACTTTGAATCAGCATTGGGATGGCAGCTTGAGCTGGCTCGCCAATTTGCCCTAGCGCATTGGCCACACCTAAACGAATCCACTCATCCTCATCTGAGAGCATCGGAATTAAGCTGGACACTCCAGCCTCAGCCTTAATCTGTCCCAGTGCATAGACGGCACTGAGACGGACCTCAGTATTCGAATCATTTAAAGTTCGAATAAGATTTGGTATTGCCATCGTTGCAGACTGGCCGATACCTCCCAATCCGTAGGCAGCATTTGTTCGAATTGATTGATCGGAGTGGGATAACAGTTCATTTAGTCTGGGTACCGCATTTTTCGCTGATTGGCCAATACCACCTAAAGCATAAGCAGAAAGTCCACAAATTAATTGGTCTGGGTCATCCAGTAACTCTATCAGATTAGGTACCGCAACTTTCGCCGAGTCCCCAATCTGACCTAATGCTAATGTCGCACTCAATCTCAATTTTTGATCTCGGTTCGACAACGTTTGAACAAGTAAGGATATAGCCGTTTCTCCAATCTGCTCAAGCGCCTGTACCGCTTTTTTCCTGACAACAGGGTCTGTGTGCGACATTTCTTCAAGTAACGCCAGACATGCAGGAGGCCCGATCCCTTCCAATGCCACGAGAGTAGCCGCCGTTACTTTTGGATCATTGCCATTAAGTGAATAGATTAATTTGGGAAGGATTTTGAGAACAACAGCTTCAGCTTCAGACGATTTAATTTGACTTAAGGCATACGCTCCCGTTGCCCGTGCCAAGTCATCTCCTTGCATAAACTGAATTAGGGCAGGAACAACCATATCAACCGGTTGACCGATTCTACCTAAGGCAACTGCGGCATTGGCCCGAATTTCCTCTCGGTCATCTTTGAGCGCTTGGATTAAGATTGGCGTTACATTCTGAGCAGCCGCACCCATTGCACCAACGGAGACAATCGTTGCGGCACGAACTCTAAGATAGCTGTCATCCGAATTATGATTGACGAGAGTGTTGATCAATCGAGGCAGGATTTGCAATACCGCGGATTTAGCTTGTGCTGTTCCTATTTGACTTAAAGTGTATGCACTGGCTGCACGAATCAATCCATCTTTATCCTCTAACGCTTGAATCAAAACCGGAACAGCAACTGCTGCAACAAGTGGGTCAATGCGACTAAGGGTATAGGTAGCATCAATACGAGCTTGGATACTTCCTGATTCAAGTTGTTGGACCAGTTCTCCAATTGAAGAACGTCCAACGTTGGTTACAGGATCTTGACTGTGAATGGTAAGAGAGGATCCCAGCCATACAAGGACTAAAACTAGCATCAACCACAAGATACATAGGGCCGTCTTCACAGTTTAGCTTTCTTGGGTATTACACTTGATTAGAAGACTGGGATAAACGAAAAGAGTACCATTTATCTGATGAAATTCTCTGGCTAGTTTGCAGCCTAAACTTTAATGGATGATCCACCATTTCTTCACCAATGTTCAATCCAGAGATTGGCAGAAGAGGGTGAGCTGATTCAAAAAAGCTTCCCGCTAAGTTGCAGCACTCACAGATCACGAGAGTCTTCCTTGCAGTAAGAACTTTATGCATTAACCTATAATCCAATTTTAGTCAGATAACCACTGTTAGGTTCAACAAATTTAGTGGATTTGTGTGTGTTGCAAGGATTTTGGTTGGTCTGGAGTGGTTACTCTCGGGAGAAAACTTGTAGTTCTGACAGCAACGGTTTGCATCACCTAGAACCCAGACCTCTGATGAGCTAAAGATAAACCCTCTACCATCCAGGAAATCCTAATCTGAGGAGAGCCACTTGTACCTTTTAGTTCATGGATAGATTTGGACTTCTGACAGTTGTGGTGAAGATTCATACGATAAAGAATCTTCGTCACAATCTAGTCAGTAAGAAAAGACCTATCTCTTAAGATGTGCCCATGTGGTTGCTAGTTTGCCTTTGGGATCAACGGAAAAAAAGACACCATTTTCCATATCGGACTTGATTTCATCCAGATCTAACGCTCGATCGTAAACTGCCACTTCGTCAATTTTACCAAACATTGATGGCAATCCGGTTTGTGCTTGACCGACACGGAACTCAATGTCCTGGCTGGCGATGTCATTTTTAAAATCCTTAGACGTGTCGAACTTACCATCTATATATTGTTTAATGGTTTTCCCATCATAGGTAGCAACAACATGATGCCATTCTTCCAATTCAGGCTCAATTTTCTGTATGTCTCGTGTTCCCTGCCAACCGGGAAGACCAATCCAAGTTTCAATTTTTGCATTATTACCGAAGCCGCTCCATTGCATACAGTATCCACCTGCGTTCCCAGCTGTTCTTCGTCCCATTACATTAGAATCATTCTGATGCTCAAGAGGATAAATCCAAGCTGCCATCGTAATTTCTTTGGTAATATCAAGTTCCTTAACGGCCTCAACTACAACCTTGCAATCTGCGGCTTCGAACTCAACAGCACCACCAAATTTCCCGTCTTTAACAAACTTGGCGCCGTCCATCAATTCCCCTTTAAGCCCACTTTGACTCTGATCCTCCGCCTTATTCCCTCCACCTTCATCAAAAGTGAAATACAGTTTCAGTGCAGGATCGTCATTAAGCGCTTGAGTTAATGGGACAATGCTGGTCAACAAAACCAATAATATTAAACTTAATATAAATTGGTATTTCATGTTTTCTCCTTATTCATTCTAGTATTTTTGAGTTTGAATTACCTACTTGATTTTAATCAATCTATTGTATGATACACAATAAAGGGAATCAAATAGAATTTACAGTTTAGTCCCTCCAAAACAAAAAAATGTTTTGTGTCAGGATAACTTAATAGTGAAATTCCAACGTATCATGTATTGTCTGTTCTTCTTGTTTTTCTATCTGTGGAGCTTTGGTGTAAAAGCAGAATCTTTTTCAATCAAAAAAAAAGAAATAAATCTAATCGGCGAAAAAATATTTATCAATGAATGTGCTGGAAAGATTGAGAACCTGACATCTTGGAATATAGGGACAGATTTTGCCTCACTGGGAATTGGTCATTTCATATGGTATCCGTCGGGAAAAGAAGGGCCTTTTGACGAAAAATTTCCTGATTTTTTACTTTTCCTTGAACATCGTGGAATAGAACTACCAACATGGTTAAAGGATCCATCAAAAAGAGAGTGCCCATGGAAATCGCGTAAAGAGTTCATACAAAATCTACAAGGCCCAACAATGAAATCTATACGAAAACTATTGGCTAATACCATCCCATCCCAAGCTGAATTTATGGTTGAACGGTTACAAACCGTTTTACCCAAGATATTAGAAAGCACGTCAAATCCGTATCATATTAAACGGCAGTTTTTCCGCGTTGCGAAATCCCCCATGGGGCTGTATGCATTAACGGATTATGTCAATTTCAAAGGAGAAGGTATTTTACGCAGCGAGCGTTACAATGGCGAAGGTTGGGGATTGTTACAAGTGCTGGAATTAATGCCGAGGAGCCCGAATAGTAATGAACCAATGCAGGAATTTGTCACATGTGCTGTACGCGTCTTGACCCGAAGAGTTGAAAACGCACCTAAGGAACGGTTCTGGCTGCCGGGCTGGAAAAACCGTCTTCAAACTTACATTTCAGGCCTTTAAGTTCCTAATTATCGAAAAACGTAGTTTCCGCTATAAGGTTGAAACAGTCCTTAATTCCCCGATATAATAACCATTATTTTCATGTTACGTTATCTCTTTTGGACGCCATAAATTCTGTAATTTACCTCCCACCTCTGCTGCCAGTTGGTTCCATTGATCAATGGGCAACAAAACATGAGCAATAGCTGCTGTCGGCATAAGTTCCATACTTCCTGCCAGAATGGCAACTAAGGCTTCGAGTCCAGGATTATGACCTATTACCATAATTCTTTCATAATCATAATTGATTTCCTGCAGTACGGTGATATATGTTTCTGGTCTTGCATGATAAAAGGAGGTTTCTAAGGATATTTTTTCCTTGTATCCAACGGCTTTGGCAAACAATTTAGCCGTTTTTTTTGCACGTTTAGCAGTAGAACTGATGATAAGATCGGGAACCAAATCCTGATGCCGCAAAAAATCCCCCATACGCGGAGCATCTCGTTTGCCACGTTTATTGAGCGGACGGTCATAATCAGGCAAATCCAAATTGTTCCAACTTGACTTGGCGTGACGCAGAATTAGAAGTGTTTTCACTTTACCTTTCCTTAAATTCTCCTACTAAGTTTGCTTGGAATTTATGAAATATTTGATATCCTAGTCTTCATGATTACAGCAAAATAGCACGATGGGTTTAGATAGGCAAGTGCAGAGTTTCCTTCTGTTCGTCCTCTTGACAGTCTAAATGTTGCGATGCTATGATTGGTAACCGCTAATAAAGAGGAGCTTTGGTTATGAACGATTTGGTTCAGGTGGCCATAGATGCCGCTCGTCAGTTAGGCGCAGAATACGCTGATATTCGTATCTCAGAGTATAAACGCCAATTACTCAATACTGAAGATGAACGTGTCAACAACATTACCGACAGCAAGAATGTTGGGTTTGGTGTGCGTGTTGTGGCTAAAGGTGCGTGGGGGTTTGCTGGAAGTAGTGAGATCAATCGTGAGGAAATCCAACGAATTACCAAACTGGCAATAGACATCGCCAAAGCTAGCGCGACTACTCTCCGTAAACCAGTACGTTTGACACCGGAACCCGTGCATCAAGAAACATTTACCACACCGTATCAAATTGATCCTTTCTCGGTAGGAATTGATCAAAAAATCGGGCTGCTACTGGAAATCAACCGTTCGCTTTTGAAACACAAAGGGATTCAAAAGGCTGAAGCACTAATGGATCTGCGAAAAGTGGATCGTTTTTTTGCCAATACTGAAGGTTCTATTTTGCAGAGCTTAGTTTTTACTGCTTCTGCAAAATATCAGGCAACTGCCGTGGGTAAAGGAGATGCCAAGAGTCGAACCTACGCACCTCCGCCGCGGACGATGGGTTACGAAAACATTGATGATGGCGATTTGCTAACAAATACCGATAGAGTTGCCCAACAGGCCATCGAACACCTTCAAGCAACTGATTGCCCAGTGGGTAAAAAGGATCTTATCCTTGATCCACTCAACCTCGCACTGACAATACACGAATCAGTTGGCCATGCTACAGAACTAGACCGGGTCCTTGGATATGAAGAGAGTTTGGCTGGTCGTAGTTTTGCTGTTCCTGATCTGTTGAACCAATTAGAATATGGCTCTCCCATTGTGAATTTCGTTGCTGATAACACCCTCGCGCACGGATTAGCCACTCATGGTTTTGACGATGATGGTGTTCCAGGACAAAGATGGAATATTGTTAAGGAAGGTATGTTTGTAGGTTACGGTACCAGCCGAGAAGTCGCGGGAGAAATCAATCTGAATCGCAGCAATGGCACCTGTCGTGCTTCCCACTGGAGTGGTATTCCTATTGTACGAATTCCCAACCTGAGCTTAGAGTCAGGGAAGGAACAAATATCGCTAGATCAACTGATTAATGATACTAAAGATGGAATCTATATTGAGGGAATGGGAAGTTTTAGTATTGATCAAATGCGTTGCAATTTCCAGTTTGGCGGTGACGCTTTTTGGGAAGTTAAGAACGGCCAAATCACGAGAATGCTGAAAAATATGACTTACCAATCAATGACAACAGAATTTTGGAATGCATGCGACGCTATTTGTGACCAACGTTTCTGGGTACCAAACGGTGTTCTGAATTGTGGGAAAGGCGATCCTATGCAAATATCTCAAATGACTCACGGGGCTGCTCCCGCTCGTTTTCGGGGAATAAGCGTCGGGGCAACGCAATGAATTGCCTCAAAATAATCAGGATCATGAAGGAAACATAATGGAGCGTCAACAAGCTGAACATATTTTATCTCAGACACTTACTTTCAAACAATCGGATCATCTCGAACTATCACTTCATGGAGGAATTGAAGCTAACACCCGATTTGCCAATAACACCATTACGCAAAACACTGTTCAAAAGAACATAACGCTCCATGTCTCAGCCGCTTTTGGCCAAAAAATTGGTCATGCTAGTACCAACCGATTAGATCCGGATTATCTTCAGGAAGTTGTTAATCGGGCAGAACAGATCGCCTCACACTCGGAACCGGATACAGAATATTTACCTCCTGTAGACCCTAGCGAATATATAGATATTCCAGCATATGACGAAGTAACGGCCAAAACGTCTCCTCAAGTACGAGCTGAAACAGTGAAAGATGCTATCAAATTCTGCGAACGACAAAAATTACAGCTTGCAGGTCATTTTGCCACCGGATATCAGTTCGATGCTATCGCAAATTCTCAGGGAATGGTTGGGTATCACCGCCATAGTTCCGCCAATTATACTAATACAGTTATGACCTCCAGTAGTTCAGGCTGGGCCGAATCAGTGGGCGAAACTTTGGATCAGATCACCCCCAAGGAAACTGTCGAAATCGCTTGCCAGAAAGCGTTAACCGGTCAATCGCCCAAGGAGATACCATCCGGGAAACATATGGTTGTGATGACACCCTCAGCTGTTGCAGGATTGTTAAGTTATATGTTTTACAGCATGGATGCTAAAGCTGCTGATGAGGGCCGAAGTGCTTTTTCTGAGTTGGAAGGCAGGAAAATTGCCACTAATGGGGTGCAAATCTACAGCAACCCTCAGCATTCTGCATGTCCAGCTTCACCTTTTTTCAGTAATGGTCTTCCTACCACGAAAGTCTATTGGATTCGACGAGGTATTTTAGAAAACCTTGCTTACAGCCGTTACTGGGCCCAACATACTGGTCATGCTTACACTGGTCATCCAACAAATTTTATCATGGACGGCACGGATGCCTCTCTGGATACTTTGATCGCATCTGTGGATCAAGGGTTACTCATTACTCGGTTTTGGTATATCCGATTTGTTGACCCAATGAAATTGTTACTCACCGGGATGACTCGTGATGGCCTTTTCTGGATTGAAAATGGGACTGTCCAGTATGGCGTCAAAAACCTGCGGTTCAACGAGAGTCCACTTAACGTGATAAATAATATAGAAATGTTTGGAGAACCCAAACGTGTTGATGGCTCTTCCCATGTACCTTCCCTTAAGATTAGGGATTTCACCTTCACCAGTGGAACAAGTTTTTAATCTTAAATTTATTTTATCTTGAGAAGGAATAGGTAATGCTACCCCTTTCATTATTGATTACAGCGGTTTGGGGGGCATCTAAATCGAACTCGGTAGAAATCAATGAGTGGCTCGAAAAATCGGTTGTTTCCCCAGATCAAATAAGGGCAGAAATTAGTGAATATATCCAGCAACTGATTCCTTCGTTTAATGTGCCGGATCGAACGACTTGGGAGCATCAAGCTTCAGCTCTACGGCAGGAAATCCTGGACAAAGTTGTCTTTCGTGGGGTACCTCAAGAATGGATTGACTGGAAAGCTGAAACCATGTGGGAAGACACTTTGAAAGTCGGTCCAGGATATCAAATCCGGAAATTACGTTATCAGGCACTCCCAGGCTTGTGGATTCCCGCGCTATTGTATGAACCCATTCAAACTCAAGCAAAAATGCCGGCAGTTCTCAATGTCAATGGACATGTTGGTCCACCCGGAAAGTCCACTGACTACGAACAGCTACGGTGTATTAACCTGGCAAAAAAAGGGGTCTTAGCGTTACATCCTGAATGGTTCTATTTTGGCGAGCTAGCTGGTGAGGATTACAAGCATAACCGTATGGCCTATCTGGATTTGTGTGGAATAAGTGGACTTTCAACCTTTTACTTGGCTATGCGAGGAGGTCTGGATGTTTTGTATGATTATCCATCGACGGATCTGAATCGTGTGGGTATGACAGGATTATCTGGTGGAGGATGGCAAACTATCATACTGAGTGCCTTAGACGAAAGAATATCGCTTTCTGTTCCCAATGCAGGTTATATTGATTTGAAAAACCGTATCGATTACCGTTCCGATATTGGGGATTTAGAACAAAACCCAACTGATTTAGTATCGATTGCTGATTACACTTATTTGACAGGAATGCTAGCCCCACGCCCTACTCTTTTGCTCTATAATCAGAAAGATGACTGCTGCTTTGTGGCGGAACGGGCTGAATCAGCTGTTTACCATCCTGCAATTCCGTTTTTCCAACTCTTTGCAAAGACAGCCAATTTTGTTTATTATGAGAACAAAGACCCAGGTACGCATAACTATGATCTTGATAATCGAGAACAATTCTATCGCTTTGTAAAAAAACACTACGCCCTACTCGATTCAACCGAGTCAGAAATCCCATCAGAGGCGGAATTACTAACTGCTGAACAGCTCACAGTTGGTCTGCCAGAAGGAAACGCAAACTTCTTTACACTTGCCAAAACTTACCTAGAATCGTTGCCAAAAGATCCAGTGCCAATGACCGATGACGCTGAACAAAAACAATGGCAAGAATCTGCTCGATCAAGACTTCAACAGATTTTACGTCTATCTCCCCTAGCCGATGATGGAATTACGGCAGACCAACTTTTGGAACGAGAATCCAGAAACTCAGTAAAAATTGAACGGTATCAACTGAGAACTACAGACCAATTGACTTTGCCTCTCATGGTATTTTATCCGGATCAGCCACAACATCAAAATATTGTGATTGCGCTAGCTGATGAAAGGTGTACTCAGATAGAAGATAGGATTCAGAAGGAAATCGCACTCGGTAACACAGTAATCACAGTTGATCTTCTATTCATAGGAGAATCGGTTCCAGCAGGAATTTCGCCGTGGCAATACGCTATGCTAATTGCTACAGTAGGAAAAAGACCATTGGGAATTCAAGTTCGTCAACTTCAACTTCTTGTTGAATGGGTATGTCAAAAATATCAAGTTCCTCAAATTTCACTGCAGAGTCAAGGGTGGAATTCGGGAATTGTTGTACTGGCCGCCAGTGGTTTAAGCCCGGGGCGAGTGAAGAGAATTAATGCGACTGAAGCACTCGTAGATCTAAAGGTACTAATTAATCAACATCTCGATTATGAAAATTATCCTGCCTTGTTTTGCTTTGGGTTACTGGAAGAATTTAATGTTCCTGAACTAATGGCTTTGTCTAGTCAGGTGGAAATTCAATATGAACATTGAGCACTCCTAATAAAAAAGTGAATAGGAAAGTCAAGGTGGGAATCTCTACTGAGCAACAACAACAATTGGATGAACTAGGTTACACTGTTATTCCTGATGTGCTGTCAGGCGCTGAAATAACCATTTATCGGAAACGGTTGCTGGAGCTAGCTAAACTGGAGCAAGAAGATAAAACAGCTAATATGCACACAGAAAACAAGGGCCAATTAGTCCGATGGTTGGTGAATAAAGGTGAACTATTTGAAAAAGTGGTCGCTCATCCCAAAGTTGTCCCTTATTTCGAATACATGCTTGGATCGGATTACATCCTAAGCACCCTAACTTCAAATATCATTTCTCCTGAGGCCAAAGATGGTCCTTACCATATCGATAACGCACTGGGACAGATGCCGGAACCTCTCCCAAGTTTTCCCATGTTTGTTAATTCGCTGTGGCTTCTAAACGACTTTACTCCTGAAAACGGGGGGACTCGTTTTGTCCCAACCAGCCATCGGCGTTTGAAAAAACCTTCTTCAAACTTAATGACCGACCCTGAGGAAATACGTCTTACGGCCAAAAAGGGATCTGTTTTCCTCTTTAATGGTGCCATATGGCACGCAGCAGGTGCCAATCAAACAGCTGAACCGCGAATTGCACTGATCTGTTTCTGCTGCCGCTCGTTTATTAAGCAGATGTTTGACTTCGTACATTACCTCAAACCAGAAGTAATCGACCGGGCAACTCCCGAAATGTACCGAATCTATGGCTTCGATTCCCAGCCTAAGCCACCTGACACACCAAAAGATTAATTGCTTATATTTAGACATTTAATATAGGTAATATATTGGTAAATCACTGGGTTCGAAGGACAACAAAACTGTGCTAAGGAGACACCATGAAAAGGGCGATTTTAGTCTTAATGCTAATTCTAGCTAGCCTAAGTATTATTTGGGCAAACGGAAAAAATGTAAAACATCCTGCCAACAAACCTTATATACCAACACAGATGGAATGGTTGTTAATGGAACTAAAAACATCCTTACCCAACAAATTTGATAACATCGACATTATGTTTCGCCAAGATCTTGATTATCCAGAAAAGGTTCAGGTAATTTTCCTTCATGATTCCGATGACTCATATCAAAAGCTGAAATCACTTGGAGACAAGTATTCACAGAGCATTTTAACACGTGCAAAATTGCGTCAATGGAGCTGGATTAAAGTGAAGCTGGTTTATCAAAACAAACAGGATAAGGCTAAAAACAAAATCACATACTGAAGTAATTTCAGCAAAAAAATTAGAACTTAGTCCTGATAGATTTAACATTCCCATTGACGAAAAAGATATAAATCTGTAGAATGGGCGATCATTATTGAGCTTAAGAATTGAGTAATCAACACATTATAGGAAACCTAGGAGAAAACAGTGAAAACAGTCAAATTAGGCCTGATTGGTGCCGGGGGTATCTCACAAGCACATTGTCGAACAATGGCGTCCATTGAAGGAGCCGAAATTATTGCGGTAAGCGATTTAGTTCAAGCTAACTTGGACCGAGCAAAAGAAAATTGGGGTATCTCAAAAACCTTTAATGATTATAACGAAATGCTGGAGATGGACGAACTGGAGGCTGTACTAGTTTGTACCCCCACAGGTGTTCATGGAGCGCCAACAGTTGCTGCATTGAAAGCAGGCAAACATGTGCTTTGTGAGAAGCCAATGGAAGCTAAACTTGGTCCTGCAACCGAAATGGTACGCGCAGCTCACGAAAATGGGAAAATTCTGATGGTAGCACTGAAACTGCGCTACAGTCCTCAAGTGATAAAAGCCAAGGAAATTGTTGATACTGGCGCTCTGGGAGATATCTACTATGTAGAAACAGTTGCTGATCGTCGTCGTGTCAATCCCGGCGGTAGTTTTATCCGAAAAGCGACAGCTGGTTTAGGTGCAGCCGCAGACATAGGGATTTACGCTTTAGACACGGCCCTATATTTGATGGGACATCCTAAACCGGTGGCTGTTTCCGGTATTGCATCCAATGAACTCAGTCTTAACAATACTTGGAATCCCGCTCTGAAGGAAACAGAAGTCGAAGATTTTGCCGTTGGTTGGGTGCTTTTTGACAATGGTGCGCGAATGGTTTTCAAAACTTGCTGGTGCATGAATATGGATTCTCTCGGAGGTACAATTTTTCTTGGGAAACAAGCTGGTCTTCGCCTAGGTGTTATGGAAGTGCGTGGACCGCAAGAAGGCGTTACTGTCTATGGAGATGAAGACGGGCAGATCAAAGATGAAACCTTTACCGAATTCGAATCTGCCGATGTTTTTCAGCGTGAAGATCAAGCCTTTATTGATGCTGTTCGCGAGGGTAAGCCTTCTCCGATTGATCCGGATGGAGTATTATTGACCAATGTTATCATTCAAGGTGTTATCGACTCGTCAGAAGCAGGTGGACGAGAAATTGAGGTTTCAGT
>PVBE010317370.1_pt1 | contig 13506 bp, 8 predicted proteins | sample 1631181 | NCBI WGS metagenome assembly PVBE01 (sample SAMN08397723, study PRJNA350692) | Marine metagenome, whole genome shotgun sequencing project. | isolation source: water | place: Pacific Ocean | collected 2012-04 | reverse complement strand
GCCTCGAAGGGTGCGTTGAACCTGCCGAAGTGTGCCTTGCCCTCGTGGACGAGGCAAACGGGGTGACCGTGCGCGCTGCTCGGCATGCTCATGCGACGAGCATCCCACTTTGTCCGCGCGTTGACGAGCTGCGTGGCGGCGAACTAGTACCGTGTCCCGGAAGTTTCAATCCATCGGCGGACGTATTCGTAGGCACGCCACTAGAAGCGCGCCTGCAAACTCAGGTTGAGCATGCCCATCCACTGACTGTACTGCCCGGCGCCGTCGGGGTTTGTCCCGCCACTCGCGGCGGTCGCGAGTTGGCTCAGGCCGCGGGTGTCCCGGTCGAAGAACTGGATGTGCGTGTACTGCGCGCCCAGGCTGAGACCGTCGTTCACCGCGACGCTGCCGCCGATGGTGGCCGAGATGTCTCCTGCGTCCATGAGCGCAGGCTCCAAGGTTTTTGCAGGGATGGCGTTTGAGTCGAAGCCGATTCCGCCAAGCACCTCGAGTTTGTCGGTGGGGAAGTAGCTGAATCCGAGGCGACCGCCCCACGCGTTCTTGAAGCTGCGGTTGAAGTGGCGAATGGTGCCGTTGAGCGCCTTCCCGTCCGGGTCGAGTCCGCAGGGTTTTCCGGCCTCGCTGACGCATTGTTCTTCAAACGCGCTCCATCGCGAGTAGTCGCCGGAGAGCCGCACTTCGATGGCCGGATCCGGCACGTAGCGTAGGCCACCGCGGATCACGTCGGGCAGGCTCTGGTGAAAGTCGACGTCCTTGGTCGATTGCGAGAAGCTGTTGTCGAGGGTTCCGGTCAGCGTGCTGCCGTCTCCAAGATTGGGTTGCGAGAGATAGGAGAGTCCGAACCACAGTTCTTCCTTCACGATCTCTGCCGTCAGGCCGACCGTGAAGCTCCAATCCCAGCCGCTAGCCTCGATGAGAGAGCGTCCCTCTCTGTCGATATCGTTGTTGCTGGCTTCGTTTCGCGCCTGGTTGAAGGCGACCTGCGTGTACATCAGGTTCGCGGCGAGGCCGAGGCTGAGCCGATCCCATTTGTAGGCGCCGCCGACGCTTAGGTTTGCAACGATCAGTGAGCCTTCGATGGAGTGCCAGCGGGCGACGCCGTCGGCGGCGCCCGGGAAATCTGCGCTCCCCGCGAAATCCTCGTTCTTATCCCATTTCAGGCTGCCGCCGTAGGGCACGTAGATCCCCGCACCGATGGAGAGATCGTCCATATGGGTCGCGAAGAAGACGCTCGGGCCGCCGATAACGTTGAATAACGTGGCTGTGCCATTATTCGCGCCTTCGGCTCCTTCAGGCTCTGGAAAGTCCTTGTCGCCGTCACCCTCGAACTCGTGGGTGTAGGTCGCGCTCCGAAAGACGAGCGTCGCGTCGATTTCGAGTTGGGTGCCTTCGCCAAGCGAGAGAGCCGCCGGGTTGTAGAAGATCGCGGACGGATTGCTTGTGACAGGGTAGCCCTTCTCGCCACCGATGTAGGGGACAGAAAGGCCGGCAGCGCCAGCGGTGGCACCAAAGGTCGTGGCCGCAGATATCGCGAGCAGCGCGATCTTCGAGACGCTGTGGTTCCGAGCGCTCATTTCACGTCCTCCGCGAGGGTTCCGTCACAGTCAACGACGACGGGCTTGGGATAATTGAGGGGGTCGGTGATGCGAGCGGCCGCGAAGGTCGTCCCGTTTAGTGACAACTCGAGGGGGGCGAAGATCTGCCCGGCGCCAATCCCACAAAGCGTTTGGATGATCGCGTCGGGATTCTCTGGGGTGCGAACGCTGCAGACGGTTCCACAAAGGGTGATCTCCGACTCTGTGTCCGTGCCGTAGATGAGCGGGTTGGAACGCCCGTCGTTTATTTCCCGCCCAATCTCGATGACGAAGCTCGTCTCGGCGAAGACGACGGCAGGTGGCAACTCTTTGCCCACCGGCGTGTGGCGGTCGCGGGCGTCGAGGGGTTGGGCGTCGAGGGATATCCGAAGCAGGCCGCTCTCGGTCCGCTCCGCGGCGATGTTCAGCAGGGCCATCATCGGTTTTGGTGTCGCCTGGGGAGTGCCGATGGCGAGTAGCCAATCGCCGTTGATCTCCTCCGGATCGGGCGTTCTGCAGTCTTCCGGCGCTTCGCCTGCGCCTTCGATGCTGCACTGGGCAGCCTCGATGGGGACGGCCTCAAATGACTCGTAGCTAGCGCGAGGATCTACGCAGGCCGTGGCCAGCGCGCACGCTCCAAATAGGATAAATCGTCTAGGTCCAAGGCGCATAGGAGGTCCAATCGTGGCGACGGGTCGAGCTACCATCGCCGCGCGATTCCTGTCTACTGCGAAAGTCGCACCGCGGTCCAAGGGGCGGGAATCGTTCTCATGGGGTGGCCGTTCGGTGCTCGCAGTGCCGGAAAATTCCCGTAGGCCGTTGGTGGACACGGTGTCGATTCGGCAAGACGCCTTAGGGCGAGAGCAGCGCCAAATCGGTCTCCGCGAGCGTCGACCCGGGAAGGCACGTTTTTACGAGCGCGTGGTGCAAACGAGGCAACAAGTCTGCGAGCCGCGCGATATGGGTGAGGCGCGCGTTTGCTGCGTCGATCGCGTCGGCGTCGTCGGTGCCAGAGCGCCGCGCTTCGTTCAATGTGCGGCGCAGGTCCTCGAGGGGACCCTGCAGGTCCGGCAAACGTTGCGTGGCGATAGCGGTGATTTGCCGTCGCGCGGCGCGAGTGGCCCGGGCTCTGGGCTGCCCGAGGCTTTCGGTAGTCTCGACCAGATCAGCCGCGGCGCCCATCCACTTGGCGGCACTCCGCTCCGCGCGGCCCATTGCGGCTCGGACTCGGCTCGAAGTGTCCGGGGGCAGCCCTTTCGACGCGAGCGCCATGGAGTGCAACGTCGCCCGGCGCGCCCACGACAGCGCTGCTGGGGCGGCTGAGACATCGATGCCCGAGCCGGCGCCCTCGAAGACGGCTGCATCGAAAAGGCCGAGCGCGGATTGGATGTGGTTCAGTCGGTCCTCCTCCGCTCTCGCAATGACCTCAGCCGGTACCTGCTTGTTGGAGGACAGCAGCGATGGCAGGGGGGTCAGTATACCCGCCAGGTGTCGCAGTATTTGGTTGCCTGCCGTGTTTTTCGCGAACAGCGAGAAGCAGACGAAGAGGCACGCGATGCCGGTGCCGATGCCGAGCCATCGACTGAAGGTCACATCGAGGCTGACCGCGGGCAACGCAGCGATGCCACAGAGAAAGAACGTATTGCCCATTTGCTGGAACCCGTAGGCGTACTTCGCGTTGGATTGAGAGCCGTAGCCTGCAATGAAGGCGATCGCTCCGACGAGCAGCGTGGGCCACATGACATCATTTGTATTCGGTGCGATGACGATGATCGCGGCGATCGACAGGAGACCGCCCACGACAGCACCCGAAATGCGTAGGATGGTCTTTCGGATGGCGCCGCCGTAGCTCGTTTCTTGAAGCGTGGTGGCCGTCCACGGTGCGGTGAGCATTTCGGGGTTTCTCGCAAAGAGCACAAACCCCATCGCAAGGACCGTAGCGAGTGCGGAGGTCCAATTGGCGGCGGTGGGCCACCATACCGCCTTGCGTGGGACGGCGGGTCGGCTCGAACTCTCCGCGTGACGTACGAAGTCCTCGGGCGGGAGACGGAGTTCGTCGGCGAGTTGGTCGAGCAGGTGAAGTACCGCGGGGAAAGGCGTTCCGTTTGGAGCAAAAGCCGGGTCGGCGAGCATTCGGTGCCACGTCTTGCGAAGGTCATCGACCAGACTGAGCAGGTCTGGCCAATCCTTCCTTTGACGGCTCGAGTACCCTTCGCCGAAGCGAGCTTCCGCACACTCCGCGTAGGCTCCGATTGCGCCGCTCATCGCTTCGGACATGCGCCGATACTCGCCGCTCATATGCCGGGCCACTGCTCCCGTCGAGCGGAGGCGAATGACTTGACTGTACTGTTTGACCAGCGCGGATACGTGCCTCCCTGTGGTGATCAGTGCGATGCGACGTCCGCGATCCAGCGCGTCGCGCGGACTTGTCGGCTGAACCGTGCTGAGGCTTGCGAGGTTGGCGGCGAGTCCGGCTGAGCTATGCAGAGAGTGAATGGTGTCCGGGCGTTCCGAGTGGAAGGTCGCTTCTACGAGCGTGTCGAACTGCCGCTGCCGGTCCCGGTAGACGTCCGCCAACTGGCGCGCGAGCGCTTGCTGCGCGTCCACCGGCCACAGGAGTTGCGTGGCCGCCGTCCCGACGAAGAGCCCCAGCCCGAGAGCGAGCGCTTGCTGGCCAGCCGACTCCGATACGGACTGCGGCACGAGCATAGAAATCGTCAGCGTCGTAAGCGTTGCGATGGCACCACATACAAATCCGAGCGAGTACTTGGGATAGACCTTCGCCAGCGCGAAGAGTATCGCCGTCGCTGTCGCAGCGACGGGTAGCGCGAGCCACGGCGCCTCGGATAGGGGCCCGGAGAGGGCCAAGACTCCACCGGTAAGCCCGCATAGCAAGATCAGGTTCGTCCACATGTTTCGGAAGTTGGGATGGTGCGCCGGGCCGAGCGCTACGACGGTGAAGAGCACGGCCAGGCCCGGATCCTGGACGCGCAAGAAGAGCGCTGCCAGGTAACAGACGACGGCGCCGAGCATCACGCGCAGGGCGATACGAATTCGCTGACGGCTCGGTCGCAGCTCGAGCAAGAGCTCGGCGCCCGAGGGTCTGATTTCGCGCGGGGTCGGCGTTTCCTGGAGCATCAGTGTCGAGCCAGATTCGTTCGTCCCGGTAACGATCAAAGATACCGCGCGCGTGCGTTAGCGGCACGAGCCGTCAAGGCCGTGACGGTTCGCGTCTTGCGCGAGCATGCCGGCACTTGCGTTCGTCAACGCCAGTAGAAACCGCGCTCGCGTCGGTCGGCGCGGAACGCTTCGAGACGGTCGAAGTCCAGGTCGAAGACTTGCGTCTCCTCGCCGCTACTGCCGATGGGCGTGAACAGCCTCGCGGGATCGACTTGCGTCGGGTCGGCGAAGCCTCCGACCGCGCTCGTGATGAGCGCGCCCAATTCCGACGGATGCCCCCAATCGCTCACTCCAACAAAAACCCCAAATTCGTAGGCGCGTGTCACTGCGAGATCTCGCCAAAGGGATCGCGAATACTCGGGCGTCGGTTTCCGCGTCACGGAGAGGGCCGGCACGAGCACGATATCGGGTAACGTCTTGACGGCGTGGATGAGATCCGAAAACCAGAAATCCGCGCAAATGAGAACGAGCACGCGTCGCCCGGCTATTTCGAATTCGCCGAGGGTATCACCCGGCTCAGCCGCGGCGCGCTCGCTCGCGTAGGGGCGGAGCTTTTCGTAGCGGCCCACGACTCGCCCGTCCGGCGCGATGGCGACGCCTGAGTTGACGCGCCGCCCGTCTTCGCGCGTTTCGTGGTGGGAGCCACCAATCACGTGGCATCCGAGTGTGCGTGCTAGCTCGCGCACGTCACCGAGGTAGCGCTCCCGCGACGGCCGGATATCCCAATGCTCGGGCAAGAGCACGATATCATCTCGGTCCAGGGCACCCGCAAGGGGCGCGAGCGCGCGAGTCAACCTCTCCGCATTCCGGTCGTCGGCGGCGTGAACGAGCTGCGGCTGAACCAGGACGAGCTTCACTCGCACCTTTCTATCACGGCGAGGACGCTGGCGGCGGCGAGTCCCGAGCGCGTGCGTCCGTGCATCCGCGCACAAGCCTGTGGCATGCTCGCCTGGTGCCTAAGACTGCGATTCTCGACGCCCTATTGACGCTGCCTGTCGAACCCGTCGCCCACGCCAACATCACCGATTGGTGGCGCTGGCATTGCGACGCTACCTCCGACTGGGAAAGACCCATCGACCGCGCCCTTATCGCGGCCCTGCAGGCCGACCGCCTCGGCTTCGCGTTCTCCTCGGGATTCCATTCGGCGCTTGCCGCGTTGATCCCGTCCTTGCCCCGCGATCACCGGGCCGCATTCTGCGCGACGGAGGAGCGCGGCGCCCACCCCAAGTACATCGCGACACGCCTCGAGCGTTCGGCCGACGGCTGGCGTCTGAACGGGTCCAAGAAGTGGAGCACGCTCGGCACCGAGGCTGCCTCTGTTCTAGTGGTCGCAACGGCCGGCCAAGACGGAGACGGGCGAAACCAGCTCCGCGTCGTTCAGGTCCCCACCGACGCGGCGGGCGTCGAACTCACGGCGATGCCGACGCTGCCCTTCATCCCCGAGGTTCCCCACGCCACGCTGACGCTCACGGACGTGGTGCTCACCGACGCGGACATTCTTCCGGGCGATGGATACAACGACCACCTCAAACCCTTTCGGACGATCGAAGACACTTACGTGCAAGCCGCGCTGCTCGGCTATCTCCTCGGCATCGGGCGGCGATCGGGCTGGCCCGGCGAGCTGCTCGAGCGGACGGTGAGTTTGATCCTGGCTGCGTGCGGATTGGCGGCCGAAGATCCCAACGCAGCGGCGACTCATATCGCGCTGGCGGGGCTGCTCGGATCCACTCGAGCGCTCGTCTCCGATTCCGCATCGGAATGGGGTCGCGTCGATGAGGCCGAACGCGAGCGCTGGACGCGCGACGCGCAGTTATTCACCATCGCGGGCACGGCGCGCGCGCAGCGCCGCGTCAGAGCGTGGGAACGCTTGCGCTCCTGACGAGCCCGGCGGCTCTACAGGCAGCCAGCGGGCATCTGAGCGTTCTGTAGGGCTGCCTTGATGCTCGGGACGACGTTGGTTGCGCCGGCCTGGACCGCCATATGACATGCCGCCGCCGCTTGCACGTAGTAGCCCTGCATTGAGGGGGGCGCGCTGGCGACGTTCTGTTCGAGGGCCTTGCAGCAAGCGGCGAGGCTCGGCCCCTTCTTGCCCGGCTTGCCTCCGCCTGTCCTGGGCTTCGGCGCTGCGGCGTCCTCGATCCCTGCGTCCGGCTCCGGCTCCAATTCCAGGGCTGCCGCGTCCTTCTTGACCACCTCGGTGGCGGGCAAGGGCGGGGGTGCGGCGTTCTTTTCGCAGCCCGTCACGCCGACGCCGAACCCTGCCAAGAGAAAAGCCAGTGCCAATGGAGAGAACCTAGCCGCCCTAGTAGTCATGGTGCCGTTACGTTAGCCGAGGTTTTCGGGTTTGTCTCGCGGGGCGCGCTGGAATGCGCTCGCTGGCGTGGCGAGACGCCCCGTAGACGTCTCCCGCGCCACCGAATTGACGCACTTCGCTCAGCTGCAGCCCATCGAGTTGCCGCAGTTGAGGCACTTGTAGCAGGCTCCGTTGCGGACGGTGATGTGCCCACATTGGTCGCAGACCGGTGCGTCGCCCATCATCTCCTCGAGCTGCGCGTCCAGGGCCCCCATGTCTTGCCCGCGGGCTTTGACCGTCGCTGCGAGCGCCTTTTCTTCGCGGGCTGAGGCGGCCTGTTCTTGCTCTCGGCGAGTCTCCACCGGATCCGCGATATGCGACGGCTCTTCTTGGATCTCTTCAGGCGGAACCTGGGCGAAGTCGTAGCGTTGGAGGTACTCGACCCCGATGACCCGGAAGATGTAGTCCACGATCGATGTCGAGAACTTGATGTTCGGATGTCCGCTGACGACGCCATGAGGCTCGAAACGAGTGAACGTGAATTGCTCGACGTACGTATCGAGGGGCACCCCGTACTGCAGCCCCACGGATACAGCCATTGCGAAGCAGTTCATGAGGGAGCGGAATGCCGCGCCCTCCTTATGCATGTCGATGAATATTTCGCCGAGCGTGCCGTCGTCGTATTCGCCGGTTCGCAGGAAGACCTTATGTCCGCCAACGCGAGCCTCCTGGGTAAAGCCGCGACGCTTCTTGGGTAGGCGTATGCGCTCGCCGCTCGGGCGGATCATCGCCGCCGTTGCCGTCGCTGTGCTCGCACTTTCTGTCGCCGCGGCCTCTTCCGGCTCTTCTTCGTCGCTAGTCGCGGATAGCGGCTGGGATGCCTTGCAGCCGTCGCGATAGAGCGCGACCGCCTTGAGCCCGAGCCGCCAACCCTCTTCGTACACGTTCCGGACGTCCTCGACGGTGGCCTCGCCTGGAAGGTTGACCGTCTTGCTGATGGCTCCGGATAGGAAGGGCTGCGCGGCGGCCATCATCCGGACGTGTGCCATCGCTGCGAGGAACCGCTTGCCCGTTCGGCCGCAGCGGTTCGCGCAGTCGAAAACGGCGTAGTGCTCCTGGCGCAGATAAGGCGCCCCTTCGATGGTCATGCGACCGATGATGGTGTCGTTCGCTTCTTGGATTTGCGCATCCGTGAAATCGAGGTGTCGGAGCAAGTTGAAGCCGGGTTGGCTCAGCTTCTCCGCGGTGATCCCAAGGCGAGCGAAGGTCTCGGCGCCGAGTACCCATGCTCCGAAGCCGAGGTGCAGGTCGAAAACTCCGGGCAGAATGTTTTCGACCTTCTTGAGGTCCTCGTCGGTGAAGCCCTTCTCCTTGAGGCTGGTTCGGTTGATATGCGGCGAACCGAGCAGAGTGTTGGTACCGGAAACGAACGCGACGATTTCGCGAGTCTGCAGGTCGGTGTAGCCGAGCCTCTCGAGGGCCATCGGTACGGACTGGTTGACGATCTTGAAGTACCCGCCGCCCGCAAGCTTCTTGAACTTTACCAACGCGAAATCGGGTTCAATACCAGTAGTATCGCAGTCCATCAGCAGGCCGATCGTGCCTGTCGGAGCAAGGACCGTGGTCTGCGCGTTGCGAAAGCCGTGCTCCTCGCCGAACGTGACGACGTCGTCCCAGTCTTCGCACGCGGCTCGCCAGAGTTCCTCGGGGCACTTGTTGCGATCGATGGCGTGGGCTGCGTCGCGATGCATGCGCATCACGTTGAGCATCGGGTCCGCGTTGACCGCGTAACCGTTGAAGGGCCCCTTGGTGGCGGCCATCTCAGCGCTCGTCCGGTACGCATGGCCGCAGAGGATCGCGGTGAGCGCGCTGGCGACGGCGCGTCCGCCGTCGGAGTCGTAGGGCAGCCCGAGCAACATCAGCAGGGTGCCGAGGTTCGCGTAGCCGAGTCCGAGCGGTCTGAAATCGTGGGAGTTCTTCGCGATCTCGTCGGTGGGGTAGCTCGATAGATCCACGAGGATTTCTTGGGCAATCAAGAAGACGGCCGCCGCGTGCCGATAGCCTTCGACGTCGAACGACGAGTCGTCGCGGACGAACTTCGTGAGATTGAGCGACGACAGATTGCACGCCGAGTTGTCGAGGAACATGTACTCGGAGCATGGGTTCGACGCGCGAATCGGCGCCGTGTTGGGGCAGGTATGCCAGCGGTTGATCGTGCTGTCGTACTGAACGCCGGGATCCGCACAGGACCACGCTGCCTTCGCCAGCTTCTCCCACAGATCCGTCGCCGCGTAAGTGTCGACGACTTTGCCCGTCGTGCGCGCCCGAGTGTGCCACTCGCCGCTGGATAGCGTCGCGTTCATGAACTCGTCGGTGATTCGGATCGAGTTGTTGGAGTTTTGACCGCTCACGGTCTTGTAGGCTTCGCCGTTGAAGTCCGAATCGTAGCCGGCGGCGATGAGCGCGCGTGCTTTGGCTTCTTCGCGCACCTTCCATTCCATGAAGTCGACGATCTCGGGGTGGTCCATGTCGAGGCAGACCATCTTCGCGGCGCGACGTGTCGTGCCGCCGCTCTTGGTCGCTCCTGCAGCGCGGTCGAGCACCTCGAGGAAGCTCATGAGACCGCTGGATGTTCCCCCACCGGAGAGCATTTCTTGGCGGCCGCGCAGGGAACTGAAGTTGGTGCCGGTTCCGGACCCGTACTTGAAGAGCCGTGCTTCGCTCTTCACGAGACCGTAGATGCTCATCAGATCATCATCGACGGATTGGATGAAGCAGGCGGAGCATTGCGGCCTTGAGTACGCGTTCGCGGTTTGCTCGATGGTGTCGGTCTTGGCTTCCCACGCCCAGTTCCCGCCGGAGCCCTCGATCTCGTACTCGTGGAAGAGGCCACAGTTGAACCAAACTGGGGAGTTGAACGCGCCGTATTGATTGACGAGGAGAAACGAGAGTTCCTGTTCGAAGCTCTCGGCATCCTTCTTGGTCGCGAAGTAGCCGCCCGCCTGCTCGCCAGCGGTGCGGATGGTGTGGGCCACCCGCTTGACGACCTGTCGCACGCTGGTCTCGGACTGGCTCGGGTCGCCGTGCAGACCCGATTTGCGGAAGTACTTGGACACGACGATGTCCGTCGCGAGCTGCGACCAGCTGGCGGGGATCTCGGCCCCGTCCATTTGGAACACAACGGAGCCGTCCGGGTTCGTGATGATGCTGGAGCGGCGTTCCCAGACCACATCGTCAAACGGGTGTTTGCCCGCATTTGTGAAGTAGCGCTGTATCGTCAAGCCGCGCTTGCCGTTGCGGCGACTCTTGGGCGCGCGCTTGCTCTCGCTCTTTGCGCGACCTCGCTGACCTTGCTGATCCTGCTGATCCTGCTGACCAATTAGCATTGACTGTGCCATCGTCCGTGTTGCCTCGCTGCGCCGGGGAGATTCATGCTTCGCTGCGGTTCCCGGTCGCTCTCTCTGAATGGTTCGTGGTGGTGGGTTTTGCGCTGGCTTGCCGCGCTGCGTTGTTTTTGGGGATGCGCCGACACCGATGCCGCCCGCCGAGAGCCCAAAGGCAGCTCTCGGACGCGGGTCCCCCTCGTTGTTGTTGTTAGCTAGACTGCATTTCTGCTCAGCTTGAAACTTGTTCAGTAACTGACCAGAAACCCCTCAGCGCCGCCTTCCTCAATCGCTTCAAAATACTGCACCGCCGAACAGGGTAGAGATCAGTTGTACCCCAATACCTTGGGGTCCGACAAGAAAGAACCCCAAGATCTAGTGCGTTTCGTGAAATCCCCTGAACTTACGAGACCCTGAACACAAGTTACGCACCGGCTGCCCACCATTCGCCCCCACGGAGCCCACAGCTTGTCCTCCGCGCCACAGGTCGGCTGGTCGGCGGCGGCACCTCGCGCCCGCCGACTTGGAGCCCGAGTGATCCCGGCGGTGGGCGTCCGGCGCGAGCGGTTCAGTCCGCGACGACGGTCGCTCTCCCCAAATGCGCCTAGGACGGTCTTGGTGGCATCGACTCGGCATCTCGGCATCTCGGCATCTCGGCATCTCGGCATCGCGGCATCGATGGCCACCAGTCCTGATCATCGACGAGCTGGGGTCACACCAGATCGCTCACGTCATCCCTCCTCTTTTGGAGCCCCTCGAAAACGCCGGCCCCATGCCTGCGTCGCGATAAGGAAGAGCTGACGTAGCCCTGCTGTCGCGGTGCGGCTTTGCCACGTGCATTATCTGACACGCCGCCTGCGGTGGCGGTGACGAGTTGCCTGCGCCCCACGGCGCGGTGCCGGACGATCGGTGCCGTGGTTCTTAGGTGGAAATAGACGGCCTCGAACCGGACGTCAGCGCTTCAGGCTTGATGCCGTGCCCAACCTCGACACGCCGGGCGCCCGGCGGGCACCGTTTGCCGCCTCGCGTTCACGCGGCGTTGGTCTGTACCGGGCCGCCACGCTGCCGGCCTTGACGCCCCTGATGTACGTTTCGGATATTCTCGGTGTCCGCGCTCATCTGCGCTTCTACCGCTTGGAATCCGCGATGGACACTGGCTGCTGCCGAATGCGATACTCGCGCCGCTTTGGCTGAATCCGCGGAACTTAGAGGCACGGGCGTGCAGCCGGGACACGTGGTCGCCGGAAAATACCGTATCGAGCAGGTGCTTGGAGCTGGCGGCATGGGCGTGGTCGCCGCGGCGACTCATCTCGATTTGGGCAGCCTCGTCGCCATCAAGTTCCTGCTACCCGACGCCCTGAAGAACCCGGAGATCGTCGACCGCTTTAACCGGGAGGCTCGCGTCGCGGTCAAGATCAGGAGCGAGCACGCGATCCGCGTCATTGACGTCGGCCACCTCGAGACAGGCGCGCCCTACATCGTGATGGAGCACCTGGACGGGCAAGACCTCGACCAGCGGTTAGAAGAGGACGCCAGGATCCCCGTAGCGGAAGCCGTCGACAAGATCCTGCAAGCGTCGGAGGCTCTCGCCGAAGCACACGCCCTTGACATCGTGCATCGCGATATCAAACCCGAGAACCTCTTCGTCACGAAGCGCGCGGACGGGACCGATTGCGTCAAGGTCCTGGATTTCGGCATTGCCAAGATGGCCGAAACGTCAATTTCTGGGCACCGAGACCTAACCCAGACTTCGGCGTTTCTGGGTTCGCCGTCCTACATGTCGCCAGAGCAGCTCGCGTCCTCACGGGACGTGGACGCGCGCACAGACGTGTGGGCGCTGGGCGTGTCCTTGTACAAGCTGGTGACGGGCTCTTCGCCCTTCATTGCCGATTCGGTTTCGGCGCTCGTGCTTGCGGTCGTGCAGCGCGCCCCAATCTCCCTTAACGAACTCTGCCCCAATGCGCCCCCAGGTCTCGAGGACGCTGTCGCCAAGTGCTTTGAGAAACACCGCGAGGATCGTTACGCGGACCTCGGCGAGATGGCGCGTGCGCTCGCGCCCTTTGGCACGCATGACGCGGGCAGTTCGGTCGCTCGCATCGAGCGGGTATTGTCTCTTTCGGTATCAGCCGAACGGGAGGATAGCGGCGGACCCACCGCCCACGCGGACGTCTTTCCCAAGCTCGCCGCACGGGAGGCTCCGTCCCCGGCGGTGACGCAAGCCACTTTTGGCCGCACGCAAGCTGGTGCAACGACGAGTCGAGAGCATCGCTTCGGCGCAAGGAGTGCTCTCGTAATCTTGGGGGTCGTCGCGCTACTCGGCGCTGGTGGGTTCGTACTGGCCGGGATGGACAACTCAGCGCTACCATCCGGGCCAGCCGAAGACGAATCCGCCCCCAGCTTGGCTCACGCTCCTGCAGCGCCTGCGCCAGAACCCAAGCGGCTCGGCGAAGCAGCCGCGCCTCCGCAGGCGAAGATCACGCTGTCCATTCAGTCCACGCCTTCGGACGCCGAGGTGTACCAGCAGCCGGATCGCATTCGCGTTGGTCGAACGCCCTACCGGGTATCGGTAGCGCCCACGAAGGGTGAGTTGGTGTTCGTCGTCTCGAAGAGTGGCTACCAGAGCGAACAGGTGGTGCTAGCGGCTGGTGAGACCAACACGGCGAAGATCGTCCTCCAGAAGCGGCTCAAAGCTAAAACGCGCCCCGCATCGAAGAAGACAAAACCGAAGCGTCCCCCGCCCCCAGTCTCGTCCACGCCCCCAGTCTCGTCCCCGCCCTCGGCCGAGCGGCCCGCAAACTCACACCGTACCGTCAATCCCTTTGCGAACTAGGTGCGCCGAGGGGCCCGGCACCTCGCACGCCGGCCGGCGATTCGGCGCAGAAATCCTCGCAGATCGGACAAGCGTTTCGCCTTGATGTTCCCGGTTGCCTTGGCGTACTGAGGTTCCCCCCGCAACACGGACAGGTTGATTATGCCGCTTCCTGATGGAGAACGGAATGACATTCGAACTCGATTGGGCTCATGAAGCCGAGCGTCGAGTGGAGACGCTCGGCGTTGTAGAATTCGTCGACGTAGG
>PVBE012886416.1_pt1 | contig 13508 bp, 12 predicted proteins | sample 1631181 | NCBI WGS metagenome assembly PVBE01 (sample SAMN08397723, study PRJNA350692) | Marine metagenome, whole genome shotgun sequencing project. | isolation source: water | place: Pacific Ocean | collected 2012-04 | reverse complement strand
GCCCCTGCTCCTCCGCCCGCGTCCCCGCCGCCGCCGGCCCCTGCGCCTGCGATCGAGCCCGCACCCGCCGCCGCGCCTGACCCCCCCGAGCCCGAGCCCGAGCCCGAGCCGGCGCCGGCCCCGGCGGTGGCGCCGTCGTCGCCGCCCTCGGCGCAACCGTCCGCCGCCCTCGCCCCGACCCTCGAGAAGAGCTGGTGGCTCCAGGCCAAGGGCCAGGCGTGCAACGTCAGCTTTGGAACCCACCCCGGCCTCAACGTCCGAGGCGGCACCCTCACCGACGGCACCGTGGTGAAGTGGCGCCAGTTCTCCAAGAACAAGGCGGTCGCCCGCCTCTTCAAGCGCAAGAACCCCGTGGTCACGCCCATCGCGTTCGGCTTTACCCGCACGGGAGGCCCGCCTCTCGCTGCCCAGATCCGGTTCACGCACGCAGGGAAGGAGGTCGAGGGTGTCATGGCCCTGCGGATCAATGGGCGCTACCTGAAGCTGGTCCCGATCGAGTAACCACCTCCAACTTGCCACCCCCCCGGAGCTTCGGCCACCATCGCGTCGACGTGACACGAGGTTCAGCTGCCCCCTCCTCGGCTGCCCGGCCCCAGACGCCCCTGGGGCCCCGGCCCGAGCGGATCTGCTGACGCATGCCGCGGTTCACCCTGTACCGGCTGGGAGTCGCCCCGGAGACCATCGACGTGGACGGGGAGCGCGTGACCTTCGGGCGAGACGTCTCCTGCGATGTGGTGCTCCAGACGCCCGCGTGCAGCCGGCTTCATGCCGTCGTGGAGAGGCGGGCAGGCGACGGACGTTGGGTGATTTCGCCGGTCCGCGAACGCAACCCGGGGGTGGTCGACGGCTTGTGCGGCTCCGAGACCACGCCACTGCGCAACGGTGCGGAGATACAGCTCTCCGACTACCTGGTGCACGTCGGGCTCCATGCGGGGCCGCCCGCCGAGCTTCCGCCTTGGCTGCAGTCCTACTCGGCGAGGTGCTCGGAGGACGAGTGTGGATGGGAGGGCGAATGGACGTGAGTTTCCCGGGCGCCCAGCTGTCCGTCGTGCGGCGGACGCATCGAGCGGTCCGACGTCGCGGCGGAGGGCCTCGCTCTCCACGGGGAGCAAGGGCCGAGCGTCACCACCGACTACATGGAGCCCCGGGCCATCTCAGGCATGCACCAAAGGGTGCGAGTCGCCAAGCGTGCTCGCCTTGACCGCTTGACCACGGCCGATGGCGGCGCGGCAAGCCACCCCATCGATGAGGCCGAAGTCTGCGCTATCGGCAGGAAGGGGAGCGCCGACGTCCATGCGATGGGGATCCCGCCAGGCGTCCGCTGCCTCGCCGAACTGCGGTTCGAGGACGGCAGCTGGCGCGTGACCCACGTGGGCGGTCTGGGTCGGCTGGGCAAGGTCCTCGTCAATGACGAGCCTGTGGCCGCCGATCGAGCCCTGTCTCCAGGAGACGTGCTCCAAGTGGGCCGCTCGCGGTTTCGACTGACGATCGACTGAGTCGGGATCAGCCGCCGGAAGAGATGGCGTGCAGCCGAAATGGGTCGGTGCCGAAGGGCTCGACCTTGCTGCGTCGCAGGAGGTCCACGAGCTTCTCTCCGTGGACGTTGTGCGCCAGCTTGGCTGCCAGCGCGCCGATGCGCACCCACATCCAACCCTTGGCCCGGGCGACGAACCCCTGCCACTGGGCGGCATCGCTCAAGCCCGCGGCGGTACGGTACGCTTGGAGAAGCCGCTCGGCGGGAGCCACGAACTCCTTGGGCATCGGGTTGCGGATGCCCATCACCGCCTCCCGCGTGACGGGGTTGACCAGGAGGATGTGGGCGAGGATCGACCCGACGTCCATGGCCGGGTCGGCGTAGGCGCATTCGTCGAAGTCGAGGAACGTGGCCACGCCGCCTGCGGGGTCCATGACGACCTGCGTTTCGTACAGGTCGCCATGGACGAAGGTGACCTCCGGACCGTCCATGACCTCCGCCGCGCCGCGCATCCGCCGCACCGAGTGTGGGCCGCACACCCCTGTTCGCTCGCATCCGGCCGCCGCTTGCTCGGCGAGCTGCTTGCCCGAGAGGTCTTCGGGGCCCTGGTCGCGGGCGCCGGTGCGGTGGCTGCGGCACCGGGCTTCCTCAGCGTCGCCTTGCTTCGGGGCGTCGACAAGATCCTGAAGTTCACCGGCCACTACGGAGGCATGGACTTGATCCTGGCCCCCGTGCCGGAGCCGTTGCGCGAACGTGCCCGGACGCTGATCCGCAGCGCATGCACCCCCATCGGCGCGCTGCTGGCGAGCGCGGTGTCGGCACCCCTGGCGGCGTGGCTGTCCGCCGAGTCCGCGCTGGTCGCGCTGATGGCGGGTGTCTCCATCGCGGGCGTCGCTTCCTTGGCGCTGGCCTTGAGGCTGCGCCGGCAATACCTCGAGGCGCTCCAACAGTCCCTGCGGATGCGCGCCGTGCCGGTGAGCGCATCACGGAGCCTTCGGGCCACGGTCGACGGCGACCTTGCCGACGCCTTGTTCGAAGGCCTTGAGAGCCCGGACCCTGGCATCCGGGAGTTCGCGCTTCAGCTCCTCGCCAAGAGCTTGAGTTCATCGCACATGCTGAGGTTCGTGCTCCAACGCCGGGATCCCCGCGTGCGCGCCGCGGGTCTGGACGCGGCGCGTCGGCGGGACTCGGCGCCCCTTGCCCGGATCGCCTTGAACCACCTGCAGACAGGGGAAGAGACGGACCCGCGGGTCTTGTCTGCGGGGCTGCGGATCGTGAGAGCCTGCCTGGGCTCTTGGGACGGGAGGCTGCCGCCCGCGCTGATCGAACACGCGGACCCGCAGGTGCGGGCCGAGGCCCTTCTTCTGTCGCTCGCCGGCGGCGACGAGGGGGTAGCCGACGAAGCCCGCGCCGCCATGCGGGAGTGGGCCTCCGACCCCTCGCCCCACGCCCGCGTGGCGGCCGCCCGCATCCTGAGGGGCGTGGTCGAGCACGGGAGACTTGGCGACGACGAGGAGATCCTCGAGACCCTCCTGGACGACGAGGCCGAGGGGGTCCGCCTCGAGACGGTACGCGCCATAGGCCTGCTCGGAGAGGAGGCGCCGGTGCACAAGCACATCGAAGGGCTCGCCGACCGGGCTCGCCGGGCCACGCACGAGGCGGCCCTCGGCCAGGTCGGGAGTATGGCCATCCGTCCGCTCGTGCGGGCCGCGCTGGATACGGAGACGCCCAGGGCGATCCGGCACTCCGCCATCGGCGCCCTGTCGCGCATTCGGCATGCAGACGCCCTGTGGGCCGCCGGCGAGGTGCTCGCGGTCAACGATCGCGCCCTTCGCCGCCAGGCGGCGGCCACCATCCGAACCCTGCGAAGGACAGGCGTCGATGGCGAGCTTCCGCGCCGCGCTGTCCTGCAGGCCATCGACAAGGAGCTCCGGGGCGGCTACCTCGCGGCAGGCGTCGTCCAGGAGCGGGCGGACGCCGGGCTGCCGGACGACGCCCTGCTCACGCGTGCCCTGACGTGTCGAATCGACGAAGCCACAGGCCTGCTCTTCGGATTGCTGGGCGCCTTGCACGGCTCGGCGTGGGTGGATGTGGCGCTCGCCCGTTACCGCTCCGGATCCCGCCGGTCGCGGGCGGACGCCGTGGAGCTGCTCGACCTCCTCGCCAGCGACGCGCAGACCCGAGAGGTGCTCCAGTTCCTGGATCTTGCGACCGTACAGGCCCGGTCGGCGATGTGCCGATCGTACCTGGGCCTGTCCCCGGGGGAGACCTTCGCGGGACGTGCGCTGTCGGCGCGAGGGGAAGGACACCTTGCGCTCTGCCTAGCCCGGGCGGGGGTCCAGGACGGCGTTGATGTCCCGTCGGCCGTCGCCCGGGCGGCGGCTGCGTCGGCCGAGCACCTCGAACGGACTACGATCCTCATGCAGGCGCCGCTGTTCTCCAAGCTGTCCGGGGAGGACCTGGCCCCACTGGCTGCCGCCGCTGGAGAGCTGCGCGTCGAGGCAAGGGACGTCGTCCTGTGCGAGGGCGAACTCGACCACTCCCTGTACGTCCTCGTCGAGGGTCGCGTGTCCTTGAGCCGGCAGGGGGCAGCGCTCGGCGTCGTCGAGCCCGTGGGGGCCTTCGGCGAGCTCGCCATCCTGGACGACCAGCCTCGGGCCGCGACCGCCTCTGCCGAGGTGCCGTCCAGGCTCTTGAGGGTGCGGAGAGCCGATCTCGCCGAGCTCCTCGACTCCTGCCCTGCGCTGGCCCGAGGCCTCATCCCCATCCTCCTGCGCTACGTGCGCCAGGGCGGCAGCTTGGGCGAGGGCTGAGCTCCCCCGCCCCCTCGTCGCCCACCGGCCGCCTACTTCGTCGCCAACCGCATCAGCAGCGTCAGGTAGGTCCTGCTCGCGATCTCCAGATCCTCGATGGCAAGCTTCTCGTTGGGCCCCGGGTGCAGCTTGCTGCCGGCGGGGGCCGGGCCGAAGCCCACGGCGCCGGGCAGGTGGCGGGCGTAGGTGGCCCGGGGCAGGGTGCGGGGGGTGGGATCGCGGCGGGCGAGCTCCTTGTAGGCGGCCATCGCAGCGACGAGGTTGGGATCGTCGGCGGCCACGAGGGTCGGCTCGCTCGAGGTGACCGTGACCTGCTTGCCGCCGCCGAGGTTCTGCACGAGCTCGTCCGCGGCCAGGTTCACGGCCTTGGAGATGTCCTTGGAGGTGCGGCCGAGGGGCCAGCGTATGTCGAGGTGCAGCGAGGAGTCGCGGATGGCGACCGGCGTGCAGGTGGCGGCCGGGAGGTCGGCGTGGGTGGCGTCAAGCTGCAGCTTTGCGCAGGTGGTGTCGTGTCCGACATACGCCCCCAGGAAGCGTAGGAGCCGGCCTCGATGGTCGGGGAACAGGCCCAGGTAGTCTGCGAGGAACACCCCGAGGTCGGCGAGCGCGTTTCGGGCGCCGGCGGGCTGCGCGACCGGCTGCGGGGCGCCGCGGAACGTGACCTTCACGTACTCGCCGTCTTCGGCGAGGTCCGGCTGGATGTCGGCCACGGACTTCCGCATCAGGGTCAGGTTCCGTCGCAAGGCCCCGATGGCCCTCCGGGCGGTCATCCCACGGGGATCGACCACGGCCCATGCCTCGGTCGGCACCGAACGCGGCGGGGCCGTCGAGCCCACCGAGACGACCCGCCAGCCCTGGGTCGCTGCGTCCGGCTCGCCCCCGGCGGGGAACGTGACCTGGATGCGGGCGATCCCGTTCTCGCCTCGGGTCGGGCCGAACGGCACGCCGAGGACGAAGGCGCCGCCATGCTTTTCGTGTGCCTTGGACCAGCGAGCGAAGCCCGCCCGGTCGCCGTTGCCGTCGGTCCCCACGAACAGGCGCAGGGTCCGCTTGAGCGGCGCCTTGGAGTCGTTGAGGGTCCGTAAGGCGTACATCGCGGCCACCAGCCCGGCCTTGCCGCCCGTCGCGCCGCGCCCGTGCACGCTGCGCCCGGCGACAGCTCCGGACCACGGGTCCCGGGTCCAAAGCGCCGGGTCGGTGTCCTCCACGTCCACGTGCGTGGCCAGGAGGACTGAGCGCTTGCCCTTGCCGACCGAGATCTCCCAGCCGGCGCCAGGGCCTTTGCCCACGGACTTGGCCTTGAGCCCGAAGGCGGCCGCGGTCTGGGCCAGCCACGCACCGAACGCCTCGTCGGCCCCGCCGACGGTCTTGTGCTTGAGCGCCGCGGACAGCGTCTCCCGCATCTGCTTGCCCCGCACCCGGGTCAGGTAGCCGCGCAGGAGCAGCTCCCGCACGTCGGACTTCCACTTGCCCAGCGGCCCCTTGACCTCCTTGGCGAGCGACGGGTCCTTGTCGAGCGCCTTGCGCACGCTGGCGATGAAGCCGGCGAACTGCGCGCGCCCGTCCTCACCGGCCTTGGGGTCGAACTCGCTCCGCCCCGAGTTGAGGAGGCGGTGAAGGCCGGTCAGGTCGCGGCCGGCCTCGGCCTGCACGTCCGGCAACGCGTCGGTCGCCAGTGGATCGGGGGCCTGGGCGAAGGCCCCGGCGGGCGCGTGCGTGAGCGCGAACGCAGCGATGGCTGCGAACAAGGTCAGTCGTGGCATGGCGGTCTCTTCCAGGTGTGAGCTGGTCAGCCCTGACCGTCGACCCGCTCTCGGAGCTCCTTGCCCGCCTTGAAGGTCGGGAGGCGCTTGGAGGGGACTTCGATGGGCTCGCCGGTCCGGGGATTCCGCCCGGTGTAGGCCTTGTAGGACTTGCTGCGGAACGAGCCGAATCCTCGGATCTCGACCCGTTTGCCCTCCACCAGACCCTTGGTTATCGTGTCGAACATCGCGTTTACCAAGGCCTCAGCTTGCTTCTTGGTGATCGTCGCCCGCTCGGAGACCTGCTCGACGAGTTCAGACTTATTCACCAACTGCCTCCGGCCGTTCTGTTCGATTGAGTGACCCTAGGCTCGCGAGGCTAGGTCCCGGCCCTGAGGCTGTCAAGCCCTGGAATGACACAGAAAAGTGGCCGAAGTAGCACCCTACAACGCTGATGAGACCCGCTGCCTCGAGCGGCTGCCCTTTTATGTCTTCTTCCTCGTGGCCGGCGCCGACGGGGTGATCGACGAGCGCGAGTTCGAGCGGTTCGTCAAGGGCTTGATCGACGCCGGCGGAGACGCGGGGCATGCGGAGTCCGGCGTCGACGCCGAGGTCCTGGCGAACAGCGGTCGGTATTTCGATTCCCTCCATCCTGAGGTGAAACGGGCGGTCGCCGATGACGGCGCCGAGGCGGCCCTGCGCGGCATCTCCGCGGCAGTGTCGCTGTTGGACGCCAAGTTGGACGTCGCCCAGGCGCAGTCCTTCAAGCGCCGGATGCTCGAGCTCGGCGAGTCCGTCGCGGCGGCCTCGGGCGGGATTCTGGGCATCGGAAGCGTCAGCAAGGTGGAAAAGGTGGCCCTCGGGCAACTTGCCGCAGCGCTTGGATCCATCGGTTGAGCTACAATCCCGCCATGCGCGCGGGATTCTGCATGTGGGGTAGGGGGGGCGTCCTGGCCGCCGCCCTCCTCGTGGCGTGTGGCAGCGACGACGGCGCCGGGGGCGTGGATGGCGTCGGCCCGGCCGACGACCCGGCGCCCGTCGACCTCGCCGAGGGGCTGAGCGGGGCGAGCCCCGGCGACACGATCACGGTCTTCAGCCGGAGCTATCAGACCGTGGAGATCCCTGCGGGGGTCCAGGTGGTGGTCGACGGCGGCAGCCGGGTCACCATCGAGGCGACCGCGGCGGACGACGTCGCCGTGAAGGTGCGGACCGCGGCGGGCTCGGTGACGCGGGTCAAGGGCCTCGAGATCGTGTCCCGCGGCGCCGCTGCCCTCATGATCACCGGCGACGGCGAGGCGATCATCGAGGACGCCGACATCGCCTGCCACGCAGGCATCGGCGTGGTCGCCGACGGCCCGGCGAAGGTCACCCTGCGTAACGTGGTCGCCCGTGGAGTCATCGCCGACGAGGACGCCCTGCGCTACCCCGTCGATCCCAGGACCTCGCCCACGATGGGCCTCGCCGCCGCCCGGGTGGGCGATCTGCAGCTCGAGCGGATGGACATCACCGGGTTCGCCGGGTTCGGCATGGTGCTCATCGGCGTGGACGGCCTCTGGGCCGGCGGGTCCATCCACAGCAACATCGGCGTGGGCATGTTCATCGACGGCGGGAAGTTCCGCCTCGAGGGCGTGGACGTGTCGGGCACCCGCAACTGTCGGCATGTGAGCTGCCCGGTGCAGAACCAGGTCTATGGCCTGGCGGTCGCCGGGCAGGCGCAAATCGAGACGGCGGCGGTGAGCCTGGTCGAAAACCGGGGCTATGGCCTGTTCCAACACGAGGCCCGGTCCCACCACTCCGACCTCGTGGCCGAAGGCAACCAGCAGGCGGGTGGCTGGGTCCAGCACTCCGAGGAGTCGCAGGACGACCCGGCCATCGAGATCACGGGCGCCTCGTCGAGCTTCCTGAACAACGGCGGGGCCGGGCTCGCATTCCTGGAGGCGGGCGATCTGCGGATCGAGGACGCGCAGATCGGCGCCAGCAAGTCGCTGAACGTACCGTGCGGCGAGTCCTGCACGCTGCGCATGGCCGACGGGGTCCAGGTGGCCGGCGCCAGCGGCGACCTGACCCTGCGCGGAGTCAGCATCAACGTCGACAACGAGGCCGGCAATGGCCGGGTGGGGCTCCTGCTGGACGGCGCGCTCGCCGAGGGCGCGGTCCGCACCTTGGACGGAGTCACCGTGGCCGGCGCCCAGGGCAACGGCGTCGTCGCCCAGCGCGGTGCGGAATCGGTGGGGGACGCCGTCGCGGTGAGCCAGGCCCTCGGCGCCGCCGACTTGGCGCTCAACGCCAATCTCGGCGTCGCCCACGCCGTGGGCGGGCTGCCGTCCGCAGGGCTGATCGGCGAGAACGGGCTGATCGGCGAGAACGGCCTGATCGGCGAGAACGGCCTGATCGGGGAGAACGGGCGCGAGCAATAGAGCGGTTCCCGTCTGCGCTGCGCACTGGGGATTGGGCCTCCTCCTCGCCGCCGGGTGCGGCGCGCCCTCCGAGTCCGCCGAAGACCCGCCGACCCACAAGGAACCTGGCGACGAGGCGGCGGGATCCGAGTCCGGCGGCCCGGATGGGTCAGTCGGAGAGGGCGAGGGAGAAGGCGAGCCGGCACCTGCGCCGGAGGAGGATCTGCCCCAAGCCGAACGCCCGGAGATGCGCGACTGGGTCTGCCCGCCCAGGTGGCTGCCCACCCCGGTAGGGGAGGGGACCGACTGGGGCTTCAACGCATGCAGGCCCCCGCCGGGCGTCGAGGGCGGCTGCGCCGGCGCCACCGCCCAGTTCCCGGGAGACTCGCGTTGCGTGCCGTTGGGCACCGAGTGTGCCGGCGAGCGGGCGCCGGCGTCCGACGAGGAGCTTCGCAGGCTCTCGGGGCTGGGCGACGAGGCGATCATCGTCCACGCGCCGCCCGGGCCCATCGGGGGGCTGCTCGCCAGCATCGGACAGGCGCCGACCATCATGGCGCTCACCCAGCACGTGTATTCCGGCGGCTTGAACATCCCGGATGGGGCCAACGTGGCGTTCGTGGGCGGGTGCGTGGAGGGGACCCGGCTGACCTCGGAGGGGACGGGGGACTTCGCGCTGCGGGTCACGGGCGGCCGGCGGGTCGTCCTGTCGAACTTGAAGGTGACGCCCGGATCGTGGGGCCTGCGGGTTCTAGCCGACGGGGCGCTGACGCTGCGCGATGTCGTGATGGACGGCATCGAGGGCGGCGCGGCCGTGGGGGTCGTCGGGGCGGGCGAGCTGAACCTGGACCGCGTCGCCATCCGCAACACCCAGCGGTTCGGCGACAAGCTCGGGGGAGCGGTCATAGGTCTCGCCGGCTCGCAGGTCCGTGGGATCGACGTCGAGATCGACGGAGGGGCCGGCCTCGGCGTGATGATGGACGGCGAGGGCGACGGCCAGCCCGGTGGGCCCCTGGCTCGGGCCGAGTTCGAGCGCCTGGCCATCCGCCGGATCGAGCTGTCGCTGTCGGTCGCCGAGGCGGAGCGGATCCTGCCGCCGCCGGAGATCGGCGCCGTCGTCGCCCTGGGCCGCGGACACATCGACGCCCAACAGGTGGTGCTCGAGCATTGCGCGGGCATCGGGCTGCAGGCGGGCCGGTATGGGGGGGGCGACGGGATCGCGGTGATGTCCGTGCGGGACGTGGTGGTGGATCACCAGACGGCAGGCGAGCTGCACCGCTGGGGGTGGGCGGTGTCCGCCCGGCGCGGCGGCCAGCTGACCGTCGAGCGGCTGTTGGCCGAGTCGTACCAGGAGGCGGCCATCGTCGCGACCGGGTCCGAGCGGCTTGGCCCGGGCGTGCTGCACATGACCGACGTGGCGGTCCGGGATGGCCGGCCCACCCGGCCGAGCAGGGTGGGGTTTGGGCTGGCGGTGTTTGGCGGGGCGGAGATCACCGGCGAGCGGGTCGCCATCCACCGCGCGCTGGGGTGGGGCATCTCCGTGGCACCTTCGCTTCCCGACCCCCGGGTGACGCTGACCGATCTGGTGATCAGTGAGACCCGCGACCCCGGCCCCACCGGGATCCGTGCCGGGGCGGCCGACGGCGGAGGGGTGCTGTCTGAGGGGTGGAACCAGCTGACCTTTCGCCGAACGCTCATCCAGGACGTGGGGGCGTTCGGAATCGCGCTGATCGGCAGCAACCTCATGGCAGAGCACCTGACCGTCGACGGGGTGGCCGAGGACCCGTGCGGGGAGATCTCGGACCTCCTCGCCGGGGGGTGCCTGCATGACGGACAGATCCGCTACAGCGGAGGCACCGGGCTGCTCGCGGCGCAGGGGGCCACCGTGGAGGTCGGGGCGTTCGAGCTCATCGGCGGGGCGCTCGCGGGACTGCAGATCGCCAGCAACTCGGTCGTCACCGCGACCTCGGGAGTCATCCACGACAACTCCATCGGCATCAACGCGCCGCCCCCGGCGGATCCGGTCAACTGGTTCGAGGACGTCTATGTGTTCGACAACGTCCAGGACGTGACCCGGGAGGCGCTGCCGGTGCCCGAGCTGGAGATCGGCTTCATGTCAGACGGCTGACCACCAGCCCAAGGCCCGCCACCACAGCTGGGCCCCGAACCCCCAGACGAGCACGTGGAAGATCGATATGGCCGCGCCGATCTTGAACCAGCGGGCGGCGGGCACGTAGCCCAGGCCGAAGTAGATGATCACGGGGCCCGTCGAGTAGTTGGTCAGGCAGGCGCACAGGTTCGAGAAGTAGGCGAGCATCGCCGCGGCGACCAGCGGCGGCGCCCCGCCGGCGGCGGCGGCGGCGAGGAAGGCGGCGACCATCGCCGAGATGTGCGCGGTGAGCATCGAAAAGCCGTACATCGAGTAGAAGTAGGCCAGCGCCAGCAGGAGCAGCGTCCAGAACGGGCCATTGCCGGCGGCGAGCCCTTGGGCGCCGTCGGCCAGCCATGCGACGACCCCGGTGTCCTTGAGCCCGTTGGCCATGGCGAGAAGCCCGCCGAGCCAGACCAGCGTGTCCCACGCCCGCGAGTCGCCGGTCACGTCCTGCCAGCTGCGAACCTTCGCCAGGAGCAGGACGCTGACCCCGATCCAGGCCACGAGCGTCGTCCCCATGCCGTGGATGGGCTTGCTGCTCCAGAGCACGAGCAGGCCGAAAAAGACCGCCGCGAGGACCCTCTCGTCGCGTCGCCAGGGCCCCATCGCCGTGAGCTCGTCGACCGCGAGCTGTCGCGCCGCGGCGGCGTCGGCGGGGGCGGGTCGGGACAGCCGCGCCAGCAGCGGCGGCAGGAGCGCCAACGACACGAGCCCGGGCACGATCGCGCCCAAGGCCCAGGTGCCCCAGGACAGGTCCACGTTGAGCACGTCGCTGGCGGCCTTGGCGGCGAGCGGGTTGGCGGCCATGCCCGTCAGGAACATCGCCGCGGTGACCAGGTTGGCGTGGGCTGCCACCAGGATCAGCCAGCTCCCTGCCTGGTCGTCGGGCCCCCCGGGTTCACTGCCCAGGGCTCGGGCCAGCGAGTCGACGATAGGGCTCATGATTCCGCCGCCGCGGGCGGTGTTCGACGGCACCACTGGCCCGAGCAGCAGCTCCGCGCCGCACACCGCGTACCCCAGGCCCCTCAGCGAGCCGCCGAGCTTGGCCACGAGCGTGAGGGCGATGCGCCGCCCCAGCCCGGTCGCCTGCACCGCGCCTGCGATGAGGAAGGCGCCCACGACCAGCCACACGACCGGTTCGCCGTAGCCCGCAAGGCCCGACTTGATAGGCAGCGCCTTGGTGATCGCCGCCACGATGAGGCCGATGAGCACCGTAGGCCCCATGGGCAGGGGGCGCAGGATGAAGGCGAGGATGACCGCCGTGAACACCGCGGCGAGCCCCACCCCGGTCGCGGGGATCCCGACGCTCGGCCCGATCGCCCAGACCGCCACGCCCGCGGCCGCGCAGGCGGCGAACCTCACGGGATGCCCGCGGCGTCGAGCAGCCCCGGCAACACGTGGCCTGCCGGCGCCTTGAGCCACTCATCCGCCATCCGGCTGACCTCGGAGGGTTGCGGGTTGACGTCGATGACCTTGGCCCCGGCCTGCTGCGCCTCGGCGGCCAGCGCCATCGGGGCCCAGACCATCCCCGACGTGCCGACGACGAGCACCACGTCGGCGTAGGGGGCGAACCGCCGTGCGACGTCGAGGGTGCCCGGCCAGTACGTCTCGCCGAACCACAGGATGTGGGGCCGCTTCATCGCTCCGCAGATCTCGCAGTGGGGCGGCGCGCTGCCGTCGAAGTCCGCGGGGAGCTCGGTCACCACGCCGCAGCCGGCCCCGTTGCAACGGGCGTGCTCGATGCTGCCGTGAAGCTCGACCATGTGGTCGCTGCCGGCCCGTCGGTGCAGCCCGTCGACGTTCTGGGTCGCGAGGAGGAACCCCTCGCCCTTGGCCCGCTCGAGCCGGGCGATGGCCTCGTGGGCGACGTTTTCGTACGCGGCGCGGCACTTGCCCAGCCGCCAGCCGTACCACTGCCAGACCAGCGCTGGATCGCGGGCGAACGCCTCAGGGGTGGCCAGGTCCTCTGCGCGATGGTCGTTCCATAGGCCGCCCGCGCCGCGGAAGGTGGGGATGCCCGACTCGGCGGACACCCCGGCCCCGGTGACCACCAGGCAGCGCCTGGATTCGCGCAGGAGCTCAGCTGGGCGGGAGGACAACGTTGCTCATGCTGGCGGTGACCTCGATCAGGGGTGCCACTTGATGTTGCACCCGATGCTCGGCTTCTGCGGTTCCGGGACGGCGGTTCCGGCGAGCACGGCGGCGATGGCGGCGCGCAGGGAGTCGCCGGTCACCGGGATGCCGTTGCCAGGGCGGCTGTCGTCGAGCTGTCCCCGGTAGGCGAGGGTGCGGTCCCCGCCGAAGAGGAAGAAGTCTGGGGTGCAAGCCGCGTCGTACGCCCGTGCGACCTCTTGCGACTCGTCAAACAGGTAGGGGAAGGACCAGCCCAGCTCCGTCGCCAGGCGCTTCATCGGCTCGGGGCCGTCCTGGGGATGGGTCTTGGTGCTGTTGGAGCTGATCGCGACCACCTTCACGCCGGCGGCGGAGTAGCCGTCGGCCAGCGGCCCGAGGGCGCTCTGGATGTGCACCACGTACGGACAGTGGTTGCAGATGAACATCACCAGCAGTGCCTTGGCGTCCTCGGCGGCCTGGGCGAGGGAGACCGCGGCCCCTGACACCGTGTCCGGCAGCGAAAAGTCCGGGGCGGGGGTGCCCAGCGGCAGCATGGTCGAGGGGACGAGGGCCAAGGCGGATCCTATGTCAGTGAGACCGGGTCACTCCTCAGGCGGAGGACCGTCCGAAGGCAGCAAGAAGATCGACACGAACGACTGTCCGTCCTCGGAGAAGGACTGCAGGTGCCCGTCCCGAAGGGTGCTGATGGGCACGCCCTCCCCGAACTCCCAGGCGGCGACGCGCTCCTCGCCCAGCAGGTCGGCGTCCGACAGCCGCCACCGGAACGGGTCGCCCCGGCGGATGAAGATCTCGAACGCCTGG
>PVBE011773858.1_pt1 | contig 13511 bp, 17 predicted proteins | sample 1631181 | NCBI WGS metagenome assembly PVBE01 (sample SAMN08397723, study PRJNA350692) | Marine metagenome, whole genome shotgun sequencing project. | isolation source: water | place: Pacific Ocean | collected 2012-04 | reverse complement strand
TTCTCAAGCTGTATATACAATTTGGTTCCTTTACCATTCTTTGTCTGAAGTACTAAAGAATCCGACCAGTTCGGTAATGACTTAATAACTCGTCTTATTCCATAAGTAACCTTACCACCAGGACTAAAAGTAAATTCAAGATAACGTTTTATAGGAGCATTTTCATGTCCACTTTTACCACCATCACTTATTCCGCTATCACTTGTAGCCATACCACCTTCAAGTAATAATTCTTCTTGTAAAAATAAAAATTCTCTAAAACTTTTCATTACCACTCCTGTTCAGATAGATATTTTTTTAATATTTCTTTCAAACCTTTATTACGTTTTTCTTTAGTTTCAAAATTATTTTCTATTACCAAATCCCAATCAGTCCAATCATTCAACGAATTTTCCATAATATTGGCATTAGGTTGATGTATATCTCTCTCCACTCTAATTAAAAGTCCATTACAATCCCTAATTCTTTTAGCTTCATTAGGAAATCTCATATCTTCTATAATCCAAATAGAATCATCAAGTTTTTCATTATTCACACCAAATAAACCATTCACCCAAACATCACTATCAACATAATTTCTCATACCAGAACCAATAATTTGCATCACTTTGCGATAGTTAGTTATTTTGAATCCATCATGTGAATCTGTCCTAGGTGTTTTTATATAAATTGGAGTATTATCTTGTTTATGTTCTTTAATAATTTCAATATCATTTTCATACATTTCTGAAATCATTTTATATATTGGTTCTGCAAAACTCTTAACAACTCCTGTTTTTCCTTTTTTCTTTAAAATTTTAATAATTGTTTTTGCTACTCTTGACTTACCAGATCGTATCTTACCACTAATACCTATAATCATTATTTACCATTCCTGTTCAGACAATTCCTTTGTTTCAAAAGTGGAATTTTCTTTCAACCATGTTGTATATAAAACTGCTGACAAATTCCACCAGTCAACTTCAAGTTCCTTATGAACATCATATATATTTGTTGGTATATTACGTTTCTTTCTTTCTTCACAATATCGAGCAACTTTTTCTTCTAAATAATTAATCATTAGCACTTTCTAATAGTTTATTATCACTTTCACTATTGTTAAACCAGAAATCTATAACTTTGGTAAATGAACCCACAAAGGCTCCTAGCATAACAAGTAAAATTTCTTTCCATTCTCCAGGTAATTCTTTACCATCCATAATAAATCCAAACATGCAAGACAGCATGAATAAAAATATCACGACGATGCCGATGGTAGCATACCATTTACGATGTTGTCTATACTTAATTAATGTAAGTATCTCCAAATTTATATCGTGTTTTTGTTCAGGAGTGGACGTGACCTCATCAATCTCGTCCACTTCCATTTTGCTCATATCATCCACAAGATTGTCCTAGCAATCGCAACAAGTACAATCGCAAGAAGGACAATCACATGAATTAGCATCTTTGTTCTTCATAGACCACCTCCTTTGTTTAAAATATTAATTGTATTTATAAGACTTACAGTCTTTGTCGTTTTCTCATTGTTTGTGAATCGATCCACCCCTGGGCCGACGACCTATCGGGTAGTACCGCTTGTAATTTATTTTTCTTTGTAACTACCCAAACCTTTTTCCATCTTTTACCTTCCGAATGTATTTTAAATTCGGGAGGCTCCTTAGGCAGGGGGTCATCTTCCAATTGATATCTATACACGTATTTTCTCCTTAAAATGTAAATTTTGCAAATTTTTCAGTATTGTCCTTAGATTGTCCTTCATAAACTTTCTCATGAACAATATTCTTATTTATAATATTGTCAATTATCGCATCTTGTGCAGATTCTTCTAAATCATATAATCTCATTTTCGATCTATCTACACCTACTACAAATCTACGCAAAATAGTAGGATCATTATAACGATTTTTTAATTGTTTAACCATCATTTGATTATCTTCTTCTAACTGCTCATTAACAGTTAATCCCACCATAAAATCAGCAGTTGCAGGAAGACCAAACGATTCTGACACATCTGTTAAATCTAAATCCTCACTTACAAAACCAGTTCTAGTTGTTTGTGTAGCAGATACAACAGGAACATTATGTTCAACTGCCAATCCTCTCATTTCTTCAGCAATTGCCTTTATATATGTGTACGAATTTACATTAGCTGTTTGTTTCATTCTTGATGAACAACAAATATTAAGATAATCTATATAAATTATATCAGGAATAAATTGTTTTTTAATTTTCAATTCTTTCAACAATGACTGAAAATGATGAGTATTAGCAGATGCTGTAGGATATTCTTTAATTACTAAAGCACCATGAGTCTTTGCCTTTAATTTATCCATTTTTGTATCATACATATCCCTAGATATATCTTGCAAATCTTCTAAATTAACATTTAACAAATTAGCATCTATTCTTTCTGCTATTCTCTCTTCCGCCATTTCTAATGTAATATACAGAACATTTTTCCCATCAGAAATATTTGCTGCTGCACAATGACACATAAACAAACTCTTACCAACACCGGTCCCGGCCAGGATAATGTTCAAAGACTTGTTTGAGAGACCGCCTTTTGTGATTTTATTAAAAGGCTGAAGATCAAAAGGAATTTTTGCTTCTTTCTTATGGTAAAAATCAAATCTATTATCACTATCTTCAAAATAATCATGGCCTACCTGAATATCAAAATTAATTGATATTGCATCAGACATCATTTCAGGTATATTAAGTCTGGTGTATGTTTCATGCTTACCTTCTAAAATTTCAACCGACTCCATAATGGTATTATAGATAGCTTTATCTTGACAAAATTGTTCTGTTGTATCAAATAACCAATCTAAATCAGAATCTACCACATTATCAAACTCATTTATTGTAGTATTAATTCCGTCTAGTGTAGTTTCAGCTATATCAGACTCATTAATAATTACAGATAATGCTTCCATACCGGGAAGGTTATTATATTTATCAACATAATCGTTAATTTTTGTGAAAATAAACTTTTCACTATAATCTATAAAATATTCAGATTTAAGGTAGGGTAGAACTTTTCTTGTATATTCTTCATTATACATCAAGTTCTTTAATATCAGCACTTCTTGTCTCAACTTGAGTATCCTCCGATGTTATAATATCAACTAAAATATCACCTATTGTTTCTTTAAATTTAGAATCTTCATCAAGATTGACACCCCTTAATCTTCTATTAGGAGATGATTGTATTATAGCATAATCAAAGGATAATGTCAAGTTCTTTTCTCCTTCTTCAGGCAATTCCAATTTTCCATACTTATATATGCAACCAGCATATTGACCAGTCGTAATCTCAATATACGACTGGCCATCATCATCTAATACTCTATAATCCGGAACCCTCTTCACCAATTTCCTCCACATCATCTTCAAAAAACCCATATTGAAATTCCTTTTGGGCAGCTTCTTCTAATTTATCCATTATACTAGGTGTAAAATATTCATCTGGAGTATCATACATAATTTTAGCATAAACCTTCTTACCATCTTCAACTTCTATACGATTAGCAATTTTCTTAAAAACATCGTATTTAAGACCAAGATCCACAAGACCATAATATCTATGTAATCCTGTAGTGTAATCAAGAAGAACTTCAATTTCTCTATTTTCCCTAGAAAGTCTAGATTTTTGCATCTTAACTTTAATAATATTCCCCACAACTTCTGTTCCATCCTTTTCTTTCTTTTTGGATAAAAAGGCAATAGTAGAAGCAGAATATTTCAATCCTGAACCACCTGACATCTCTTTCTGAGGATAATAAGAACCAACAACATCGTAAGTATGATTACAAATTAACATAGGAACGTTAGCTTTTGCTAATTTCAAATTCAATACACGAAAAGTAGCTTTTAAAATTTGTGCTTTAGTCATATCCCGTGTTTCAGATCCTTCAGCAGTATCTTCTATCTCTTTAGTGGAAGATAACTGACCAAGACTGTCCAGAACAAAAATCAATGGCCTACGTTCCGATTCATCCTGCTCAAGATACTTATCAATCATCAATATGGTATTGTGTCTAAATTTCTGAATAGTATCTGGTTCAGATTTAATCACCTTTACAGGATCTATACCTCGGTCCATAAGCATATCATTAGTAACAGCACTTTCCGTATCAAAATATATAACTCCTCCATCTGGATTACTTTTTAAAAATTGAGAAATTACTCCTAATACAAAATATGTTTTACCAGTAGAAGTTTCCCCAGCAAATGCTGTTATTTTATTATTTGGAACTCCACCATATATAGAACCTGATAATGCAGCATTTAAAATATAAGAACCAGTATCCATGGTACCACTAAATTCGGCAGATGATTTACCATCTGCCGCTATAGTAGTATGCTCATCAGCAAGATCCTTAACCAATGATTTTAGGAAATCGTTGTCCATATATAAATCTCCTTATCTACGCTTAAAAATTAAAGAAAGAAGCCAACCAAAAAAGCCTGTTCCGCCTTTATTCAATTTTGCCAATCGTGCTTCTTTATCAGTATTAGCCTTTTCTAACAATTCTGCTCTTTCTCGTTTCTCTACCTTTGCTCTTTCTGCTATAAGTTCTTGTTTTCTGCGATTATTAAAACCCTCTACAGATTCTGTAACTTCTTCGACCACCTCATCAACTGCTTCCTCGATGACCTCAGTAGCAATATCAATTGCTTCTTCGACCACATCTTCAATTGCTTCGTCAATTGCTTCTTCGACCACATCGGGAACAAAATCTGAAATCGGCAATGTAATTTCATCTATTTTATCCTCTACTTTCTTTGCAGCTTCTATAATTTTATCTTCTACAGCATCAACAATAGTTTCCTGAATAATCCTTCTACCAATATCAGCATCAACACTACTAAGGTGACTCTTTACATCTTCACCCTTATCTTTTAAAGCTTCTATAACTTTTTTAGAATCAACTCCAAACTCTTTAGCCAATTCATATACTCTTAATCCCATAATAATCCTCCACTTAAAAAAAACTTGTTAAATCAGATGTTTTTTCATGTTTCCATCCTATAGCATCCAATACTGATTTAATTGGATCTAAAAACGATTTTTCAAATTGCAATTCATAATCTATATATTTATTTAACTCAAATTCTTTAGGTAAAGAATTAACAAACGACACAACCTTATCCTTAAATGGATTAGGAACCTTTAAATATACCCACTTAATCTTATCACCTTCTTTTATTAACTGATATCTAGTATTCAACTCACTATCTTGTAAATAATAATTATACAATAATGCTCCCTTTACATGTACTGGTGTGCCTTTACTGTATATAGAAGTAACATCATGATAATTATTTATATTATTACAAGATCGAGGAAAAGAAATTTCTTCTGGTGTAAGATCATGAAATTCATTTTTAAAGGACTGAATACTACCAATAACAGTATCCTCATCAGTATTCAATATATCCTCCATTATAGAATTAATTTTTTCTCTACATACTGATGGAGTAGAACTCCTAACAGCCTCAATACCCATAACTTTTAATTTTGGTTTTAAATATCTCACTCCTTCATTATCATATACATTTAATATATAACGTTTCTTAGCAGTCCAAACTCCTTTATCTGCTATAACTTCCCTACTCATAAACATTTTCTGTGAATAACAATTCATATATTCAGATAATTCTTCATAACATCTTCCAATATATGGTTCTATCTTATCTCTAGACATGGTATCTAAAAAATTAATTATATTCTCATCATTCCTTCCAGTCAAATACTTCTCAACTATATAATCAAATGATATATAAACACTATCAGTATCTGCCGCTATAACATAATCAATTTCATTATTTTCAGGAAAATTTTCCCAAAACCATTCATTCAATTTATTCTCTATCCATCTAATAGATAATTGTCCAGAAGTTGTGATAGATTCTGCTTGTAATACATTAAAATATCTAAAATATTTATTTCCTAAAGCACCATAAGCACTATTAAGTAAAATCTTCTTAGCCATCTGTAATGTGTTATATTTTGCTATTTCATTTTGTAATTCCCTTGACGGATTTAATTCATTATTCTTACGCAATTCTATTTCTTTATCTTTGGCTTCTGTTCTATCATCATAAACCTTTTGCATTAACTCAGGTAAAAATCCTAAAACAGACTTATCATAAAATGCACCATTAGGAGTCATAGTCACATTACTATCTTTTAACTGTGATAAATCTGTTTTCTTATTAATCAAATCTTCAATATCTATATCAAACGGCATAGAATCTTTAATAGTTTCAGGTGATATATTATACTGCATAATTAAATGAGGATATAGACTATTCAAATCAAAAGACATAATCCACTTGTGCATACCTACTTGTGGATCTTTAACATAAGCTCCTTCATATTCTCTTTCTTTAGCATTAACTTCTTGAGGAGGTACTACTATATTTCGTTTTCGTAAATGATTAAATATAGTTGCATCCCAAATTCTAACTGGAGAAAAAACTTCTTCATAATTAATACCTGCATCATATGCAAGTGAAATAGCCAACTCTATCAATCGAAGTTTATCTTCTAATAAACCAACTAATTCAACATCACGAATATTATATTCAAGAAATCTCTGATAATCTTGCTGATAAAACAAATGTATACTATCATATTCATCATATGATAACTTCTTAGTTCCCAATTCAACAAAACTAATATGATCTAATGAATATCTTTCTTGTGTAACATAAGTAAATTTTTTATATAAATCTTGATAATCTAATGTAGATATTCCTGACAATTGATAAGTAGGATTATCTCTACCCATCATAGTAATTATCTTTTCACGCACAAATCCATTCGGAGACATTCTATTAGCATATTTTCTATCAAATAACTTATAAATTCTACGAACGAGATAAGGAATATCATAAAATTTAATATTCCAACCTGTTATAATATCAGGAGATAATTCTTGAAACGTCCTTACAAAAGAACTAATCAAATCCATTTCATCAATAGCTTCATAATAAATAACATCATCTCTATCATTATTAAATGAAGAATTACCAAAAACATAATATTTATTTGTCAAAGAATCATGAAAAGTAATAGCAACTATTTCTTCAGAAACATCTTCTACCCTAGGAAATCCATTTTCAGATGCAACTTCAATATCAATATTACATATTCTTATTAAATCTAAATCATATTCACAATTTTCAAAATTCTCTGCAATATACTGATGACTCCATTCTGTATAACCATATGTTTTTACTTCAAATTTCTTATTTCTCTCAACGAATTCTCTTGTTTCAGAGATAGTACCAGGACGAATACTATCCACAACAAGACCATCTAAAGTTTTAAATTTAGATGGTCTTTCAGTTGGAACAAAAACAACAGGATTGTATTCTTCTATATATTTTTCACGTTCTCCGTTTATCACCGATCTAACATTAATTTTATCACCCAAATGATGTACATTAGTATAAAATGTTTTCAATTATATAGCCTCATAATTTGAATTTCCTATATTATATTTTGGAATTAATTCCCATTCAGACTTTTCAGAAAATGTTATAACTTTTACTTGATTCATCGGAAGTTTACTTTCTATCAAATCTGGAGTTAAAACTTCTAATAGTTCCCAATCTTCTAACAAACTAACAATTCTATTTCTTCTACCAATATCAATATCTGATATATCAGAATTTTTTCCATCTAACAAAAAAAGTTCCTTAAAATGCACAATGTAATATTTACCCCTTTTATGTAATATATGACATGACTGAAATAACTTTTGATCTCTGCGAGAAGCTACTCCTATTCTTGTCAATGTTTCACGAATTTTCAAAAAATCATCATCTTTTTCAAAAGAAACCTCCACCATTTCATCAATTAAATTCTCCATTGGTACCGCCTTTATTGGTTAATCGTCTTAATTTATTCAATTGTTCTTCATCAAATAAATTGCGAACTTGTTTAGCCTTACTCTGACTATAATCATAAAACTCCATAATAAGTTTTATATCCTCAGGAGTATCAAACATAAATTTCTCGGTCTTTCGATACTTCTTACGCAAAGTATTTATAAAAAAGTCTATTTTTAAACGATTATCCATATGGGGTCTAGAATTAATTTCATTAACTAATATAATATCACTCTGATGTTGAGATAAAAATTTAACAATAACATAAGAAGGAAATTTATCAACAACTTCTTCATCATCTAAATCTATTACAACTTTATCTGATGTAATAGATTTATAATAATCCCATAATTCCGTCTTTGCCATTATTTAAACTCACACTGAACCATTAATTGTATAAGACATGCTAATAAATTAACTTCTTGATCTACAACAAAAGCAGATTTATAACTAAAATCTGCTATTTGTAAAACAGCTTCTGGAATAGATTTTTCTTCTAACTTATCATGCAATGCATCATACAATTGTCGTAACAATCCTTGCGGATCATTATCTAAATTTTCAATAACCCATGCTCTAACACTTGGATAATGATTAGATTTTAAATATTGAACTAATGGATCAATTGATAAATTTCCTATTGACCCTAAAACTCCCTCATCTATTGGACCATTAACAGAATGGCGTTGCAACTCATTAATACATCTTCTCCAATCAGGAATATATTTCATAATAAGTTCAGCTAAAACTTGTGGTTTATACTCTACTCCCTCAGAATCTAAAATATAACCCAATCTCTCTAAAACAGCTTCTGCAATTCCATGAGCTTCTTTCTTAGGTACTTTAAATTCTATTGGAGTACATCTGGAATGTAAGGCAGGAATTAATTTATTTATATAATTACATGTAAGAATGAATTTACAATTAGAACTAAATTCTTCTATCAATCGTCTAAGAGCAGCTTGTGCTTCAGGTGTAAGATAATCTGCTTCATCAAATATAACAACTTTATAAGGACTATTTGTCAAAGAAACAGCAGAAGCATATGTTCCAACTCGATTACGAATTTGATCAATACCTCTTTCTTTAGATCCATTTAAAACAATAAAATCTAAATCCAACTCATTACACAATGCATATGCAATTGTAGTTTTACCCATTCCCGAACCTCCTGCAAGTAGGAGGTTCGGAACTTCTTTATTCTTAACAAAATTCTTAAAAGTGTTTTTTATATCATCAACTAAAATACATTCATCAATTGTTTTGGGTCTATACTTCTCCACCCATAAAAATTCACTCATATTTAATAGTCTTCCGCTGGATTTTTATATTCTGAATCTTGTTCTAATGCAATCCAATATACTAAATCACCACCTTCATGCTCCCAATAAGAAATAAATTGCTTAGATAATTTAACTGTATATGTTCCAGATAAAATCTTCAAACTTTCTTTTTTAAAATACATCTTATACACTGAGCCATCACCATTATCTAATTCAGAAGAAAATACATTACTGCTACTATCAGATTTATCTATAACTGAAATAAGTATTTTATTTCCGTCACTATTAATAGAAATATCATCTTTTCCTAATACATTAGCCATATTAGTAACATTTCGTAACGTGGCCTCATTCAACTCAACAGTTACTTCTGCATCAGGCATTGCTGGTGTTTTGTCTGGAGGAAGAATTATAGTATTGGGAGCGGCATAATTGTATATAACAGAATTTTCATTTTTTGTTATCTTAACAGAAGACTCATTAAACTTATAATCTGCTCCCTCAAAAATATCTTGTTTTGTAATACCTAAAAATTGACCTAAATCATAAATACATACATCATGCTCAAAATCTTCATCTATTTCAGCTTGTGCTAAAATATTTTTAGCAGGAGATATAGTAGAAACTTCATTACCTGACTTAATTAAAATTGATGGATTAATTTGTGTAAAACTAGTAAGTAGCTCTTGTGTTTCTTTTGTTATTTGCATTTTTATTTCACCTCATAACGTTCTGGATCTTCCAAAATTAATAATATAACTAAATAATGAAACGCTTTCATTATATCAGTATTCTTTTGAACTTCTTTCTTACCCAAGCGGGTAACATATTTCAAAACATTCCCTATACAAAAACCTTCTAATAATTGTTCAGTTCTTAATAAATCTATAACTTCTGTTCCTCCTAATGAAGCATAATAATTACTACTACGAAATCTATCAATGTGATCTTTAACATCTTCTAATGCTTTTTCATAATTATATTCCATATTATATCATATTTCACTCCCATTTGTCAAGAGAAAAATTTAGCTAAAGTATTTACTTGTGAAGATTCATAAGCACCTTTCCAATCAACTCGTAAAGATAACTTTTCTTCACCACTCCATTCTCCAGAACTCTTAGCTACTTTACTAACTACCTTAACATAGGGCTTATGTAATTGCTGTAATCTATGTTGAGTCATATTATGTAACTCTAAGGTTCTACCAGACTGCTTACAACCACCATCTGTCTGTGTCTGACCAGGATCAATTCTCCACACATTGGATACACGATTAGCATAACCCCTTTTCAATAATTGTAAATTAACATCCATATCTTCCTGTATAGCTATTCTTGCCCACTCTATATCTTCTGGTAATTTAAATCCATTATAAAACACATTACCACATATTCTAGTATTCTCTTTATATGGATTAGATCTATCAGGAGGATTCCATGCAACGTCTAATGCACAATGAATAACAGAATCTTGCAACCATGTATACATCTCAGTAAACATCTCAGTAAAATCATGATCGGTCATTGCGGTTTTACCTGGTCCTTCTTCTCCATCCATTCTAGTTCTATAAAAATTAATATCATCATCAAACATACAAAAATAACTTTTTCCACCCAGATATTTAACAATCCATTCTCTAGTTGGTGCAATAGTGTCTATATATGAAGGTAAAACAAATACACGATCTTCACCATATAAATTTTCATATTGTTCTTTTTCATGATGCTGAATAACCAATACTGTTTTTTCTTGCCATTCTTCAGGAAGATTGTTATATGTTATCTGCTTCTCCCATCTTCCTAAAGTAGGTATAAAAATATATGGAATCATTTTCTTTTCAATCTCGAATCTGAATACGCAATACAAGTAATCATAGACCCGCCTGCTAAAATAGGAGTTACCCCATGAATTTCATTTGAATCTGCTAGTACAACATCACCATGTTCTCTTTTAATAGCAACACCCCATCGTGGAAAAACTAAATAAGCACCTTCTATATCACCTTCACCAAAAACTGCCATAGTTGTTCTACCACCACTAAGATCACCTGCATCTACATGGGCTCCCATTCCATTGACATCATAATCTTTATGATACTTGTTAATACTTAATGTAGTAAAAATACTAGTCTTGCCATCATAAGTAATCCTATCTTCAGGTTTAATATAAGCATTTACCCATGTCTTCTGAAAATCATATACTTCAGAAAGACTTTCTGAAAATACTTTATCATTAATCGCAGCAATTTCTTTTATTTTATTCCAGGAATCAGGATTTTGCTTACACCAAGGTGTAATTGTATTTTCTCCTGTCCATCTATTCCTTTTATTTCCAATCATACCAGAATAAAGTTTATTTCCACGTTTAACATCCTGCCATTCTCCATTTTTACTTTTTCTGATATAAGAATTATTATCAATCATTTTATAATCTTCTCCTTCAATTAATCCTTTAGTATTAAGAAGATCTTTATTAACTGGACCAGATTCTATAGTTCTTAAATCTGAAGTCACATTTATATCTTTCAATATATTATAGATATTATCTTTATCTGTATAAACATCTTTAATAACAACTGCTAACGTTCTTCGTTCACGAAATACTCCTTCAGGAGGACCAAGAACTTTAAAAGAAACTTTATCATATAATACTAGATCATAATCGACTTCTGTTAGTATTGTACCTTCAAACTTAGCTCGGGATTCTTTCCAATCACACTTTTCACTATCAACAGCATATTCTTTCATATTTACTCCAAAAATGTTTTATATAAATGATCTGCGATTGCTTTCATTTGTAATGGTGCTACCATTAATCCTATACGTTCTTCTGCTTCTGCTTTTTTACCTGGCATTTTGTAATCATCAGGTAATGACATAATACGCTTTAACTCTAACAAAGTAAAACATCTATCACCATCAGGGAGGTAATAAGAATGGCATCTACCCGTGATAGTGGGACTAGGCTTAATATAACTAGTACGAAAATAATTGAAATAAGAGAGTCTTGGAACTTCTCGTCCTTTATAATCATATTCTATCTCCTCAGGAATAAATTCAAAAAGAACAGATTCCGATTTTTCTTTATCATAATTATCTTTAAATTTACCCAAATGTGGATCATCTGGTCTTTCATTTGCTAATTCACGTAATGTATCACAGAATTGTATTTGCTTTTTTGGATTGTGAGGAATCCTCTTTAAAACTTCTACAACAACAGGATTACCACTAGCCAATTTTTCTATTTCTTCTTCTGCATTTTTCTGATTATCTACATCATACTTTAAACCTCCTATTGCACTACCTAATGTAGTTACTCCTTTAGATTCTTCAGGAAATAATAATGATCTAACACCAAAAGAATCATATCCTCTTTCTTCTATCCAGTCATTTCTAACACCAATAATAAACACTCGTTCCCTACGTTGAGGAACACCATATCTAGAAGCATCTAATACTTTAGATTTAGCTGTATAACCAATACGTTCTAATCTATTAACAAACTGAGCTAAATATTTTTTAGCATTACCAGCATCCATAGCCTTAACATTTTCAATAACTACTAGTTTTGGTTGTATTCCTTCAGCAATATTAAGAAAATCTTGTGTAAGATCTTCTATATTAGATACTTTCTTTCCATGATAATCACGTTCCTGATTCCAAGATTTTTCACGTTTACCAGACATAGAAAATAATGTACAAGGAGGACTTCCATCTAAAATATCCAATTCTCTCGGTTCTATCTTTGCCATGTCAAGAAAATCTTGACTAGTATAATCTCTAATATCTCCTGGTAATATTTTACCTTCTATACCAGGATAATTGTCTAGGTAGGTTTGGTGAGCGTGGTCAAGAAATTCATTAATCGCCAAAACTGTGCCACCTGAAAGCTTATAACCAGTACTACTGCCCCCACCACCAGCAAAAGTACTAATAAAGCTAAAATTTTTCTTAGATTCTGATTCATATACATCCTTCAACTTATATGGTTGGTACTCCTCTACTTCTATAATCTTTTCTTCTAGTCGTTCTGATTCATCTTCCAATTCAACACCTTCTATTTTTAATCTCATCTTTTCTCCGTTATTATGACTAATTATAACATATATTAATAGCAGTTGTCAAGGCTAATTTCAAAAAAAAAAAAACTGGGATAGCTGGAATCGAACCAGCAACATTTTGGTTAACAGCCAAACGCTCTACCAATTGAGCTATATCCCAATAATAAGCGATCCTGACGAGATTTGAACTCGCGACCTCTTGCGTGACAGGCAAGTGTGCAAACCAGACTACACCACAGGATCTTAATAAATGGAGA
>PVBE010649460.1_pt1 | contig 13511 bp, 11 predicted proteins | sample 1631181 | NCBI WGS metagenome assembly PVBE01 (sample SAMN08397723, study PRJNA350692) | Marine metagenome, whole genome shotgun sequencing project. | isolation source: water | place: Pacific Ocean | collected 2012-04 | reverse complement strand
CCGAAGAGCGACGCCCTGGATTTGGAGGTCCGATTTGGTGACCACCAGCTCAATTCAATTCGCGAAGAGGGCCTGGACGGGTGACCCAGCGGCCTTTCAACTCCCCGCGGCCCCCCTCGTGCAGAGTCTCTTCGAGAGGGTTTTCGGTCAGGGTGTGGCGAGCCGAGCTTGCGCGGCGGGTGGGCTCACTGCTGAACCCGGCAATCCGGCAGGGCTTTTTTTAGCCTCAGGAAACCCTCGGCCTCGACCGAAGTCTTGAGCAGCCACAGGTGGCGCAGTTGTTTGAGCTGGACGAGGGAGGCCACGCTGCGACTGGTCACACCGGCACAGTCGGTAATCCAGAGCGTGCGCAGCTTCTTCAACCTGACCAGTTCGGCGACGCCCGCGTCGGTGACGCCCGCGCACCGAACCAGCATGAGCTTCTTCAGGGCGGGGTGCTGTCGGGCCACCGTGGCCAGCGCCTGGTCGGACCAGTTCTTGTTGTCCGCCATGTAGAGCTTCTCGAGCTTACCGAGCCGGGCCACGCCCTTCCCGTCGAATGCGGCCCGGGTGCAGTTCAGCGACGTGAGCTTGGTCAGGGTGCGGACCGCCTCGAGCGCGTCGTTGTCCAGTCCACCGATGTTCAGGCGGGTCAGGTTGGTGAGCCCCTTCAGCAGCTTCAGCTCCTTTCCCAGACCCCGGTCTCCGAGGGCCAGCACGCGCAGCTGCTTCAACTCGCCAATCCAGGCCAGCTTGCCGCAGCGCTCTGCAGTGCCCCCGGTCAGGTGCAGCTCGGCGAGCTTGGGCGCCAGCTTCAAGGACGACATATCGAGCCGGATCCAGACGCGCGGCTTCCAGCCATAGAAGTGAACGTAACGCAGTTCGGGCAGGTGCTGTACCACATCCAGGCCGGACCCGTTCGACTCGACCAGGCTCGAGATGCTGAGCCTGCGGAGCTTCTTGAGGGCCCTCAGCTTTCGTAGTCCGGCGTCGTCGATCCCACCCCACAGCTCGCTTCGCGACCGAAACTTGTTCGGATTGAGTCTGACGTAGGGCACGGTGCTGCCGAGGTCGAGTTCCGTCAGGTTATTCAGGCCACAGATCCCGTCGAGCCCCCCGTTGTCGACCGTCATTGCCCCCAGTTCCAGCGTCTCCAGCGAGCCCCATGCGCCGGTCGAAAACAGCGCCTGGTTCAGCTTCTCGCAGAAGTTGATCGTCAGCGACTTGAGGCCGGCCAGCTTCCCCAGCGGAAGCAGCCCCGCGTTGGTCATGTTCTTGTTGAAAGCCAGACTGAGCGACTGCAGGTCGGGGCGGGCTTTCGCGACGTTTGCCAGCCCCTTGTCGGTGACCTGCTTGCAGCGCCCCAAGACCAGGATCAGCGCCTTCGGGTAGTGCGCGAGGTCCTTCAGCGCGCCGTCGTTGATGCGCTGGGGCCACTTCTCGAGCACCAGCCTGGCGCGAGTGCTACGCTCCGGGTTTTCGCCGTCACGCGCCTTCTCGAGCGCCTGCTGCAGGCGGCCGCCCGGGCTGTCCTTGACGCGCTTGCTGTGGGGCTGCACGGACCCGATCAGGATGAGCATGCGTAGCGCCAGCACACGTGTGGCCTGATCGCGTTTCTTCCAGGCCGGAGAACCCAGCCCCTCGATGAGGGTGGTGCTGGGCAGGCTGTGGGGTTTCTCGGCGCCTGCGGCCCCGGCGACGACGGTCAGCGATACGAGACAGAGCGGGAGTGTGAGGCGCGGGATCATGATCCCTCCATTGATCGGGTGTCCGTGGTTCCAATTATCGATCAGGCTGACGCAAAAACCCCCATCATTTCCCGAAGATGGCTCGAGTGACCACAGGATCAAACATCCCGCGCAAGCAGCATCGAGCTCTGATACATGGTCATTCCCAAAGATCGTCTGCTGGATCAGTGCTTCAGCTGTCCGACCCACGCGCTCCACTTGCTCACGGCGGCCTTCCGCGACGTGGTGGTGCCGAAGAGCCAATCGCAAGCGAAGTCCTTGCCGCTGCGGCGACGCAACCCAGGCTGGGCGGCGAAGTGGGTCCACGGGTCGTCGTCTTTGCACAGCTTGACCAGGTGCAGTGCGGCCTGCTTTCCACCGATGCCGGCCAGTGCCAGTGCGGCCCGCTGTCGGGCCAGCGCCTTTCTGTCTTCGAGCCGTGAGAGGAGCCAGGGCATTGCCTTACTGCTGTCGACGCGCACCAACTCGAGAACGGCGACCTCGAGCACCGGCGGCAGCTCGCGCACCGTGTACAGTCCTCTCAAGGAGCGGCTCAAAGTTACCGTGTCTGGCTTGGGCCGGCTCCGCACCACCAGGGCCTGCGTTTCCGCGAGTTCGATGACCTGGACCAGCTTCCCGTAGTCTCCTGTCCCGGTGCGCCCGAGAAAGCGCAGAGCCGGGATGATGACCCAGTCGGTCCGACTCGGGAATCTGGAAGGCCGGATCGTGCGGAACTCGTCGAGGATTCCTCGGCCCTCCTTGACAATCCTCTCAGCAGTGCCCTAGACTTAATGATGGAGAAGAAGGGGCGGAGCTCTGGCCTCGTCGTTCCTGTGTCACGAAAGGAAAACGAGATGTCGGTTCGCCTGGCGGTTGTCTTTTTACTTCTCTTCTGTCCCCCCATGGTGCTTGCCGAGCAGAAACCTTGGTCTCTGCGCAAGCAGGTATTGCTCTCCCAGACGATCGCGCGCGGCAAGGTGGTCTCGATCACCGACCAGGTCGTGGCGGTCACCCGCACTCGCCTGATCAAGGCCTACCAGGCGAAAGTCAGCGTCGCCGAAGTGGTCAAGGGCTCCCTGAAAGACACCTCGGTCCTGATCCACTACCGCCGCCACATCGGCAAGACGACCCCGTTTCCGGAGGTGACGATCCGGCCGGGCAAGGAATACGTGTTCTATCTCGTTTCCGGTGAGCGCAACCGACTCGAGATGGTCTCACCCTATTTCGGCGCCGTCCGCAACTACTACGGACTGATGGACGATATCCGGGGGGTGCTGGCCAAGCGGGGGAAACCACACACTCGCACCAAGCCACTGGCGACGCCTCGCACCAAACCCAAGCCAGCGGCCCAGCCCCGGCCAGCGCCGACGATCAAGATCCCCAAGATGACCGCCCCCAAACCGGTCAAGGGCATGCAGGCCATCGCACGAATCGAAAAGGACTCTCTCAAGGGGGGACAGCCGATCAAGCTCTGGCTCGTGCTCAAGAACATCGGCCAGAAGCGTCAGGATCTCTATTTCCATACGCTCGACCGCTTCTGTACCTTCGAGATCTTTCGCATCGATCCCAGCGCGACCAAGCTGCGCGCCGAAGACCCGAAGAGCCCCGAGCCACCCCGCGCGTCGGCCTACGTGCCACTGGAAAAGGACTCCTACATTTACACCAGCATTCAGCTAGACCGCTACATCCAGTTCAAGGCCGGCACCTACCAGGCGCGCGTGCGGGTCGAAATCCCCGCCCTGTATGCGGGCCAGGCCCTGGGGAAGTCGGGCTGGACCGGGAGGGTCTATTCGAGTTGGGTCCGTTTCCAGGTGACAGGCAAGCCACCCACTCAGCAAAAAACGTGGCGGCGCCAGGGAGTCTGCAACGACACCCATCTCGGCGTCCTGGACCACGGACGATGCAAGCGCTGCAACAGCCGCACCTCCTCCAAGACCAAGGAACTCTGCGTATTCTGCGCGGACGAGCTGGGGATCTGCCCTTTCTGCTGTCGCAAATCCGAGGACTGACAGCTCATTGTTGTCCAGCCGCCCACCAGGGCTTAGGATGCCTGCCATGAGCGATTACACCACCGTGACCTCGACGTCCGATCTACAACCAGGGCAGGGCAGGTGCTACGAAGTCGGCTCGACTCACGTGGCCGTGTTCAACGTGGAAGGCACGTTCTACGCGATCGACAACATCTGTCCGCACGCCAACGGCCCACTAGGCGAGGGTGACCTGGAAGACAGCGTCGTCAGCTGTCCGCTGCACGGTTGGACATTCGACGTGACCACCGGCCAGTGCGGCTTCATGCCCGACGTGTCGGTCAAGACCTACCCCTGCCGGCTGGATGGGGATCAGGTTCAGGTCGGCGTTTCGTAACCCGACCACCAACGACCGCAGACGGTCGTGAAAAAGGCCGCTGCTCCGGCCCTCTAGGGGTGGGGCGGCCGCTGGTCCGCTGGAGATTCCGCCGTATAATCGGAATTTGTGATACGGGAACTGCTGTTCTACCTGCACATCGCAGCCGGGTTTTCAGCGCTTTTAGCCGCGCTTGTCGCAACACTCACCAAGGCATTGAACCTGGCGCACAGGTGGCACACCTATAGCGGTAGAATTTTCTTCGGTCAATGGCCACAATCCTCCTGACGGCGGTGCCGCTTTCAATCATTGCGGGCAATACGTTCCTCCTGCTCGTATCGATCTTCAGCTTCTACTTCGCTTTTTCGGGCTTGAGCTATGCGAGAAACCGCCGGGGCACGCCGCAGCCCATGGATTGGGCTCGCTCGTTTTGAATGGCAACCACATGTATGGCCATGGCGGCCTACGGCATTCTATTGCTCTATTCAAACAACAGCAGCGGGGTCACGATGCTGGTGTTTTCCGGCATCGGTACTGTCCTGAGTATTCTTGACATCAGAACGCTTCGCGCCGGAGGTGTTACGGGCAAGGAGCGTATCATGTGGCATTTGACAATGATGTTGTCGGCGGTAATTGCGTGCATCACCGCGTTTGTCGTTGTCAATTTCACCTTTAGGCCGGGCTTTGTCTTGTGGTTGGCTCCGACATTCGTGATCACGCCCGTGATCGTGATCTGGAACATAAAAATCGGTAGAGGGACAACGATCAAGGGAATGCGGGAAACCGGATAGTCCCACGGTCTCGTGATACCCCTTCGGAGCTTCCAGACAGCGGCATGGCGGCCGCACGCCGATCATTCGACGGCACCGCAACCCGTGCACTTTGCGATTTTGCCGGATATCGATCACGCTCAGCAGGCGATTCGACCGCAGATTGCTGCCCCCTGCCTTTACTCGCTTGACGGCCGGCAGCGCAGGAGTGACTCGGTTCGCGTCAGCGTTTCGTGACCGACTCGACGAACTCCCTCAGCCGCTCTTGATAGGCCGCCCCGCCGACCATCCAGAGGTCGTTGTGGCCCGCCTGATCGATCGGATAGAACGCCTTGGGTTCGGCGGCCGCGTCGTAGAGCCTCTTACCGTGCCGATACGGGATGATCCTGTCCCGCTTGCCGTGGATCAGCAGCTTGGGTAGCTCGAGCGTCCGCACTTTCTCCAGGTTCTTCATCTTGTGGCTGAGCGCCCAACCAAGCGGCACGAGCGGGATCACCTGCTTGGCCATGTCGCCGATGCTGGTAAAGCTGCTCTGCAAGATCAGCCCGGCACAGGGGACCTCGCTGGCGAGCTGGCAGGCGACCGCGCCGCCCAGGCTGTGACCCATCAACACGATCTGCCCCGGCGGGACCTTCTCGATCTCGGTCAGGTACTTCCAGGCCGCCCGGCCATCACGGTAAAGCTCCTGTTCGCCCGGACTGGCGTCCTGGCTTCGTCCGTAGCCCCGGTAGTCGATGATCAACACCGAGATGTCGTGCCCCGCAAGCTGCTCCAGGATCGGTGCCCGGTGAGACAGGTTGCCCGCGTTGCCGTGGAAGTAGATCACGGTGCCGACCGGCCGGTCCGCCTTGACGTACCAGGCGTGCAGCTCGATCCCGTCCTCGGTCGAGAACATGCAGTCGACCGGCTTGAATCCAGAGCGCGACACGTTCCAGCTCCCTTCCGGGTAACGTGACGGGAAGTAGATCATGGTGTTTTCGAGGAACACGACAATTACCGCAATGACGACAACCGCGATCAGCGGATAGAGCAACAGGCGATGCCCGATCTTCCGGGCGAATCCCTGCAGTTTACCCTGCTCCGGCTCGACTCCGTGCTCCGGGGGCGTCTTTTTATTGCTCACCTTGTTGCTCACCGTGTCCCCCCTGGATTGGCGTTTCTCTCTCTATAGTCGGCCCGAGAGCACTCTGTGCCCTCGGGGTGCATTTTATTGGTCATCACCTCCTCCTGGGGTTGGCGGTGTCGTCCGATAGATCCGCATTTGCAAAACGCGTGCCTGTTCTCTCGGGGAACCGCCCGGGCCTGACGGGCATCAATATCCAAGCGGCTGCGCGAAGCCATGCATTTTCCGCCACGCCGTGTGCATTTCACGTTCAGCGGCTCGGCTCCTGAGGGGATTCGTTCACCACCCCAAATCCTGCGGAAGATCCAAGCCCAGCTCCCGCGCGGACGGGATCCCCCCACGGCCCTCAGCCTCGCGCACCGCGCAGAGAATGGCCGCCATCGTGGCCCGCTTGGCCAGCACGCCGACCGTGTTGAGCTCCGCCGAGACCTCACCCAGCGACACGGCAAACGCCACATCCCCATCGAACGCGGTGTGGACCGGCGCGAGCGTGCGGGCCAGACCGTCGTGCATCACACCCGCCACCTGGATCAGTTCCTCGCGCTGCAGGGCGGCATTGGTCAGCCCGACAGCCAGAGTGGTGTTCTCCAGGGCGAACGACCCGCCACTCCCACCTCCGGCCATCAGCGCCTCGGTGCCGGCCAGCTCGGCGCCGTCCGCACTGGTCCGGGCACCCGCCAGCAGATGACCCTCGGTCGGATGGACCAGGTCGCCAAAGGCGTTGACGGCCGCCACCGCGCCGACCAGCAAACCACCCGGCCCCTCGAAACAGGCCGCGCCGAAACCGCCTTTGGTCGCGCGCTCCATCCCGCCGATCTTCCCGATCGTGGCCCCCATGCCGACCCCCACCGAGCCGACGGCCGGCGGTTCGCTGACGGCGGCCTGCGCCGCTTGTAGCCCCATCTCCCGATCGGGACGACGCCGTGCGTCGCCGATCGCGAGATCGAAGATGATCGCGGAGGGCACGATCGGCACCTGGCACACCCCGACGGAAAAACCCCGCCCCTGCTGCTCCAGACAGTCCAACACCCCATCCGTCGCGCCCAGCCCGAAGGTCGAGCCGCCCGCGAGCAGGATGCCGTGAATCCGCTCCACCACGTGATAACCGCGTAGCTGCTCGATCGCCCGGGTACCCGCGGCGGAGCCCCCCACGTCGACCCCCGCACGAGCAGCCGGATCGAACAGCAGGACGGTGCAGCCGGTCAGAGAGTGGGGATCGTCCGCATGACCGATCGAGAGGCCGGGAATGTCGGTGATCTGGGGCACAGGGACATTGTAGTCAACGGTAAGCAGGTTACCACTTTGGAAACCCCCCTACCGGCGAGCGAAACCGGAGCGAACCACGCAAGCCATGGTTTCGAATACACTTATGCCCCCCATGGGGGGTCGGCATGGCGCTTGCACAGCGAGGCAGTGTGAAATATCTCGTGACCGCCCTCTGCTGCGGACTCATCGTTCTGCTCAGCTGCCCGAATAGCGCCAAATCCGATCTGGACGTCACCGTGCCCCCGGGGCTACCGCAGGACTGGATGAAGCTCCTACCCGAACCGACTCTGACCAACCTGGGACTGGTGCCCCGCCCCCCGGCCAACCGAGAAAAATCCCGGGGATCGGTGGTGGTCACCCCGGTGGAGGAGCGGCCCAGGTACTCCGGACGGAGCGAGAGCGCGCTCGGCTTCTCAGGCATCACGACGGCCGACCTGCCGACCGAATTGCCCTGGTCCTCGCCAGCGCGAACCCAGCTCACCAGACAGCCAATCGCGCGGACCGGAGGCTCGGCACTCAGGACCCCCAGGCTGTTCAGCTACCCCCCCCCGTTCCCGACACACCTGTACTGGCTGGCCCAGGCCACGTTCCTGCGCAAGCCGCTGCACCCCTCGCAGGTTTCTCAGACCCAGACGCTGCAGCACCTGATCCAGCTGGGGCACCCGGCCTACCTGGCGGCCTACAACTCGCGTCGCGAATCGAAGGTGGCCCCAGCTGCCAAGTATTTGATCAAAAACATCGGACCGCTCCCGCGAACCACACCCCGAGTCCTCAAGCACCGCGACACCTACGTGCACATGCTGCACCGGCTTGCGCTCAGCGAGCTAGTGAGCGGCTACCCCTATGCACCAGACCGCCGCTTTGCCCGCCGATTGTTAGACCTCGGCCACGAAGCACTACGCCCGGTGCTGGCCCACACCGATCACCCACACCGCTTCGTCCGTCGCAACGCGGTCGCCGCGTTGGGCAAGTTCCGCAGCCCGACCGCCACCTCGAAGCTGCGCCAGCTGCTCGACGACAAGGACCTGGTCGTGCGCAACCGAGCGCTGGCCGCGCTGGTCGCCCAGCGAGACCAGGGAACCGTCGACTGGCTGCTCAGTCGCCTGCGCACGCGGACGAACGCTTCGCTCAAGGTCTTGGCCGTCGACGGGCTGGGGCGCATCGGCGACAAACGCGCGCTGGACGCCATTCTGAGCTACACCCAAGCCAAACACAGGGGATTCCTCCAGCCTCAGCCAGACGGGCTCTGGGCCGCCATTCCCGCCCTGGGCCGGCTAGGCAAAGGGGACAAACGAGTTCTGGCGCTGCTCAAGCGGCTGGAAACGCACTGTCGGCGCAACAAGAGGCTATTCAGCAAGGACGACACGCCGTCCTGGAGCCCCGTCAGGCGAGACACGTCGACACGTGCCGAGGTGACCGCCCAGATGTGCCGGATTGCGCGAGCACGACTGGGTGACGACGCAGCGCGCAAGGCGCTGCTCGAAGAGATCAAGGACGGCGCGCAGACTGCGGCCAAGGACCCCAGGCGTCTTCAGCTAGCCAAGATGTCCCCACGGCGGCGCCGGTTTTTCGTGGGACGGCTGGGCGGCACCCGGGGCATCGAGCTGGCCGGCATCGCATCGGTCAACCTGTTGCTGGCTTGCGAAGCCCTCGGACAGATGGGCACCAAGGGCAGCCAGCTGCTGTTCAGGGTGGTCGAAGACAGTACCGAGAGCGCTCCCGTCAGAACCCAAGCGCTGACGGGGCTGCGGCTGGACAGCCTGCTCGGTTTCCTCGAATCTATCGAGAAGCTGGGCGCACTCGCCCTGGATGCCGACAAGCCAGGGCTGCTCCGCTCTCGCGCGCTGTGGATGCTCGAGGATCGGGACACCGCCAGCGCTATCCGGGTGGCCCAGAAGATCGTGGGCGACTACTCGGCAAGCACGCCGTCCTACGAAGCACTGAAGAAAGACTGGGTGGTGATCCCCGCGATGCAACTGCTCGGTCGCCTCGCCACGATCGATGTCGAGCTGCTGACACAGGTGGTCGCGCGCGCCACCAGGGAGCGGACAGAGATCGCCAGACTCAAGCAGCAGCAGTTCGAGGGCCGTAACGCTCGCTACGTGCAGAGGGGGCGGTACGGTCGCACGATGATCCTGACCATCCCGCCAGTGCTCGAGGTGGCGATGCTGGAGCTCGGCCGCACCGGCCGTCCGGATGCGGCTGTCACCCTCAACCGGGTGCTCGACGAGACGGCTGGCGAGGCCCGACCCGAGGCGGCGATCTCGCTGGGCGGCATCGGCAATCGGGGCGCGATCGAGAAGTTGGTCGGCCTGCTCTCCGACACGGACAAGTTCGTGCGCTTCAACGCCTTCCGAGCCCTGCGCCAGCTGACCGACCAGAACCACCTTGCCGACTGGTTGTTCGGCTCTCAGCAGACCCGCGCTGCCGCGATCAAAAAGTGGAAGGACTGGCTGAAGCAGACCGCCCCACAAACCAAGCAGTAGCAGGCTAAGGGCTCGTCAGCTGGTCGATCGCCTGACCCAAGAACTCGGCGAACCACTCCGGACAATCCGCCTGGAGCGCCTCCAGTGGCTCGACCGCCACCGGATCTCCAAGCGCGGCCAGGGCGGGAATGGCGTAGACCCGCTGCTCGTGCGACAGGTCCTCCCGCTGCAAGTGCTCGATGAGCAGCGGCAGCGCGGGCGGCATCCCGGAGAGCGCCGCCGATGCATGCTGCCGCGCCTCGACATCCGGATGAGCCAGCAGTGACACCAGGGGCCGTGGGAGGCGCTCGGCGGCGCCAAGTCGCTCCACCGCTTCGAGCGCGGCGAGCACCACCGTCCCCACTTGATCCGCTCCGTCGAGCAGAGCGAACAGCGGCTCGATCGCCTGCGGGTCACCAATGTCGGCCAGCGCATCAATCGCGGTCCAGCAGGTCTCCGCGTCCGCATCCCCGAGCAGAACGAGCAACGCGGGCACCGCCCGAACGTCGCGCCACCCTCCCAGGCCACGAGCGGCATTCTGCCGCACCTCGGCGTCGGCGTCACCCAGCGCGGCGATCATTGGTTCGACCGCCTCGACCCCGGCCACACGGGAGAGCGCGAAGGCGCTCCAGCGACGGGCAGGGGTGAACTCATCCGCTAACAGCGGCACCAGCGGCTCGACCGCTCGCTCGTCGCCGATCTCGGCCAGTGCCCGGCCGACACAAGCGCGCACCTCACCAGCGTCGTCGGATAGCGCCACGATCAACCCGGGAACGGCCCGCGGGTCGGCCAGCTCGCCGAGAGTCCAGGCCACGGCACCGCGCACCTTCTTATCCGGATCGTCGAGAGCAGTGATCAGCGCCTCGACGGAGTCCGGATTGCAGATCCGCCCCAGCACCTCGGCAATCAGCCAGCGAACCTGTGACCGTGGATCCTCCAGAGCCGACAGCAGCAGGGCCAGGCTGTCCGGGTCCTGATGCTGCTCCAGAACGAGGGCGGCCTGCCCAGCCACGTCACGGTTCTGGTCGCCCAGCGCGTCGATCATCCGAGCGGTCGCAGTATCGGCATCGATCGTCTGAACCAGACAGGCGACGTGCCGACGCATCTCCTCGTCGACATCGGTCAGGCAGCAGTCGATCAGACGGTCGAAGGAGGCCGGCCCATCCCGCTCGGCCAGCAAATCGGCCGCCTGGCGGCGAGCGGCTACCGGCTCGGCGTCGAGGGCCCAGCGAGCCAGCTCGAGCAGCCAGGCCTCTGGCTCCTCCGTCACCAGCGGCAGCGGCGACGACAACTCCCCGGCGAGCACCGTCTGAGCAGCCTGTTCCAGCAGCCACGCGGCGGGCGCCACCATCGACTCGGGGATGTCCTCGAGGACAAGCTCCTGCTCGAGTCCCTCCGTGCGCAATATCCCGTGCCCCGGATGGTTTGGGTCCGGCTCGCCATGGATCCGCAGCTCGGTCATCCGATCCCGCCTCGCAACGCGTAGTGCGATGGCGGGAGCCAGATGTCACCCCACCTGCCGGCTAGCCCTGGACGCTCCATAACGTCAGCATCGTAGCACGTTCAGGAGTGCCGCTCACACCGCGAGAGGCCTGCTGGACAACGCTGCGACCCGGCGCTCAGCGGTTGGGTCGGGTACAAATCCGGCGAGCGTTCCTCCCTGGGCCTGTCGGCCGTCTCCACTGACGGCGCCGCCGAGGACCGGACAGCACGGCGCACAAGACGCTCCCACGTCAGGTCTTATGGCATTCCGGGCAAATCCTCGCCAGCGCGGGATGGACCGCCCCCCAGGAAGACTAAAAAAAGAACGGAACCGAGAGGGGCAACTGTGTTTAATGGGGTAGGCGGAATGTTGCAAGGAGATCACCCGTGAAGAATCTATGGATCTGTCTGTTGGCGCTTGTCATCGCTGTTCCCACGTTCGCCGACGAGATGACCGAAGGCGAGAAGAACAACGAAAAGAAGCAGGAACGCCCAAACCAGCGAAAACGCGAGAAAAAGGAAAAGCCCGATCAGCGTACTCCGATGAATCTGCCGATCGGCCGGTTGAGCGAGAAGAACCAGGAGAAGGTGTGCGAGGCGCTGACCAAGATGTCGGCCATCGCCGAGGCCACGGCGGACGTCAAGAAAAAGACCGTCGAGGTCAAGTTCAACTCGGCGGCCTCCACGGGGATCGTCGCCATCGCCAAGGCGCTTCACAAGAGCGGCGGCTATCTCGACCTCAAGCGTTTCAAGCTCAAGTATCCCTGCACCGTCAAGCTGGCCGGCCCCATGTCAGGCGCCGAATTCGACCGGCGCCTGGGGAAGAAACGCGGCTTCAAGAGCCTCGCCGGACAGCGCCTCCTGCAGGCACTGAAAGCGATCTCGGGCGTACGCTCCGCTCAGTTCACCGATCCCTCGAACCTCAAGCTGGGGATGGACCGTGAGGTGGGCTACAGCACGGTCAGTTCGCTTATTGCGCGCTACGGCTCCCGCAGCAAGGGCAGCGCCGTCATCAAGGACGTCACCTGGATCGCCGAGAAGGTGTCCCCTCAGCAGGGCAAGGGCAAGAAGGGCAAGAAGCGCAAGAAGTAACGAGGGGGCTGGTGCCTCGCAGCAAGGGCACCAGCAACCCGCATGGATCGAGCAAGACCTGGGGGGGCGTGATCCCGAAAACGCTCCACCCAGATCTGGCCTGCCTGGCACCGCGATCCCGGTCCCGCATATCGCCGAGCCAAGAACCCCGATTGACCAGTGGCCCCTGATCTGCCTCAGGGCCCCCCGCCAAACGATGCCCTGCGATGCACCGTAATAAACCCCCTGAGAAGCCCTCAAACACTGGAGAGATCGGATGAATCGCTGGCTGGTTATCTGCCTGACCACGCTGACAGCTACGACGGCAGCGAATGCCGCCCCACGCCTGTCGAAAAAACGGCTGGAGGCGCATGTCCGCCATCTGGCCTCCAGGGAGCTGGAGGGCCGCGGCGTCGACAAACCGGGCGGCCTGAAGGCGCGCCAGTACATCATCGACCAGTTCCGGGAATTTGGCCTGAAACCTGGCGCAAAGAAGGGCTGGCTCCAGCCGCTGACTCTTGTGGGGCAGGGCGCAAACGTACTCGGCCTGCTGCGCGGCAGCGACCCCAAGCTGAACAAGGAGGTGGTGATCGTCGGCGCCCACTACGACCACCTGGGCATTCGAGGCGGCAAGATGTACCGCGGCGCCAACGACAATGCGGCGGGAGTGGCGGTGATACTCGAGCTGGCGCGAGTGTTGTCTGGCAGAAAAAACCGACCCGCGCGCAGCGTGCTGTTCGCCTGCTGGGACTTCGAGGAGGGAGGGCTCCACGGCAGCCGAGAGTATGTGACCTACCCGACCATACCGCTGCGCAACGTCACAGCTTATCTTGACATGGACCTGATCGGGCGGGACTTTCTCGACGTCCTGCCCCGCAAGGTATTCGTCATCGGCAGCGAGAGCGCCAAGGGGCTAGAGGCCATCGTCGACCGGGCGGCCAAAGGCCGCAAGCTGGACGTATTGCGGCTCGGCGCCGACCTGGTCGGACCTCGCTGTGACTTCTGGAACTTCCGTAACAAGAAGGTCCCCCACCTGTTCTTCAGCTGTGCGGAGCATCACGACTACCACCAGACCACCGACCTGCCGGACCGCATACGATATGACAAGCTGCACCAGATCGGGACGATGATCCATCACACCCTGTCGCAGCTGGCCGGCCCCTCACCGCGACCGACCTACAACGAACGGCTGCGCTACTCGACCCAGGAGGCCGGGCGGGTCGCTCGTCTGATCGATGAGATGACCGCCGTGACCCGGATGGGGCGAGTCGAGAAGCTACTCTGG
>PVBE011971327.1_pt1 | contig 13512 bp, 15 predicted proteins | sample 1631181 | NCBI WGS metagenome assembly PVBE01 (sample SAMN08397723, study PRJNA350692) | Marine metagenome, whole genome shotgun sequencing project. | isolation source: water | place: Pacific Ocean | collected 2012-04 | reverse complement strand
TCCGGCAGGGCAATTTGGCCCTGCGGGGTCATCACGTCAAGCTCGAACATGTGCACCCCAAGCGGACTCTGCCATCCCCCCCACGATAGCTTGGCGGCCCCCACTTTCACTTCGACCCCCTGCTCCGGTATGGAGAGGGCGTTCGACATCGCCTGCGTGACGGAGTGCCTCGTCATCCGTCCTTCCGTCAAGCGCCAGAACAGGACGACGGCCAGCACGACCAGCGTGAGCAATATCCCGGCCAGCACACTCAACAGCCACGCCAGTGAAAAGTTGTGAATGCGTTGTACAGGCATCAGAAGTGATGGCGGTGGAGCAGGGGGTTTGGTGAGTTGTCCTTGAGAAAACTGGTACTTTACTCGATACCCTCCCGATCTAAAAGGCGTGTTTTGTTGCGAAATGCAACAGGGATCGTCAGCAACAGGGTTTGTCCCAGTTCGGAGAAGACCCCCTCGGTCCTCACCTGAAACTCAAGCGTCAGGCGGTTTGCGGTCCGGGTCTTGCGAATTTCAAGATGATGCCGGGAGTCGGACACGGCAAACCCGCGTGCTTCCAGAAAAATCCGCACCTCTCCTTGGTTCGCGTAATCGAGTTGGATATGCTCTTGGGCAAGATTGCTTTGGATCAGCAGGGATTCCACCACTTCCGGAATCGTGATTTCGCGTTGGTGCGATTCGTAAAACGGACGCCTCGTGAGGAACAGTGCGATCATCACGGCAATCACCAGCAACAGTCCCCCGCCCACCTGCATCCCAAAGCGGCGGGAGAGTTTGACCGGACGGTTTTCCAGCAGGGGCGGCGGCAAAACAAAGTGGTAAAGCACCACCATCGTGCAGAGCAATACCCCCAACGAAGAGAAAGTGTCACTCAGAAAATGCCCCCCCTGCACGATCCGTCCTGCGCTGATCAGGGTGCCGTATCCCAACCCAAAGCCCAGCATTGCCAAGGCGAGCTTACGGAACGGTCGCCAGAACACCATGCCTGTGACAAACACGAAGCCCATCGTGCAGTGGCCACAGGGAAAGGACTGTCCACGCCCCGGAATGCCCGCGGCAAGGACCGGTTTGTATGGCCACGGCCCGTTGAATTCCACGATCTGCCGGGGACGTGGCCGCCCGGAGTATTCCTTGAGCAGCCCGTTCACGATCACTCCCGCCGCCAGCACAATCGACAAACCGATCACTAGCCAATACCCGCGCCAGCGGTGCCATTCGGGCCGTTGCAGACACGCATACCATGCGACAAAGGCGAAGATGGTGAGCAGCAGTCCGGGAATCGTGCCATAGGTATAAAGCCAAGTCCATGGGAAATCTTTGGCCAGAAACCACTCCTTGCCGTCCCAAAACCACGCCAGCAACCGACGGTCGGCGTCTTGTGACTCCAACACGAGAATCGCCACGAGCCACCCCCCGACAATGCCCAGCAACCACAGCAAGCCACGTTTCCGCAACTGCCCCTGCTCCCGCAGGGGAGTGCGCACCAGTTCCATAGATCTCCGAGTCGCAAGGGTTGGTAGCATTCGGGTCACGCAGGATCGTTGGTCTGCACCACAAAAAATGCGGACAGCACGGTTTCGTGAAGCCTCCGGAAGCGCGGCCAGACAAAGCCGATCAGAGCAATTCCCAACGGAGTCAGCACCAGCAACTCAAACCCCGCCTCCAGCCACACGCTCCGGAGTCCAATCACCAATCCCATCAGCCCAAGCAGGATCAGGAACCCCCAACCCGCCAGCCGCAGTTCCCAATAGGCCGACACGGAGGGGTAGCTCCCATGCATCCGGACGTACTCCCGCTGTTCCGACGTGCGCAAAAAACGGTGAAACATCCAGTGCAGCACCGTCCAGATGGGCAGGATCATGCCCAGACAGTCCGTGAGCCAATGAGACGCAGTCATCACTCGACCCACTGCCATCGTCACCGCCATCGTCACCCCCACTGCGCCCCACAACCAGGTCCACATCCGCCGACGGTGCAAGCCCGGATGGGAGTGCAACACATAGGCGAGCATGATCAAGGTGACAACCGACGCCGTGTGGCCGCTGGGGAAACTTCCGAAATAGACGCCTTCGGTGACAAAGTGCGGGCCGAAGCTGTGCCACGGCGTGAAGGGCCAATCGCTCAGCCAGACCTCGTGGGGTCGCGCCCGTCCAATCACCCACTTGAGTCCGTGAACCAATCCAAGTGCTCCCGCCAAGGCCGAGAGGACGATGAAGCTCAGGTAGGGCCGCTCGCGCTGCAACCACTCCGGAGCGGACCTGCGGCCACTCCAAAGGTAAAGTCCAAGGCTGGTCAGCAGAAAACAGATTCCCGGATCGCTCAACCCCGGAGCATCCCCTTCAAAGAGGGTTCTCCGGGTCCACTCTCCGAATTCCGGGTTGGCGTGTTCCCAAAGCCAGCGGCTGGCTTCGAAGTCAAAGGGAGTCAGCAGCCCCAGCACGCCAACCGCGCAGCTTGCCAGCACGGCCAGCCCCCATCCGGGCTTCAAGAGCGGTTGAGGAAAGGGTTCAGACATCATCACACAGAGTCAGAACCTCCTAAGCGGTTTTCGACTTCCCGATCATGGGTGCAAGCTGGTCAAGAATGTAACTTCCGATGTTGAGACTGGACGTGGCTCCAGGAGACGGCGCGTTGCCGACATGGACAACCCGCCCCTCCTGTTGAATCAGGAAATCATCCACGGGCTTGCCGTCCGGAGTGACCGCCTGGGCGCGAATCCCGGCGGAGGCCACTTCCAGATCCGCTGCTTGAATGGCTGGAATGAGTCGCTGAAGCGCCTTGGTGAACGCCGCTTTGCTGAAGGAGCGCCACAGCTCTCCGGCTCCGGTTTTCCAGTATTTTGCCGCCAGCTTGAGAAAGCCCGGATAGCTGAGGGATTCCGCGAGTTCCTGCCAGTTGACGGTGGTGCGCGTGTAGCCCTCCCGTGCAAAGGCCAGCACGGCGTTGGGTCCGCACTCCAGCCCGCCTTGGATCATGCGCGTGAAATGCACTCCAAGGAAGGGAAAACTCGGATCCGGAACCGGATAGATGAGGTTGTTGCAAAGGTGCTGGGCATTGGAATTGACCTCGTAATACTCTCCCCGGAACGGGATGATCTTGTGCTGCGGGGGCATGGTCATTTCCGTCACTTTGTCGGAGTACAATCCCGCGCAGTTGATTAAGTAGTCTCCCTCGAATGCTCCGGTGGTGGTCTCCACCACGATGCTGCTTCCCGTCCGGAGTCCCGTCACTTTGGTCCCGAGTCTGAGCGTCCGGTGCTCCTCCTGCTGAACGATTTCCGCAAGGCGTCGGCAGACCGCCGTGTAGTCCGTGATTCCTGCTTCCGGAACATGGATCGCCTGAATCCCGTTGACGTGTGGTTCCAACTCCAGCAGCCGTTCCCGTGGGATCAGCTCGCAAACCACGCCGTTCGCACTTCCGCGCTCAAGAATCCTCTCAAGCGCAGGGAGTTCGGCTTCAGAAGTGGCGACGATCACTTTCCCGCAAATCTCGTAGGGGATTTCGTTTTCGGTGCAGAATTCCTCCATGCGTCGCTTGCCCTCCCGGCAGTTTTTCGCTTTTAGCGACCCCGGTTTGTAGTAAACCCCAGTGTGCAACACCCCGGAGTTGTGCCCGGTTTGGTGTTGGGCGACTTCGGTTTCCTTTTCAAGGATGATCAGCGAAAGCTGGGGATAGGCCTGTGAAAGCTGGTAGGCAGTGGCAAGGCCAACAATACCCCCGCCGATGATGATGATGTCGGATTTTTTCACGGATCAGCGTTTGCGGGCAAGGGTGAGGCCGTCCCCGAGCGGGAGCATGCTCAAGTCAATGCGTTCGTCTTGATGCAGGTGGTCGTTGAAAACCCGGAGCGCGGTGGTGTCTTCATCCGTGACTTTGGGACGAGCGACACGCCCGCCCCACAACACGTTGTCCACGAGGATCAATCCTCCCGTCCGGAGCAACTTCAGGCAGCGTTCGTAGTAAGCAAGGTAGCCCGTTTTGTCGGCATCGATGAAGGCAAGATCGAAACTTCCGGCACTTCCGGAATCCAGCAGTTCATCAAGCGATTCCAGCGCAGGGCCGAGCTTGAGTTCAATGCGGTCCGCCACGTCTGCTTCAACCCAGTAACGTTTGGCGGTGTTGGTGTAGTCCTCGCTGAGATCGCACGCAACAAGTGTTCCGGAGTCCGGCAGGGCGAGTGCCATCGAGAGCGAACTGTAGCCCGTGAAGGTGCCGATTTCGACGATGCGCGTGGCTCCGGTGATGCGGACGAGCAGGTTCATGAACTGCCCCTGCTCCGGGGAGACCTGCATGCCACCGAAGGGCAGCTTCGCAGTTTCCGCGCGCAAGCGCTTGAGGAGATCGGTGTCGCGCAGGGAATGGCAACGCAGGTAGGTCAAGAGGGATTCTTCAAGACCAAGGGTGGTGCTGGACATGGGCAATGGTTTGGGTGACGAGGATGCTTTGCTGATCACCGGGGGGGCGCAATTTGAGCGGGACTCAATGGCCAACACTCCCCAACAAGGTATCGTACCTGCCTGCTTTGACCAAGTCATTTCTGAGGGTTCTGGCATGGGCCTTGAAGGAAGTCCCAGTGTCAAAAGACCTCAACCCGCGACAGGCAACCAAAGATGCACAACCCAACCATCCACAGGGCACGAGAAGAACAGGAACTGGACGGAATTAGCGAGTGGATCACCTCGCTGGACGACAGCCCGGCAGACCGTGATGAGCACGCCGCTTGGATGCAGCTTGAAGAGGAACTCCGGGAACTGGACGACTTGGAATCCCGCTGACCGCTGATCTCTCCTTGTCTGCGAGCAGGATTCGGCTTATCATCAACTGATGCCTGCTCGCGACCGTCCCTGGTCGTGCTGCCCCAGCTGACGTGGGGTGCCCGTTTCCTTGCCATCAACTTGTGAAGTTCCTCATCATCCTTGTTTTCCTTTACCTGATCGTGCGGATGCGTCGTCGGCTGGGACCGTTTCTCAGCCAAATGGTACCGCCAACCTACCTCATGATCGGTGGGCTGATGACCACCTTCGGCGTCCTGCAAGGCTGGGAAGAGACCCTGACGTTTGAGCCCGTGGTGGTGACGGTCTTGGGCCTGCTCATCGCCGTCTGGGGCATTGACCTCTGGCGAAAAGGCAGATAGTCCCCCTCTGGAGGGTTGATCCCGTCAGAGAATCAACATGCAGTCTCCGTAGCTGAAGAAGCGGTAGCGCTCCCGCATGGCTGCGGCGTAGGCGGTCAGCAAGCGTTCGCGTCCACACAGCGCGGAGACGAGCAGCAGCAGGGTGGATTGGGGCAGGTGGAAATTGGTAAGCAGGCCATCCACCATTTGAAACCGATAGGGCGGGTAGAGGAAGAGGTTGGTCCAACCGGAGCGTTCCTGGAAGCCCTGCTGCGCGAGTGTTTCCAGCACCCGCACCGAGGTGGTGCCGATGGCGATGAGGCGGTTCCGGGAGTGTGAAAGTTCCTTGAGACGTTCCAGAGTTTCCTGATTCACGGAAAAAGCTTCGAAGTGCATGGAATGCTCTCGGACATCCTCAACCTGCACGGGCGCAAAGGTGCCACGTCCGACATGTAGCGTGACCTCCAGCCGTTCAACGCCTCGCTGCTCAAGGGCGGCGAGAATTTCCGGGGTGAAGTGCAAGCCCGCCGTGGGGGCCGCCACGGCTCCGGATTCCTTCGCGTAACAGGTTTGGTAACGCTCTCGATCATGTTGCGCTTCGGCGGATGAAACTTCCCGACGGTCGATGTAGGGTGGCAGCGGGGGCAGTCCCACTTCCTCCAGCACCTCGGTCAACGGCTCCCCGATTGCAAATTGCAACAGCCAGATGCCGTTGTCGAGGTATTCCCGGGCGACTGCGATCAGCCGCCCCTCGCCGAACGCCAGTTCCTCGCCCAGCTTGATGCGTCCGGACTTGCGGACCAGCGCGGACCAGATGTTGGGTGCCTGTTCCTCCAGCAGCAGGGCTTCAAGCCGAGCTCCGGTGCAACGCTGTCCCAGCAATCGTGCGGGAATCACGCGGGTGTTGTTGAACACGAGGGTGCAACCCTCAGGCAGGAGGGTGAGCAGTTCAGGAAAGGAGTGGTGGTGCAACTGACCGCTGGCGCGGTCAAGCAACAACATCCGGGAGGCATCCCGCCGTTGCGGGGGATGCTGCGCGATCAGGTCTTCAGGGAGGTCAAAGTCATAGGAATCCAGCAGCCAGTCAGGTTGGTGCATGGGCGAAAAACTGGCGGTGCAACGTGACTACATGCTGGGCGAAGCAACGCCCCCCATGCGCTTGATGCGCTCCTCCGGAGGGATGACCTCGGTGAGCCGTGCCCCAAATTTTTCGTTGATGACCACGACCTCGCCGTGGGCGATGAGCTTGCCGTTAACAAAGAGGTCCAAGTTCTCACCCACAAGTCGATGCAGTTCCAGCACGGACCCCTGACCGAGCGAGAGTAAATCGCCGATCAGGAGCTTGGCGCGTCCCACCTCAAAGGTGAGCGTGAGCGGCATTTCCATGAGAAACTCCACGTCCATGCCCTCCATCGCTGCACCTTCGCTGCCAACTTCCATGGGAACCGACGAGGCGTCATCAAGCATCGCGTCCAAATCGCCAACGTCTCCGCCGCCTGCCATGACCAAATCGGTGAGTCCTCCACCATCGTCGTCGCTGGCGGAATCTTCCGACTCGTTCACGAGTGCGTCCAAGTCCGCTTCGGCGTCTCCATTGTCTGCCGGGATTTCTTCTTCCTCTGCCATCACTTCTCCTTCGTCATGCCCGCAGGGGGGCGTTCAACTGCCGTGATTCCGTCAGCACCCAGCCGCTACGCTTTTCAGGTTCGTCAAGGGCATCGCACCCCCCGGGGCCGGCGACGGTTTTGTGGTGCAGCACCAGTTCCAAACGTTTGAACACTTGGGGATGCTCCGCTGTGCGGTAGGCGACGGTAAACTGCCGCTGGCTTCCGTTTTCCTCAAGCGACTCCAACTGCGATTCCAAAATCGATCCGGAGCCGGAAACCGCATGATGCAGCCACGCTTCTGCGAGTTGATCCACATCTGTCCGGAAGACATTGCCCCGGTACGTTTTTGGATGCACCCGCTGCTGCGTCCAAGCGTCCAGCAAGGACGGAACCTGCTCCGATGTCACATGCCCGTGGGACTCGCCCGAAGGCAGGTGAACCAAAGTCGGTGCAAAGCGGTGTCCGCCCAGATGACTGCTCTGCCAGAGGCTGAGCGACAAACTGCGATTTTCAATCTCCCGCTGGAGTTGCGCGTACAACGCCTGACCAAACTTTGCACAGCATTTATCATGCCGACCGTGCGTGCAGACCATCACCTCCGGGATTTCCTGCACACAGGGCGAATGCCGAATGCCGTTTCCTGCGAAGTGATCCGTCAACACGGTTTTGATTTGATCCGGGGCAACATCATCGAAAACCAAGCCATCCGGATAGACATGCAACGAGCAGCATTCTGCCGTCATTCCAGACTGGCTGATTAGGCGCAGGACGATTTTGCCATGTGCGACGCTCTGCGACCTCATCCAGCGCTTCATGCCTTGCAGAAATCCACCTCCGGACTCCAACGCCTCGTACTTCCAGAAGCGTTTGGGCCAGGTGATGAAGATCAGGTGCTGGGCTTGAGAGGCCGTTCCAGAGAGTGGTTCAGCGAGATTTTTAGAGATAAGACTGCAATACTCGGTGGTCATGGTGTTGGTCATGCAAGAACTGGTTCAGGTTTGCTTTTTCCTGCGGATGCTCCATCTTGGGGAAAACGCTGCACGAATCAAGGCATCCCGAATGTTTCGCCAACTCACCCTCACCGTTTTCCTGCTTGCCCTCGGAACCAGTGCATCGGGTACGGATTACTTTCAGTGGATTCTTGAAGTGTATCCGGAAGGGGTGTTCCGGAAGCACGAACGTCAACTGGTGGACGAAAACACGGAGTTCAAGTCACGGGGTTGGACTTGCACGGTGGAGAACGTCTGGCAGAGCAACGGGGTGTGGCTGCTGCTGGAAGGCAAATCGCTGGTCTGCCGCAAGTCCGGGGAGCGTGTCGAGAAACGCCTCGATCTGGTTTGCACCGACCATGACCCCACGATCCGGAAACGCTCCCGTCCCGTGCAACGCGCCGGACTCTATCTCGACGAAACCCGTCCGGAAAGCATTCCCTTCCTGCGGCTGGGCTGTCAGACGGTGGTGCGGCGCTTGTACTAATCGGGAGGGTGTGTTTACAATCACAGTAGCCAAATGCAGATGCAGGCGGTGTCACTCATGGCCATGAAGTTCCGGTCGGGCTTCTCATGGCGTGTGCAAACCTGCAGAACTGCTGCATGCGATTGCAGGAGCACCCAACGAGGTTCCGGTTCCTGGAACCCGCGTTCCACCGGCTATTGCAACACCTGTTGATGATTTTGTGAAGTATTTGCATGGGTTGAGATGAAAATCCTGGTGATCGGTGGCGGCGGACGCGAACACGCCTTGGTTTGGAAGCTGAAGCAGAGTCCTCACGCCACCCAGCTTTTTTGTGCGCCGGGCAATCCCGGCATTGCGGAACTTGCCGAATGCGTTCCCATTGCGGCCAACGTGATTGCGGAACTCACCGAGTTTGCCGAATCCCAACAAATCGGCCTCACCATCGTAGGTCCGGAAGACCCGCTCACACAGGGGATTGTTGAACAATTCCAGGAACACGACTTACGGATTTTCGGTCCCAATCGGGTGGCAGCACGACTGGAGGGCAGCAAAGCCTTCGCCAAGTCGTTGATGGCAAAACGCGGCATCCCCACCGCTCGTTACGCCGAATTCGACAACTACGAAAAGGCACTCCAATACGTCCGGAAGCAGGGTGCGCCCATCGTGATCAAAGCGGATGGCCTGGCCGCTGGCAAGGGGGTGACGGTCGCCCAAAGTCTTGACGAAGCCGAAGATGCACTGACCGCCGTGATGCAGCGCAAGGTGTTCGGGGAAGCCGGAACACGGGTCATCGTCGAAGAATTCATGACAGGCGAGGAGATGACCGTGCTGGCGTTCAGCGATGGCCACACTGTCAAGCCGATGATCCCCTCACAGGACCACAAGCCCGTCTTTGATGGGGATCGAGGTCCCAACACCGGGGGCATGGGGGCTTATGCGCCCGTGCCGCACCTCCAGCATCATCTCCCGGAAATCCAGTCGTGCATTCTGGAGCCGATGGCGGCGGTACTCCGGGACGAGGGCATCGTCTATCAGGGGGTGCTGTATGCAGGGCTGATGATCACCGCAGGGGGGCCGAAGGTCGTTGAGTTCAACGTGCGCTTTGGCGATCCGGAAGCGCAGGTGGTCTTGCCGCTGTTGCAAACAGACCTCGTCGAAATCATCGATGCGATTCTTGATCAGCGTCTGGACGCCCTCGATTTGCAGTGGAGTGAACAGGCGTCGCTCTGTGTGGTCGCCGCCGCCGAGGGTTATCCCGGACCTCCCGTCAAAGGCACGCCCATCGGCTTGCCGGAAACTCCGGGAGACTCGCTACAGATTTTTCACGCCGGAACTGCCGAGTATGACGGACAACTCGTCGCCAACGGCGGGCGGGTGCTGGGCATCACCGCTTGGGCCAACGGCCTCACCGCTGCACGTGAACAAGCCTACGACTGTCTGGAGCAGATTCGGTTTCCAGGAATGCACTTCCGCCAAGACATCGGCCTGAAAGCCTTGGGATAACAGGGCGATATTTTCACCACAGAGACGCAGAGGACACAGAGAAAAAACATCAAAACTCTGAGTTCTCTGTGCCCTCTGTGGTTAACCAAAAACATTTTTTTCTCAGCACCTTCCATGCGAGCTTACCAAATCCAAGACGGCTGGTCCTTTGACAACATTCGCTTCACTGAACTTCCGGACCCAACCCCCGGTCCCGGCGAGGTGCTGGTGCAGATGAAAGCAGCCTCCCTCAACTATCGTGACCTCGTGGTGCCCCAACGCGGTTATGGCCACAAAACCGGCACCTTGCCGCTGATTCCGATTTCGGACGGAATGGGCGAAGTGGTGGCGGTGGGCGACCGCGTGACGCGAGTGCAACTCGGAGATCGCATTTGCCCGCTCTTCATGCAGAACTGGATTGCCGGGCCTCCCAATCGGGAACGACTCTCCGGCTCACTTGGAGGGCCGCTTGACGGCACGATGGCGGAATTCCGGGTCTTCCCCGAACATGGACTGTCGCATATTCCTGATCACCTCTCAGACATCGAAGCCGCCACGCTGCCCTGTGCAGCACTGACGGCATGGAGCGCGATTGTCACCGAAGGCCGGATCATGGCAGGCGATACGGTGCTGGTGCAGGGCACGGGCGGGGTGGCACTGTTCGCGTTGCAGTTCGCACGGCTGTGTGGGGCGCGGGTGTTCGTGATCTCCGGAAGCGACGTGAAGTTGGAACGAGCACGGGAGCTTGGCGCAGATGCAGGGCTGAACTACAACACCCAACCCGAGTGGTACCGCACCGTGCGGGAGTGGTCCGGCAGCGAGGGGGTCGATCACATCGTCGAACTCGGCGGCCCCTCAACCTTGCCGCAGTCGCTGAGGGCGATCCGTCCAGGCGGGATGCTTTCCATGATCGGCGTGCTGTCCGGACCCACCGTTGAGGCACAACTTGGACTGATCGTCACGCGGCAAGTCCGGCTTCAGGGCATCACCGTTGGCTCCCGCGACGGCTTCGATGCGATGGCCCGTGCCATTGCGCAGCACGAACTTCGCCCCACCCTCGACCGTACTTTCAGCTTCAAGGAACTCCGGCCCGCCTTCGATCACCTTGCTTCCGGCACTCACTTTGGCAAAATCACGCTGAGTTTGGGTTGATCCAGTGTGGAAGAGAATCCAGACCATCCATTGAAAAAGCTGAACGTGCCGTCAAGATCAATCCCTCTTCTCATCATCCAATTTTTGATAGTCCCCCTCTTGAGTGTTGGTGCTGATCCTCTTCCTGATGTTCTGCCCCAATGGCATCATCCCCGTCAATCCGAAACCAATGTGCTGACACGGCCTGCCTTGGCTGAGTCGCTGCGCTCAGGAGTTTGACAGCGATTCGCTCCGGATTCCGGACACCGTTTTCCATCTTTGATCTCCTTTCCAAAAGGGCTACAAGTTGCATGGCGCATAGCGGATTGCATTGCCTGACACTCTGATGTTTCACCGACCGTTCCAGAAAACTGCACTACTCGCCACTTTCCTGCTGCTCCTGTGTGGCGCGGGAGGACTCCGTGCGCAAAACTACGAATACGTCAAGAAAAGCCGCTTCCTCCAGATGTATTTGGGGGTGGACTTGGTCAACTACAATGATCAGATTAAGCTGAACTACCAAAGTTCGGGATCCGGCGCGGAGAGCATGCACGTCCAGCCCTCCGGCAACACGAGACTGGTTTTCGGAGGACTTGGGATGAAGGGACGCACCGACCTCTACTTGGCGATTCCAACCACTTCCACCACCACCGAAGATGGGATTAGCGTCACTTACAACAACGGCATTGAGATGGGGCTTCGGCTCTATGTTCTCAAGGTGAAACCGAACACCGTGAGTCCTTTCTTGGGAACCTCCCTGCACATTCGGACGTATCAGCAGGCCACCTCGTCCGCCGCGTCAGACACGGGTCCGGAACACACCTCCATGGGCACCTCCATGAGTTTGGGGTTCCTACTGCCCACGCCCTATGGACTGGTGGAACTGGGCACCCAAAAGGCATCCAGTGCCAAGGTTTCATATCCCTACTACCGGAATGGTTCAACCGTAGGGATTGCCGACATGCAACTTCCCAACTCCTTCACCTGGTTTGGATACCGTTACCTCTTCGATACCGCCAATCCGGACAAATCCAGTGGTCGCTCCACCAGTGGGTTCACGCTGGGACTGGGGATCAATCAGACGATTTCGCTCAAAACCTCTCCTTACACCTACAGTAGCCGCAAGTACCTCGCCAAGCGTCCGGGCACGGGACTGTACTCGGAAGCCAATCTCGGCTACTACTTCGGAGGCTTGGACAGCTTTTTCCAGATGTCCTCCCGAACCGTGCCCTATGTGCAGAAGGGCTATGGCTACGAACTCAAAATCAACCGCAGCATTTCCGGATTGGAAGCCGCGACCTTCATTGCCAACCTCGGCAGCTTTCACCCGTTCTTGGGAGTGGGCTACAACCAAGAGGCCATTGCAATCACCGAGGCGGACAGCGGCAGCAGCGCCGCCAGCAGTTCGACCAGCACGGTTTCTCGTAGTTTGCTCGGCGGCTTTGACCTCCGTGTGGACAACAAGGGCATGTTTGTCATGCGTAGCATGTTCCGCTACACTCCCAACGTGCGGCCTGAGGTCAGCAGCGGAGGAATCCTCAAATTGGACGGTTTGGAGATCAGTTACTTCCAACTTGTGATGCACTTCCGCTGATTCTGTACCTTTTCTTGCATCTTCCTGCTTCAAATTTCGAGTTGTTTGGACTAGGCTATAGCGTTGTCCAAATTCTGGGGCTCTGCCCCCTACCATTCATGCCTCAACTGCTCACCCTGCCTGAAGCCGTCAAGCTGCTGCGAGTGCCGGCAACCACCTTGCAGCGCTGGATTCGGCTGGGAGAGGTGCCGTGTCAGATGCGCAACGGCGAGGCTCGGTTTCAGAAAAACACGCTGCTCGCCTGGGCCAAGAAAAAGCACCTGTTCGTCGGGAAAACCTCGGGAATCACCCAGCAGCGGCAGCAGGCGAATTTGCTGGCTGCGCTAGAACGGGGCGGGGTCCATGCGAAGCTCTCTGCCGAAAAACCGAGGCACACTTTTCCAGGATCTTGAAACTCGGCTCAACGCCCACCTGAACACCAATGCTCCGCTCGCCGCGTTGCTGGAGGAGCGTGAACAACTCGCTTCGACCGCGGTCGGACAAGGGATGGCGATCCCGCACCCACAAACTTCCGGAATGCTGGGGTTGTCCGACTCTGTGGTGGCGATTGGCTTGCCCGAGACTCCGGTGGAGTTTGAGGCGACGGACGGCCAACTGGTCATCGCCGTTTTTGTGCTGCTCAGCGCGGATGCCACCCACCACCTTCAACTGCTGGCCCAGCTCACCCGGCTGCTCCGGAATCTGGAGTTGACAGGATTTCTGCACACACAACCGACTCCGGATGCCCTCCTCAACGCCTTCCGAAAAAAACTGGACTCAGCGGCTCTCTGATTTCCGGAAATCCTTGCGGAAGGTTACGTCACCACGCAGGCATTTCTCACCATCGAAGCGCGTCCCACGCTGCTGTTCGTGCTGGGGTTCGTGCTTCTCAAGCTCGTTGCCTTGCGGCATCACGCTGGGCAGTGGCGGGGTGGGAGGCGTGTTTGCACCGAGCCTTGTCATCGGCAGTGGCGTGGGGCTGGCGTTTGGGATGGGGGTGCAACTGTTGCCGGTGGAGGGCATCGCCGAGGAGACAGCCTTTGTACTCACGGGAATGACAGGCATGGTGACGGCATCCGAGCCAATCATTACGAATTGACAAATTGAATTTTTCGGATATGCTTCAATCTGTTTGAGCCCACTGTTTTTGTAAAC
>PVBE012930698.1_pt1 | contig 13513 bp, 14 predicted proteins | sample 1631181 | NCBI WGS metagenome assembly PVBE01 (sample SAMN08397723, study PRJNA350692) | Marine metagenome, whole genome shotgun sequencing project. | isolation source: water | place: Pacific Ocean | collected 2012-04 | reverse complement strand
TTCGACTCGCTGCCATCTGGTGCTCGAGCTTGAAGACACATGGTGGCAACCTCCTGAAGAAATCACCATATGTCACCATGGTACCACGACTTACGAAAAAGTACAACCTTCAATTCTTAACAGAGCACTAGTTCCATCCCCTGGCACCATCCCCGGGTGGGGAAGTTGTTTACCTTTCTGTTTCGCCTGCGCCGTACCCCGAACAGACCAAAGAGCACGATGAACGACGTGGCTGAGTTGGGCCGCCGCCTGCTCGCGTCACATCCCCTGGTACGCTGGCCGGTGGTGCTGATGGCCCCAGCCCTGTTGATAGTGGTCTACTACCAGCCACTTCGCTTCCAGATTGATCACAACTACGTCATCCTCTACGGTTGGGGGGCAGGCCTGTTCGGCCTCCTGCCACTCTTTGTCCTGTATCGCCTGCGACGGCTTGTGGGCGAGCCCGTGGCACAGTCCGCTGTGTCGCCACCTGGTTGGCCGGTACGCGTACTGTGTGTGGTAGTCCCTGGTGTCGCCGTCGTCTGCCTGCAGCAGATCGATGTGGTGTGGGGAGATCTGCACACCACCGGGCCGCTGCTGATCGCCTATTCCGCAAGTCGCTTCGTCCTCGCCGTTTCCCTCATCGCTCTGTGTGTCACGGCGGGCGCCCAGGTTCTGCGGCGCTGCGTTCCGGGTCTGCGCCTGGACGGCATCGAACCGGGGAGCTGGTTCGTCCTGAGCTTCTTTGTGGGGGCCGCCCTCTATGGCCTGCTGATGACCGGCATCGGCATGGTGGGTCTGCTGCACCTGCTGCCCGTCGCCATACTGACGGTTCCCGTGCTGCTTCTGGCCCCGGCAGAACTCGCCACTCCCCTCCGGGCGTTCTGGCGCAAGGTCCGCGCCGACTTCACGGGTCTGCAGGGCTGCCATTGGTGGGTACGGTTCCATCTGGCCTGGTGTCTGCTGTGTATCGGCGTCATGCTGCTGCTCAGCCGGGGGCTCTACCCCGGGTCGACCTCGAACGACGTCTGGGCCCACTACCTTCCCTATTACCGGGAAGTGCTCAAACACGGCAGTCTGCTGCCCAACGACGTCTGGTATCAGTTCTACATCTCAAAAGGCGCCGGCCTGATCCACATGCTCGGCGTCCTCAGCGATCTCTTCGCCGCTCAGCTCGTGTCGTGGAGCTTTGTTGCAGTCAGCGGCATCATCGTCTTTCAGTTGACGCGCCGCTTCGCCGGTGATGCATCGTGGGCCCTGCTGGCGACGACGGTATTCTACACGGTGTATCGCGGGACCTTCTTCAAGAGTCATGACTGCCTCGCCGCCTTCATCGCCTTTCTGGTGTGGGCCCTCATCCAGATCGACGATCGACACGGGGCGGCGCATCGCGCCTTTCTCGTCAGCCTCGGTGTGGTGGCATTCTGTCTGGGTGTGTACCAGCCCGTGGGTTCGGCTTTCCCTGCAGCTTTCCTGTCAGTCGCCATCGGCGTGGTGGCGTGCCATCCCGGCCTGCGCTGCCGGCTGCGCCCCTTCGCGACGACCCTCTTGCCACTGCTGTGCGGTGTGGCGTGCGTACTCATACTGAACTATGCCGTGACCGGACTGGCTGAGGTGGTGCCGGTACTTCGCTTCTGGCCCCTGGCCGACACCGAGAAGTTCTCACGGGTGGTCGGGACGTCAGGGCTGGCGTATCTACTGCAAGTAGCAAAGACCCCGGCGTTGCCGGCCTTCGACTGGTCCTGGTTGAGCGGCGCTTTCCGCTATCGGCAATTGTGGCCGATCCTCCCTGGTTCGTTTCTGGCTGCAGGATTCGTTGCAGTTCTCGCCCGGGCAGTGCGCCGACAGACATGGCGCGAGACCACTCGCCTGTACCCTGCCATCGTCCTGTTCTGCTTCGCCTCTTCCATCCTCCTTCTGTCGTGGATCTCGTTCTCCTCCAGCCTGCTGCGCATCCTCATCTTCACCACCTTCGCCTCTTCGATCGTTGTGGTCCTGCTCACCAGGGCGGCCGTCTTCGCGTTCTGCGCGCCCGTAATCAGGCGCTGGATGACGATGCTGCTTCTGTGTGGGCTCGGCGTGCACTGTATTGGCCAGGAGCTGTGGTACCTGCGCTCCGTGCGCGACATCGACCTGGAAAACCTGACCTCGTACTACGTCGGTGGCAGGTCTTTCGAGGATATCCTGTTCGAGGCGGACCGGCACTTCGACAATGCCCTCAAGATTGCAGATGTCCTGAAGATCAGAGGGTTCATCGGTCCGGACACGCCGCTGTTGAATCTGGGCTACGATCAGGGGCCGGCCTACACCTGCCCGGGGGTCGGGCTCGTGTCCGCCGTCGACCACACCTATGGTCCCGACCATGCCGATATCGTGTTCGGCTCACCGGAAGAGGCCCGCAGCATACTGCAGTCCCGGGGTGTAGACTTCTTCGTCCTCAACCGCCGCAGCCCTCTGTTCAGCAGCGTCGCCTTCAGCCGCCTCTTCGAACCCGCCACCCTCGATCTCTACCTGAGCATGTATGCCCGCAGGGACGACACCTACCTGCTGACCTGGCGCGGGCAGAATCCGGCACCGATCCCGGAGGACTTCACCAGGGTCTTCGAGTTGAAGCGCACGGCTGTGCTGAGCTATGCTTCTTCCGCATCATTCCGCGAGACCGTGGAGATGATGACTACAACAGCTCTGGCCACTTGGACCCCAGGATCTGCAGATTCGCTGCAGGCTCTGGCTGGGCGTGTTGGTGGATTGCTCACAAAGTTCATTGCGCTCCCGGTCACCATCGAGAGCAACCGTCTCTTCCTCGTCGATCTCGTGAACAACACTGAGAGTGCGCTGAGGAAGCTGGTGCCGCCGTTGGCCGCCACCGCCTTCCGCGAAGCGGGTGACCCGGCAGCGGCAGGGCGTCCCCATGCGTTTCACAGCAAACTGGCCGGTTTCATCGCGGAGGCAGCCAAGGTCTACATGCAGCGCCGGTGTGCTGGTGCGTTCGGCAAAGAGCTGACGGAACGACTCTTCACCATTGACGACCGCAAGCCATTCGGCGTCATGTATCGCAGTCGTGCCACATTCGAGCAGTTGCTCCACGGCGGAGGTGTGTGATGGGCGACGCCATGGCCGTCATCCTGATGGGTGTCACCGGCAGCGGCAAGACGACGGTGGGGGAAATGCTCGCCAAGCGTCTCGACTGGCCTTACCTGGATGGTGACGACTTTCATCCTGAGCAGAACGTCACCAAGATGGCGGTGGGCACGCCGCTTACCGACGAGGATCGCTGGCCCTGGCTGCGTATCCTCGCGGATGAGATTGGCGGTCGTATCGACCGGGGCGCCAGTTGCCTGCTCGGCTGTTCGGCCCTCAAGGAGGAATACCGCCGGGTCCTGAGATTGGAGCGCGATGAGAGCCAGGTCCGCTTCGTTCACCTGGCAGGATCCGAATCACTGATCGCCGGGCGCCTGTCGAGCCGTGTGCATCGTTATATGCCGGCCAGTCTGCTGCGATCTCAGTTCGAGGCTCTGGAGGCACCGGCGGACGCCACGGTCATAGACATCGATGCTACGCCGGATGAGATCGCCGACCGGGTGCTGCGCGCCCTCGGCTTGAATGGCTGACAGCGTCGACCCCTGGGAGCTGGTCAAGAGCGAGCAGCTCGCGGACTACCGTATCATGCGCGTGCGGCGGGACCACCGTCGGTCACCACGTACCGGAGCTGAGCACGATTTCTACGTGCTGCAGATGCCGGAGTGGGTGAACGTGATCGCCGTGACACGAAAGAGCACGATCGTCATCATCGAACAATACCGACACGGCACCGAAGAAGTGGCCGTCGAGATTCCCGGGGGTGTCGTCGATCCCGGCAACGAGTTGGAAGAGGCAGCGCGGCGAGAGCTGCTCGAAGAGACCGGATACGGGGCGGAGGCCTTCGTCCACATTGGCACGGTGACGGCAAACCCGGCGATTCAGGACAATCGCTGTCACACCTTCGTCGCCCTCGGAGCGCACCCGGTCGGCGAAGCGCAGTTGGAGGCGGGAGAGGATATCGCCGTGAGCCAGACGGCCATGGACGAGGTGGGCGAGTTGATCGCCTCGGGGCGCATGAGTCACGCCCTGGTCATCGCCGGCTTCTGGTGGTTCGAGCGGTGGCGGCGGGAGCACGGTGATGTGCTGGCGCGCTATCTCGACTAGGACGTCTGGTAGTTGAACAACAGATAGACGGCGAGCAACACGATGACGATGGCGACGGAGGTGCTCGTCAGCAGTGTACGGGCCGCCACGCCCGACGGTCCGTGACCCATGTAGATCACGGCGACGATCAATTCCACAAGGGACTTTCCGGCACCGATGACGCCGTCGCGTACCGCGGCGCAGAGGCTGCCGACACCGCCCACGACCCAGGGCAGCAGCTTCCGATAGATAACATCGAAGTCGACGTTGGTACAGCGTAGCTCTGGTGTCTCCAGATGCTTCAGCGCCAGCACGACGAAGGCCAGCAGGGCGAAGACGAGAAGCTGCAGCTGGGTGATGACGTGGCTCGCCGTGTACGGATCGAAGTCGACCGGGTACGGCAGGATGCTGTACAGCGGCTGCGGATAGACGCCGATGGCGACACAGAGGAAGGCGGTGATGCCCATGGCCAGCAGCATGTTCCACGGGGCTTCCTGCACCCGTATCCCGGCATCGTGATGGCCGAAGAAGCCGTAGAAGGGGATCTTGATCCCTGAGTGATGGAGCACCCCCGCCGAGGCGAAGAGCAGGACGAAGAAGGCCACGTCGTAGTGGCCCTCAGCGGCAGCTGTCAGGGTCATCGATTTCGTCACGAAGCCCGAGAACAGCGGGAAGGCAGAGATCGACAGGGCACCGATGATGCAGAAGAAGGTGGTCAGCGGCATCGACCGGTAGAGCATACCCAGCTCGGTGGCCTTCACCGTCCCCACGCGGTGCAGGATGGCGCCCATACTCATGAACAGCAGAGCTTTGTAGAGGATGTGGGCGAAGGCATGTGAGGCGGCGCCGTTGAGGGCCATCTCCGAGCCGATGCCGACGCCGACGACCATGAACCCCAACTGGTTGTTGAGGCTGTAGGCCAGCACGCGACGCAGGTCGTTCTCGAGAACGGCGTAGAACACGGGGAAGGCCGTCATCGCAGCACCGATAGGTACGAGGATCTCGGTGCCGGCAAAGCCCCGGGCCAGGGCATAGACGGCGAGCTTGGTGGTGAAGGCCGAGAGGAAGACGGTGCCCGTGGCTGTGGCTTCCGGGTAGGCATCCTGCAGCCAGTTGTGCAGGAAGGGGAAGGCGCACTTCATGCCGAAGGCGATGAAGATCAGCGTTGGCCCGAGGTTCTCCGAAAAACTCGGCGGGCCCAGGTTGTCGAAGGCCAGCGAGCCCGTGTCGCCGTAGTGGATGAGGACACCCGACAGCAACAGCACGCCGGAGCCGACCTGAATGATCAGGTACCGCATGCCGGCCCGGTACGAGCGCTCGGTGCGTCTGGCCCAGATGAGGAACACCGACGACACGGCCGTCAGCTCCCAGCAGACGAACAAGGTGATCAGGTCGCCGGCGAAAGCGCCCGCAATGGCGGAGCCGGCATAGATCAGAGCTGCCACCTGCTGCAGCTCGTCCTTCACATGGTTCGCATAGAGGGCGCTGAGGAAGGCGGCGATATGGAAGATGTACCCCCACACCAGGCTCAGCTTGTCGACACGGGTGACCGTCAGGGTCATGTCGAACAGCGGGACGTGACCGTAGCTGCCGTGGTCCAGACTCAACAGATGGGCAAAGCTGAGGACAGGCAGCGCCAACAGCCACCCCTGCCGTGGTACGCCCCGCAGGAAGGGCACCACCAGCGCTCCCAGAACAAGCAGGGAGCCGGGAGGGAGATGCTCAAGCATCGTCACTCTCCCCACCGTCGTCATAGAAGTCTTCGCCGCGCATCACGACGCTGCGCCAGACCCAGCCAGCGCCGACGATGAAGCTGTAGGCGATGAAGCCGAAGATGGCGTAGAAGCCCAGCCAGCCCTCGGCGCTGTAGTGGCCGTGCTTGTGGTGGCCGATGTGCAGCAGGTCGAGGATGTCGGGCAGGAAGAGGCCCACACAGACGACGACCAGCAGCTGGCAGAGCAGCTTCACCGAGGAAGCCCGCTCGATCCAGGGGGGCTGGAAGGTGTTGTCCGGGTCGGCCATGCTCAGTGTACGATCGGCTCGAGGAGGCGGTAGACAGGGCCGGCGAAGAAGAACAGGACGATGCAGCCCAGGGCGGTGAACAGCAGCGGGACCACCATCAGGAGAGGCGCCTCGTGCAGCCCCTCATGATCTTGATGGCTGCCGTCGCCATGGCCCGTCGACGCAGGTGCTGGCGTTGAGAAGAACGCACGGATCGGCACCGGCATGAGATAGGCGATGTTCAGCAGCGAGCTGACCATCAACACCCCCACGAAGACGAGCTGGCCCGAGTCGACGGCACCAAGGGCGAGATACCACTTGCTCCACGAGCCGCCCATGGGGGGCACGCCGATGACGCTCAAGCTCCCGATGATGAAGGCGAACATGGTGAAGGGCATCTGTCTGCCGATGCCACGCATGTCGCTGATCTCGGTTTTGTGCAGGGCCACGTTGATGGCGCCGGCGCAGAAAAAGAGGGTGATCTTGCCGAAGGCGTGCATGACGATATGCATACCCCCGCCGAGGATCGCTGCCGGCGTCGCCAGCGCCGCGCCGAGGACGATGTAGGACAGCTGGCTGATGGTGGAGTAAGCGAGCCGCGCCTTGAGGTTGTCCTTCGTCATGGCCACCAGAGACGCCATCAGGACCGTTCCCCCGGCGACGTACATCAGCCAGACACTGGCGCCGGTGTCGCACAGCAGATCGGTGCCGAAGACGTAGACCAGCACTTTGAGCACGGTGAAGACGCCGGCTTTGACGACGGCCACGGCGTGCAGCAGGGCACTGACCGGTGTGGGCGCCACCATGGCCGCCGGCAGCCAGCGATGGAAGGGCATGAGCGCGGCTTTGCCGGTGCCGAAGGCGAACAGGCCGAGCAGCACGTAGAGGGCCGGTGTGTCGACCTTGCCGGCGAGGATGCCGCCAGGGGTAAAGTCGAGGGTGCCGGCGGCAAAGTAGGTCCACAGCACGGCCAGCAGCAGGAAGGCCACGGACGTGCTCAGCAGAATACCCAGGTAGATGCGGCCGCCGCGCAGGGCCTCGGGCGTGCGCGCGTGGGTCACCAGCGGGTAGGTGCTCAGCGTCAGCAGCTCATAGAACACGAACAGCGTCAGCAGGTTTGCCGCATAGGCCACGCCGAGAGCGGCGGTGATGGCGAAGGCGAAGAAGAAGAAGCGGGTCTGGTCGACCTCGTGATGGCCGCGCATGTAGCCCACGCCATAGACACCGGTGACGATCCACAGCCCGGAGGCGACGAGACCGAAGATCATGCCCAGGGGCTCGACGCGGAAGGCGAGACTGACACCGGGAAGGATCTCGAACAGGCTCAGCGCCGGGTAGACGCCGAGCTGCACATGGGGCAGCAGGGTCAACACCGTGCCGAAGGTGAGCAGGCCGGCGATGAAACTGATGGCATCGCGCACGTTGGGGCGTGAGCCGACCAGGCCGATCACCGGACATGTGGCCAGCGGCAGCAGGAGAGAGACGAGGATTGACGTTTCCGGGCTCATGGCGCCAGACCTGCCATCAGCACTTCAGCTCCGCGACGGGCAACACCTGAAGTGAAGGTGGCGCTGATGCCGAAGTAGAACGTGGCCCCGGCGAGAAGCCACATGGGAATCAGCATCGACAGCGGTGCTTCGGTGGCGGCAGCTGTCTTGCCGGTGGGTTCGTGGAAGTAGGCGACTTCGACGACGCGCCAGACGTAGACGACAGCGATCAGTGAGCCCAGCAGAATGAGGACCGCCACCGGCCACCAGCCCCGCTCCAGCGCCCCGAGCACCAGGTACCATTTACTTATGAAACCCACCGTGAGGGGCACGCCGATCAGGCTGAGGCCCCCGGCGACGAAGGCAGCCATGGTCACCGGCATACGTTTGCCGATGCCGCGCAGGTCTTCGAGCTCGCAGGAACCCAGGCGCAGGATGAAGCAGCCCATGGCGAGAAAGAGGGCACACTTCATGACGGCGTGATTGAACAGGTGAACGAGTGTTGCCGTGAGACCGGAGACCGACACCAGACCCACGCCGACCATCATGTACCCCACCTGGGCGATGCTGGAATAGGCCAGCATCCGTTTGATGTTGGTCTGGAAAACCGCCACCAGGGAGGCGACGAAGATGCCTGCCAGCCCCAGGGGCACCAGGAATCCACCCAGGCTGAGGGTGTCGAAGGCGTAGGCGGTGCCGAAGATGCCGTAGAAGAAACGGACAAAGACGTAAATGCTGACCTTGGTCGCCGTCGCCGCCAGGAACGCGGTGACCACCGACGGTGCGTAGGCATAGGCGTTGGGCAACCACAGGTGCAGAGGGAAGAGGGCCAGCTTGAGGCTGATGCCGACGACGAGAAAGGCGAAGGCGGCCAGCACGGTGCGCGTCATGAGCACCGGCTGCAGGCGCTCGGCCAGATCGACCATGTTGAGCGTGCCCGTCATCATGTAGAGCAGGCCGACACCGATCACGTAAAACGTGGCGCCCACCGTGCCCATCACGAGGTACTGATACGACGCTCTCAAGGCGCGCCGGTCCGGCCCCGAGGCGATCAGGGCGTAGGACGTGAGAGACGAGATCTCGAGAAAGACGAAGAGGTTGAAGACATCACCCGTGGTGGCCATACCCATCAACCCCGTGAGGCAGAGCAGGTAGGCGGTGAAGAACAGGTTGCAGCGAACTTCCGGCAGTTCGCTGAAGACGCTTCGAGGGGCGTAGAGCAGGACGACGGCGCCGATAAGGGCCACAAGGAAAACGACGAAGGCATTCACCGCATCGATGCGATACTCGATTCCCCACGGCGCCGGCCAGCTGCCGAGGGAGTAGATGATCGTGCCTTCCAGAAGCACCCGCTGTAGAAGCAGTACCGACATGGCGAAGACGACCCAGCTGACGAGCAGGGCGAAGGCCCAACTCCGCTCACGACGACGCAGCAGAACGCAGACAGGTGCCGCCATGAGAGGCACGATGATCTGCAGAATGGGAAGGTGCTGGAGAAACATGGCGCCCTAGCTGTTCGCGTCCATGGACCGGATCTCGTCCTCTTCGATGGTGCCGTACGCCTCTTTGATGCGGACGATGATGGCCATGCCCAGTGCCGTCGTCGCCACACCGACAACGATGGCGGTCAGGATGAGGACGTGGGGGAGCGGGTTGGAATACGTCGTGCCGGGGCCGGCCAGGATAGGTGCCGTGCCGCCGGAGATCTTGCCCATGGTGATGTAGAGGATGAAGACCGACGTCTGGAACAGGCTCAGGCCCACCATCTTCTTGATGAGGTTGCGGCTGGCCATGACGATGTAGAAACCGACCATCATCAGGAGCACGACGACCCAGTAGTTGAGGAGTCCGACAGTCATCACGGGGAGGGTCGGCGTCCGGCGAAGCAGAGGAAGGTGGTGATCATCACCGAGGCGACGGTCATACCGACGCCCAGCTCGACGAGGAGAATGCCGAGATGCTGCCCGTGAACCGGGTCGTGGCTGTCGAGAACACCATAGTCGAGGAAGTTGCCACCCAGCAGAATGCCAGCCGCACCCGTGCCGGCGTAGAGGAGCAGGCCCACAGCAACGGCCCACTGCAGCAGAGAGGGATGAGCGATCCGCTTGGCGGCCTCAACACCGAAGACAAGACCGTAGAGCACGAAGGCGGCGGCAAAGATGACACCCGCCTGGAAGCCCCCCCCGGGGCCGAAATCGCCATGGAACTGAACGTAGAGGGCGAAGAGCAGGATGAAGGGAATGAACAGCTTGGTGATGACGCGCAGGATGATATGGTGACTCATGCGTCACCGTCCTTGCCGCTGTCCCTGAAGCGCAGGGCCTGACCGATCATCAACAGCACACCGATGCCGGCGGCAAAGATGACGGTGGTCTCACCCAGAGTGTCGAAGCCCCGGTAACTGGCCAGCACGGAGGTGACGATGTTGGGCACGCCGACCTCACGTCCGGAGTCCTGGATATAGCGGGGGGCTACATGCTGGTGGATGGGCGCCTCGGGGTCGCCGTAGTGCGGCATGTCGAGGGTGGCAAAGATCAGCATGGCGCCGGTGACCAGGACCACCACGAGGGGGACGACCCGGAAGGGCTGAGGTTTCTCCTCCGACGTGGTCAACAGCAGGGTGCCCAGCATGACGACGGTGGAGATGCCGGCACCCACGGCCGCCTCGGTGAAGGCTACGTCCACCGCGTCGAGTACGGTGAACAGAGCGGCACACACCAAGCTGTAGAAACCCATGACCAGGACCACGGCGAACAGGTTGTGCAGCCGGGCGACGGTGACGGCGATCACGGCGAGGAACAGCAACAGCGACAAGTCGATGAGTTCGATCATGCCGCCGAACTCTCGTCGTCGGCACTGCCGGAGCTGTCAGCTTGTAAACCTGTGAACGGCTCCAGCCCCGAGGCCAGCGCCGCCCTGGCGATGGCGTGGGTCGAGGTGGGGCTCGTGAGCCACAACAACCCGAGGATGAACAGCAGTTTGACCGCGATCAAGGTCAGCCCCGCCTGCAGCACCAGGCCGAAGATGATCAGTCCGGCACCAAGTGTATCCGTGATGCCGGCGCCGTGCATGCGGCTGAAGAAGTCGGGCAGCCGGTGCAGCCCGATGCCGCCGATGACGCAGAAGACGGCGCCCCCCATCAACAGGATCCACGAGGCGATGTCGACAGGCGCCATCAGCTGTCACTCAGGCCGCTGCTGCCGAAGTTCCTGTACTGGACGAATTTCAGGATGGCGATGGTGGTAATGAAGTTGAGGAAGACATAGATCAGGGCCAGATCGAGGAACTCCGGCCGGCCGCTGAGAAAGCCGAGGACGGCGATGAGCAGCACCGTCTTGGTGCCTGCCATGTTCACCCCGAGAATGCGGTCGTACACGGTGGGGCCGAGAACGGCGCGGGCCAGGGCCAACACCATCGTGAACAGCACGGCGGCCATGGTGGCGGCGAACATCGTCAGGACTGACCACTCGTCTTGGGGGCGCCCTCGAGATCCGATACGCGTCTGTCCATCGCCCCCTCCGTGACTTCGTCCGCCGCCTCCCGCGTGAGGGCATGAACGACGAATTCATCACCGTCGACCTGGCAGGTCACCGTACCGGGGGTGAGGGTGATGGAATTGGCGTAGACGACTCGTCCGAGCTCTGACTGCTGGCCGGCCCTGGCCCGGATCAGACGCGGCGAGATCGGCAACCTGGGATTCAGGATACGCAGGGCCACGTCGATGTTGGACTTGACGATGGCGAGGGTCAGCCAGGGGATGTAGGTGATCAGCCCGATGGCTATATGGAACGGGACTCCCTCTTCATCGAACAGGTTCATCGGACGACAGATGAGCACGACGAGAAGGCAGGAGACGACCCCGAGACCGAGGATCAGCGGCTCGTAGATACCGGACCAGAGGAGCCAGACAGCAAAGGTCACAACTCCCAGGATCACTGTACGAACCAACGGCAATTCTCCGGGTGATCGGTGCTATGTAGAGGGCGAAAGCTAGGGGCGCAGGGGGCTGCGTCAAGCCACCTTGTCGCGCTCGGCCACCACTGCTACCTTGACCGCGTCCAGCATAATTGATCGCGTGACCAATATGACCCCTGGAGGTGGGTTCAGATGGCCAAGAGCAAGAAGGAGAAGGTGAAGAAACCCCGCATCAGGCACCTGTGCAGCCTCGGCACTCTGGGTGGATACGGCGGCAAGAAGGGGGAGTGGTCGGTGCCGCAGAAGCTGAAGCGGATCCGCAAGGCGGGTTTCGACGGGTTTCTCGGACGGGTGCACATGCTGACGCCCCAACAGGTGCAGGACTCCGGGCTGATCTTCGCCTGCACCACCGACATGGGCGGTCCGGAGGATGTCGAGCCGAAGCTGACGGCCTGCAAGGAACACGGCGCGCGCTGCGTGAACGTGCAGATGCTGGATCACGATACGGACACAGAGACGGCCGTGACCAGGGCCCGGGAGGTCATGGCATTTGCTGACAAGATCGAGCTGGACGTGTCCATCGAGGTGCACCGCGACACGTGCACCGAAACACCGGAAAAGACCTACGCCCTGGCCGAGGGCTTCGAGCAGGCGGAAGGCCGGCCCCTCAAGATGACCTGGGATTTCTCCCATCCTGCTGTGGTCAAGCACCTGTCGCCACCGTACTGGGACCGTCTTGCTGTACGAACCGACCTCATGCAGCTGTCCAACCAGTTCCACTTCCGCCCGTTCAACGGCCATCATGCCCAGGTGCCGGCCCTCGGACGAGGCGGCAAGGTGACGCCTGAGTTTCTCGACTTCATGGAGTTTGCCGATCAAGCGCTGGCCAACTGGCTGCAGAAGGCGGGGCCGGGGCGGGAGATATTCGCCTGCCCGGAGCAGATCGCCGGCGGCTACATGCTGTCCGTCTTCGGCGATCGTTTCAAGGATGTGAAGACGATCAAGAAGCACCTGGGCCGATCCTTCAAGAAGCATCTGAAAAACTGGACACCACCCGCAGACGGGTACGCCGGGGGCCGATGACCGACGGTGCTTCAGGGCTCCCCCGGGTCTTCCAACTCGACGGGGCGTCGCTGCAGGCGGCGCGCGGGCTCGTATACGATGGTGATCCCGACCTGGCGGCGGCTGACCAGCGGCTGTTGCAGGATGCCGGGGCCGCCCGTGCCGTGGGACCTTTCAGCGTTGTCAGCAAGACCTGCCTGCCGCCCAGCGGCGACGCGCATGACTACCTGAGTCAGGGGCCCTACTGGTGGCCGGACCCCGACACCGAAGACGGCTTGCCCTGGGTGCGCCGCGACGGCGAGGCCAATCCCGATCGCGAAGTCCACGATCGGCATGCCCTGGCAGCGATGATGAGTGCCGTCAACACACTCTCAGCGGCCTACTACTTCACCGATCACGAGGATTTCGCCGAGTGCGCCGGGCTGTTGTTGCGCACCTGGTTCCTCGATCCCCAGACACGCATGAACCCGCACCTGCAATATGCCCAGGGCATTCCAGGGCGTTGCGACGGGCGTGGCATCGGCATCATCGACACGGCGCAGATCGGCTTCCTCGTTGACTCCGTGAGCCTGCTGGGGGAGTCGACGGCCTGGACCGACAGCGACCAGCGTCTGCTGACAGACTGGATGTCGCAGTTTCTCGAGTGGCTGACCGGCAGCGCATATGGGCTCGAGGAGAAGGGGCAGCCCAACAATCACGGGACCTGGTACGACGTCCAGGTGCTCTCCCTGGCACTGTCCACCGGCCGGCGGGACGTGGCGCAAGATGTGGCCGACAGGGCAACCCGGCGGCTGGAGAGCCAGATCGAGCCCGATGGCACTCAGCCTCTCGAACTGGCCAGAACCAGGTCTCTCGGCTATTCGGTGATGAATCTGACCGGCCTGTTCGACCTTGCCGATCTGTGC
>PVBE012478466.1_pt1 | contig 13513 bp, 10 predicted proteins | sample 1631181 | NCBI WGS metagenome assembly PVBE01 (sample SAMN08397723, study PRJNA350692) | Marine metagenome, whole genome shotgun sequencing project. | isolation source: water | place: Pacific Ocean | collected 2012-04 | reverse complement strand
TTGTCCGTCTCGTCGCGTGCGGAACTCGGCCACTCTAGATCGTCGCCGAGCGGGCCTTCCCCAGACTCCTCTGCGTCCAGGCTTTCCATGGGCTCTAGCGGCTCTAACGGCTCGTCACTTGCCTCGCTTGGCCCGGTGCCATCGTCGTCGACCTCGAGGAGCTTTTCGGGCTCGCCTAGCGTGAGGTCTTCGTCGGGGCCTTCCGTATCGTCGTCCGTTGTCGAGAGCGCGTCCATTGGCGACAGCAGCCCGGCCAACTCGAGTTTTTCGGGCCCCTCTTCGTCGCCATCGCCATCGGCGAGTTCATCTACTTCGGCACCGATGTCGAGCTCTGCGCTGCCGCGGTCGTCCTCGAGCGTCGAGTCCTCACCGCTATCGTCATCGGGCGCCTGGATCAGGCCGTCGAGGTCGATCTCTAGGTTTCTCGCTTCGGCGTCGTCTTCGAGTGCCGTCTGGTCGGCCTTTTCGGCTGGCCCGTTGTCCTCGGGCGGCTTTTCTTTGGGCGTTCCAGCCGTCATTCCCCAATCATGGCGCACTCCTACCCGCGGCGACAGTATTGGAGTGCCTGTGAGCGCACGTGCTTCCTGACTGGGGTAGAGTTCCCCCGTGGACGCCCTCTTGGATGACTCATGGGTCACGCGTCAGGTGATGCTCGACCGACCCGACTTGGCGCAGCTCCGCTGGACTGTTGAAGCTAGCGAAGGCATCGCCTGCTGGTTCGCCGAACGCGCCGGACCTGGCAAAGTGAAGGTCGTTCTGTCGTGCAGTCCCGGATTCGCCGCGGCGTTGGACGAGCTTCTTGCGGATCTCCAACGTGAGTTTCGCGAGCGCGCGTGCGATTGAGCGCCAGTGAGCGCCAGTGAACGCCAGTGAACGCCAGTGAGCGCCAGTGAGCGCCAGTGAGCGCCAGGCGCCGAAGCGAAACGGAAGCCTTGTCAAGCTGTTCTGACGTGTGGACAAGGTGGGCATATCCGCACAGAGACGTGCGTGCGTTTCGCCTTTTGATCAATCTCGCAGCGCATCCGGAACATCTCCTAACTTGACGTTGCGATCACGGGGTCGATCCTTTAGCTTCACCTCGTTGTGCCCGTGGACTCCGGCGATACCTTGCAGCCTGAACGTGCTGAGGTCGACGCGCTCTTTGACGAAGAGGCGCCGCGGGAGCGAGTGCGCGACGCGTGGCGCGCGTGGTTGAGCGCTCTCGCGACCGATCCGGAAGCAGCGTTGGCCGCGGCCATTGCCTACCGCGAACTCGGCGATGAGGGGCGCGACGAATGGCTCAACGCGCTGGAGCAAGATGCCGATCATGTGGACGCACCGCGCTTCGCGTTGTTCGCGCCTTTGCTTGCCGTTGAGGACGACCCCGAGCGCTCCAGCCGGATCGCGACGGCGGCGAGGGCCGAGAACGAACTCGCGCGTCCGACGCGCAAGAGACGGGCTCTCCGCGGGCGCCGGCCCAACGGAGACATCGTGGCCACGATCATCACGCCTCTCTATTTGGACTTCGTTGAGGTTCTGGCGTGTTGCTACTCGACTACAGAGGGGATCCGGTGGGTCAAGCACGATCCCATTGCCCAGGAGCCCACGTCGCCACATAACGGCGAGGTGGTCTCGGAGGCTCGACTCGAAACCACCCCGATGCGCGCGCTCATCGACGAGATGTCGATGGCCATCTGGGTGCACGAGCGAGCCGGCCGAGAGATCCCCGAGGCACTCCGGCTCCATGCGGACCTCTTCGTGGCGACGGAATCCGCCGAGATCCTGGGCCCCTTGCCCTAAGGGCCCGCCAATCGCGGGGCGCTGCGTTCCGCTGGGGACGGTCAGAGAGGCTGCCGGGCCGCTGGCGACGTGAAAGAGGTTGCACAACACCCCGGACATGGCTTTGCTTCGGGGGCCGGGAGCGCAGAGCGCCCCTCGGCCAAGTTGCGTAAGACCCAAAATAGAAAGAAACGGTCGTGAGTAAGAAGGTCAACAAGGTCGTTCTCGCCTATTCGGGCGGATTGGATACCAGCGTGATTCTGCGTTGGCTCAAAGAGACGTACGACTGCGAAGTCGTGGCTTGGTGTGCGGACGTCGGCCAGGGTGACGAACTCGACGGGCTCGAGGAAAAAGCCCTCGCGACCGGCGCTTGCGGATACGTGCAGGCCGATCTCCGAGAAAAGTTTGTTAAGGACTTCGTCTTTCCCGCGTTCCGCGCCAACGCCATCTACGAAGGCGAGTATTTGCTCGGCACGTCTCTCGCGCGTCCGTGCATCATCGAATCGATGATGGAGGCGGTTCGGGAGGTGGGCGCCGACGCCATCGCCCACGGCGCGACGGGCAAAGGCAACGACCAGGTTCGTTTCGAGCTTGGCGCCTACCACTTCGATCCAGCCATCAAGGTCATCGCCCCGTGGCGCGAATGGGATTTGAAGAGTCGCACCGACTGCATCGAATACGCGAAGACCCACAACATCCCCATCATCGCGTCGGCAAAGAAGCCCTACTCGATGGATCGCAACTCGCTGCACCTCTCGTTCGAGGGCGGCATCCTCGAGGATCCGTGGGCCGAGCCGCCAGACGATATGTGGCTCATGACGACCAACCCCGAGGACGCGCCGGATAAGCCCCGGTACGTCGAGATCGATTTCGAAAAGGGCGATCCGGTTGCGGTCGATGGCGTCGCGCTGAGTCCCAATGATCTGCTGATGAAGCTCAACGAGATCGCCGGAGAGAATGGCGTCGGCCGCGTGGACATCGTCGAAGGGCGTTACGTCGGCCTCAAGTCGCGCGGCGCCTACGAGACGCCCGGCGGCACGCTCATTCAGAAGGCGCACCGAGCGATCGAGTCCCTCGTCCTCGATCGCGAGCAAGTTCGCATCCGCGACACGATGATCCCCGAGTACGCGACGATCGTTTATCGCGGACTTTGGTTCTCGCCCGAGCGAGAGATGCTGCAAGCGATGATCGACGCGAGCCAAGACGTCGTGAACGGCACGTGCCGCCTCAAGCTCTACAAGGGTGGCGTCACCGTCGTCGGTCGGAAGAGCGGGCATACGCTCTACCGAGAAGACTTCGCGACGTTCGAAGAAGACTCGGTCTACAACCAGGCTGACGCGGAGGGGTTCATCCGCCTCAATGCGCTTCGTCTCCGGCTCCGCACGATGCGGGATCGAGGGCATAAGTAGGCCCCCCGAATGCCCGAAGTGCAGGGGGGCAGCGCCGAATATGTCGACCTTCCCCGGGACGTGCGTTCCGGGGAAGAACTCGATGTGGCGAAGCTGGGCGCGTACCTGAGGGAGACGCTGCCGGAGCTGATCGGGGATCGCACGCTGGAGGTGTCTCAGTTTCCCGGCGGGCACTCCAACCTCACGTACCTCGTTCGAGCCGGCGAGCTGGACTTTGTGCTCCGGCGCCCGCCCTTTGGCAGCAAAGTGAAGTCCGCCCACGACATGGGGCGCGAGTACAAAGTCCTGAGCTGTTTGCACCGGCACTACCCGCTCGCGCCGGAGCCGCTCGCTCATTGCACCGACGATTCGGTTATGGGCGCCGAGTTCTACGTGATGAGACGTGTCGAGGGCATCATCCTGCGCAAGGAGATGCCGGCTGGGCTCGACCTATCCGCTGCGCAAGTCCACGCTCTGCACGAGCGATTTGTCGATAATTACGCGGCGCTTCACGCGCTCGACTACAAGGCGATCGGTCTCGGTGACTTGGGGCGACCGCAGGGGTACGTGCGTCGCCAAGTCGAAGGCTGGACACGTCGCTACGCGGGTTCAAAGACCGACGACATTCCGGCCGTCGAACGTGTCGCCGCGTGGCTAAACGAGAGGATCCCTGTCGTGCCGGGCGTGTCGGGCGAGTCGGGCGAGTCGGGCGAGTCGGGTGCGTCACTGATCCATAACGACTACAAGCTCGATAACCTCGTCCTCAACCCGGACGACCCCACGGAAATCGTTGGCGTCCTCGATTGGGAGATGTCCACGGTCGGAGATCCGCTGATGGATCTGGGCACCACGCTCAGCTATTGGGTCACAGCCGACGACTCGGACGAGATGCAGATGATTCGCATGGGTCCGACGCACGTGCCGGGCGGTTTCGATCGACGCGGCGTCGCAGAGCGCTACGCGGAGAAGAGTGGTCGGGACCTCTCGAACCTCGCCTATTATTACGTTTTTGGACTCTTCAAGACCGCTGTGGTGCTTCAGCAAATCTACTATCGGTACAAGCAAGGGCTCACTCAGGATCCTCGCTTCGCGGTCTTCATCGAAGCCGTGAAGGTGCTCTCGGCCACAGCCGACCGCGCCGCCGAATCGGGTCGCATCTGAGCGTGTTCGTGCCTCCGTGCCTCCGTGCCTCCGTGCCTCGTGGGGGGGCGCGGTGCATTGATGCAAGCGCTACTTCTCGGGAACGGCGTCTTCGGTCAGCTGCTTGCCACCGCCAAAGACGGAGAGCACGAAGATGTGATCGTCTCGAACGCCGTACACGATGCGATAACTGCGCAGGAAAACCTCGCGGACGTCGTCTCGCTGGATCTCGGGAACAATGCGCGCAGCCAACGGAATCCGCGCTGCGTTCTCCGCGGTCTTTCGAAGCTTGGCGATCCACTCGCGGGCGGCCTTTGGGTTGTCCCGCGCGATATACATGGCGATCTGATCCAGGTCGCGCATGGCGCGAGCGGACCACCGAATCAAGAGCACCTTCTTGTTGGACATCGATTCGGTCGTGGACGCTACTTGGCTTCGATGGCCGCAATGCGCTGCTCGACCGCGTCGAAGACCTCTTCGGTCGTGTGGCTACGTCCGGCCTGCTCGTCCGCCATACCCTCCTGGACGGCTGCCAGGAATTGCTGGCGCTCGGAGAGCTCATCGAATGCGGCAGGCGAGAGCAGGACGCCAGCGGGTTTGCCGTTCTGGGTGATCACCAGCGGGTGGCCGCTTCCTGTAACGCGCCGGAGCCATTCGGAGGCCTGCGCCTTGAAATCACTCACGGTTACGATGTCTTCGGAGACTCTGAGCCTTGCCATAGGTCTACCTATAGCCTTTATAGTGGTCCATATTCAGTCCGATGGCAAGAGCGTCATTCCTGGCAGGCTCGCCCGTAATAGTTGTTGAAGGCCGGCCTACGGTTTCCACCCGTAAAGCTCCAATAGGTCCTTTGGGATCCGTTGGGGTCGTCGCGTGTTCAGATCGAAGAACGCCCAGGTGCTCAACGTCGCGACTAACGTCTCGTCCCCGCGCTTGATGACCGTCTGGCGGAGCGTTGTCGCGGCCTTGGCCCCCGCTACCCAAGTATGAGTCGCGAGTTCGTCTCCGGCGCGAGACTCTCGAATGTAGTCGATCTCGTGGAGACGAACGATCCACACGGCGCCCTTACGTTTGAAGTAATCAAAGTCGAGTCCGATGCTGCGCGAGTGCGCGCCGGCGGCTTTGACCACCCAATCGAGCCACGTGACGTTGCCGACGTGCCCGAGCATGTCGCAGTCGTCTTCCGTTACGGTTCGACGCTCGACGAACGCGTGGGCGGGTGGTTCGGGAAGACGGGCAGCCATGCGTTCATGTAGCCGGCCGGCCGAAATCTGTCATCCCATCCCCGCCGCGCTAGTAATAATGAACCGATGCCCTCGAACGCACCCAAACCGCCGCCTACCGACCCCAAAGGGGGCGACGGCTCGGTTGGTGTGGGCGACGCGGTTGTGCCTCTGGGTCGTCGGCTCAGCGCCTGGCGCGGGGCGCGCGCGTTCGCCCGCCAGGGTTCGCTCCTCCACAAGGATCTTCGGCACGTGGTTCCATCGTCGCTGGACTCGGCCGACTCGGTCGTTGTCCTGGTGCACGGCATGTTCGCCACAGCAGGCGTCTTCCGCCCGCTGCGCGAGACGCTCGAAGCGGCGGGGTTCCCGACGGCGAGCTTCACCCACGCGCCCGGCTTCGGCGTCGTCGCTCTGATGGCGAGATTACGCGATTTTCTCAACTCGTTGCCGCCGACCATTACGATCGACCTGGTTGGCCACAGTCTCGGTGGAGTCGTCGCGCGTTATTACGTCCAGGAGTACCCGAACGACAAACGCGTTCGCCAAACCGTGTCGCTGGGCGGCCCCTTTCAGGGCACGCGTCGCGCGCGCTGGATGCCGGGGCCGGCGGGGCGCGATCTACTCCCGGGCAGCCCCATCTTGGACGAGATCCAGCGCGGCGCTCTGGATTCGGAAGCAGAGGTTCCGCACCTATCCATCGTCGCCGGGCGTGACGCGATGATCACCGAGCCCGCCGTTCTGCGCGGCAGCGACGTCATGGTTGCGCCCCAATGCGGACATAACGAGCTGCTCTTCAACCCGGCCGTCACCGAGCGGCTTCTCCAGCAACTGCGCGACGCGCGATTGATCGAACGTCATGAGATGCCGACGCGCGCTATCATCGATCCGCACGATGTGTGAGCTGACGCCGTCGAATCCAGCTTAGCTGATAGGCGCGATTCGATGAGTATCCTTGCCCAGCCGTCGCGCGCGACGGCTTAGGACGAGCGCGACGGTGATCGGCAACACAAGGCTCATGAGGCCAGTGACGGCGAGGGGAGCGCCCAGTTCCACTAGCGCGTCAGCCGTCCAGAGACCGCTTGGAGACGGATGTGTTAGGTACTTCCAGTAGGCAGCGAGACCGAGCCCACCGAGAATCGGCAGTGCAACGATGAGCAGCGCGATACGCGCCGCTATGCGGGCACGCGCTCGGATCACGCGCGGCGCCCTCGCGCTAAGCCCCGACACGAGCAACGCGACGGTCGCGAGGTTCACGAGGCCGAAGAGCGCGATCAAGACCCAGCCGACGAGGCCTGCTGCGCGCAAGGCAGGGGTGATCGCGGGAGTCACGTCGCGGACGTTCGCGTATGGTGGTCGCTCGGCAAGCATCTGTCGCACGAACGTATCGCACTTGCTTGTGGGGCCATTGCAGAGGAACAGGTCGGTCCAGCGCGCATTACGCATTGAAGCCACGGCGAGCAGAGGCCGGTGGTCCCCGTCGGGGGTTGACTCGGTTCCGCGCAGGGCAATGACCTCTCCTTCTTCCCAGAGGAAGGCCGTGTTGCTTACCTCGGCGCTCTCCGAAACGCTCTCCATCAGTTTCCGGCGTTGCTCGTCTCGATCGACGGTTCTTTTTGCGCTGTCAAACTGGGCGAACCAGCTCACGTTGATTTCCAGGTCATCACAGGTGGCGAGCAGCGCGTTGCCGCCCAGCCGCAGAACGATGCAGTCATTCAGGAGCGCCTCGACGCGTTGGCGCCCCGGGCTCGCCTCGCTCGGCGCCCTGGGAGGAAAGACGGCCGCGTGTCGATAGTCGCGAGTCGCAGCACGCTGCAAGATGACCTTGCAGCGTCCGAGAGGGTCGCGACAAGTCAGTCGCCGAAGACCGCCCTGAGCCCCGGGCAAGTGCGCGTACGCTCCGACCACCGTGTGCCCGGGCTCGCCCGTTTGCAGACGAAGCAGCATCGGCCACTCGCCCCGATGGAAGAGCGTCCCTTCGCTGACCCGCTCGCCCCGCTGGCGCTCCCGCTCGGCTTCGAGCCTCAAGCGCGTTGAATCGTAGGCCTCACCCAATCCCTCGTGGTCGGATAGGTAGGTACTGTCATCGATGTTGTGGTCGCCACACGTCGCGTGCCAGACGGCGCCCGACCAGTCCTCGACATAGCAGTCCGTGAAGAGCTCGTCGAGCGTGTCGGGGACCGAAGGAGAATCGGTCCCCGGTTCGGGCACGCGATTCAGCACCGCAGAGCCGGCGACGCTGGTGGCAACGAGAATGAAGAGCAAGCATGCGAGCCAATGAGGAATGCGCACCAGCAGAAGCTGCCTCCGCGGAAGGTTAGAGTCAAGTTGGCGTGGCTGCGGGCAGGGCCTGCCAACGTTAGCGCTGTATCATTCTCCGATCGCGACGTTGTTTGCCTACATTGCGGCGCGACCCGCTGTCGGCCGCAGGAGCCCTGAGCATTGCGACATTGAACAGCCCCTTGGCGGTAGAACGGATATGACGAGGAACTGTCGTGGCTGCCCGCTCCGCGAGAAGCCCGTACCCCTCCTCCTAATCGTTATCCAAAACGCCCGTGCACTCAAACAGGCAAAAGATGTTGAGTCCGCATTTGCCTCTGCACCACCCGGGGCACTGCCCCTCAATTACTTTCAACTTCTTGCATCGTTCGACCACTATATCGCGCACGCCTTCATTTTCGCATTCACCAATCCACTCCGTTTCGCACTCTATCCTGAATTGCTTGATTTCTTTGCACGTGAGGGGGTCGGTTTGTTCCTCACCGGTGGGGTCCACCCGGTTCACCGGATCCCCGCCCACGTACGCATAGAGATTCGACTGTTTCCCGTCGAACCGTATCGGATCCTGCGCCAGCCATCGCCCCGTTTCTGCGCAATAGTCGCGTGCGCCAAACCGCGTGAGCCCGGTGTCCGCGTCGAAGAGACCGCCTGCGAAACCCTGCGGGAGCCAAGCGCTGAGCGTGTCGTTCATGACCTCTCCCCACTCATCGTAGTCGCGACGGCCGACGACTTCTCCGGTCACGGTATCCACAAGCAAACGTGGAGAGCCGAGGTGGTCCGCGAGGATACGAAGAACCCGCGAGCCGCGAACGACATAGGCCGGCGTTGTGGACCGACCATAGGCAGCCATCACGCCGAGCCCGAGACGCCGGAGTTGCCTTGAGACCGGATCGCCCTCCAGACCCGCGCCGTCCGTGTACACGAAGCGGCTCACTACGTTGTTCGCGCCATCGAGTTCAGCGACAATTCGGAGGTCGTCGGCCCAGAGGAAGCCGGCGACACGAACGCCATTGACGCTCTTCGCGACACGGCGGCCGTTTGCATCGATGTCGTACTCCACCACGCTTCCGTTTGCGAGACCGACCCAGATGAGATTGCCGAACGCATCGTAGCCGTAATCCGTCGTTCCCTCCGAACTTGTCTTTCGTTCGAGGCGCCCGTTGTCATCGAACGTGAAACTCGTGTCGCCGTAGGAGATGATGCGATCTTGATCGTCGTACGTTCCGTCGACCGTCTGTCCCGTGAGGCTGTCGAGGACGTCGAGACGGTTGCCGTTGGTGTCGTAGGTGTAGTCACGAGCAATGTCCCCGTTCTCGGCGACCGAAACGAGTGTACCGTCGCCGTCGTAGGCGTACTCGTGATCCGTGGTCACCCCTTCAATCGTTTCTGTCCTGGTCACTATCCGACCGAGGTCATCGCGGCCATAGCTCACGCCGTAGATGGGCGAACCATCAATCGTCGCATCGTAGCCGGTTACCTCTCCGTACTGATTGTAGGAGAGGTCGTCGACCACGCTTCCGACTGTCCTCGTGTCGAGCAGCCCCGTCGTTGTCTCGTAGCTGAGTGACATCGAACCGGCAGCCGTGACTGCGCCGTCGGGGTCGTACGTGTAGGTGGCCACGTAGGAATCGTTGACCTTCTCTGCGGCGACACGGAAGAAGTCATCGTACTCCCGACTAACCTTCCCGGTGACTGCTCCAGTCCAGAAGGTATCAAGAAGGAGCCGCCCATCGTACGTGTACTGGAGCGCGACAGCGCCCGTGTCGGCCGTCGTCAGTCTACCGGACGTGGCGTCGTAGCCAAACGTTAGCGTGCCACCCGGATGGATCATGGAGTCGACCTGCGAACTGGAGTCGTAGCCGACGGCCACCGTTGAGCCGCCCGGCTGCGTGATGCCCGTGACCCGGCGATCGAGGTCATATTCGTACTGGTAGAGCGCTGCCGGCGCCGTCCCGTCCGGCGAGGGCGTGGTGTAGCTCTCGAGCAAGTCGACTGGCGTGTAGGCCAGCGTGTGTTCGGGCTGCCCTGGCGGAGTTACCCCAACAACATTGCCCGCGGCGTCGTAGGCAAACGACGTGGTATCGCCCTCGTGGGTTGTTGCAGACACAACCCGACCTGCGCCGTCGTGAGTCCAGCTCGTGGTTTCGCCGAGAGCGTTGCTCGCGTTTGCGGGGTACCCGTTCGGGTCTTGCGCGAAGGTCATCGTTCGGTCACCCACGGTGACGGAGGTCGCGCGCCCCTGAGAGTCGCGAGCAACTGACATCAGCGCCATCCCATGAGCCTGGCTTGATTCCATCAGCCCCTGGGAGTCGAAGGTAGCGGTAGAGACTCGACCCATGGGTGACGTCCTCGTCGTCGTACGTGTTCCCGCATCGTATTCTCTGACCATCGTGACGGCATTTGTGGTGATGGTGTCGGTTTGGCTAGCGAGGCTGAGCGGGTTCCGGGCGTCGGTGAGTTCCACCGTTCGTGATCGGGTCTCGACCTTCTCGAGGCCGGCCGGTGTGGTCGTCCTCTCTGACGATAGATATGGCGCAGCCATCCCCCATCGCGGGTCAGGTGCCCACTCAAGTGCCGTCTCCATGCCATCGGGACGCGAGACCGTCAGCACACCATCGGACGTCTTGACGGCCTCAACCGACAGGCCGTTGAAATCGGTGTCGACTTGCTCTGACTCGTCACTATTCGCGTCGATGCTCCAAGATTTGGTAGCCCCCTCCGCCGTCGTCATCGACACGACGAAGCCCGAACCGCCCGCATCGGTGGTGCGCTCAAACGCCTTGTAGCCCCCGACCGCATCCGTGTCCTTGATGAGGCGTCCGGCATCGTCGTACGTAAACACGGACGCGTAGCCCAAGGCGTTTCGGAACTCGACGAGGAGTCCGAGGTTGCTGGTGAGTTCGATCGTCTCGAAGGCGGGATTCGTGACGCCCGCGAGGTACCCGTTCTCGTCCACAGCGAAGGTCGTCCGGATCCCGCTCGGCGTCACGAGCGCCGTCGGGTTACCGTCAGGGTCGCGTTCGAATCTATATTGGTCTCCAGCGCGATCAACGATCGCTGAGAGCAAGCCGGCGCTATCGTACGTGAACGACCAAATTCGGGCGCCCGTGCGGGCGTCGAGCGTCTCCAAGTGGGTCCCAGACGGATCGAAGTGGTACACCTCGCTCCCATCCCTCGACGGCACGAGCAGATCTTCGTTTGAGAAGCCCGGGTACCCCGGCGCGAGGCGCCAGACACCGTCGCCCGGGAACATCATCAGAGTCGCGCCCGCAGGAGTCACCGCAATATCTGCTGCTTCCCACATGGCGACCGCCCCCGCGCGGGCTCCATCCACTCGCGGCGCGTTGCCGCCGGGGGTCACTCGCAAGAACCCATCGTAGACGTCCCCGTACTCTAGGGCATGGACGTTCCCGTTAATGTCGGCCGTCCGATCGCTCGCGTACGCTCCGGTCCCTCTCCGAACGATGCCGTCGCCTCCGACTCGATACGCCCGGTTGTGGTTCTTTTCCACCCAACTGACCTCGCCCCTCGCGCCGACTTCGAGGCGGCTCGGCGCCCATTCGAATTCAGCTTGCTGTCCCGGAACGTCTACCTGAGACGGATAAGTGCTATTCGGCCATTTGGATTGCCCGGCGAACACCACCGTCGTGTTCGCGCCCGGCGGCAACCAATGTACCTCCGGGGTGGCCTGGCAGGTGAAATACACTTCCCCTTCCGGGCCAACAGCGACCTCTCGCACAGGATTCCAACTCACGGGGACGGGCCACCCGCAGTCGTCGGTGGTTCGGTCGACGACGCTGACGACGCCGTCCGTGGAGAGTTTCTTGATGGACCATTCTGCGTCCACGAAGTACAGGGAGCCATCCGGGGCGAGCGCGAGGTCGAAGATCTGACAGACGTGGGCGTCGCTGCGGTCGTAGTCGCTCCAATCGAAGACGTTATTCGAATAGATGCGGGCATTGCCCGGCTGACAGTATTCCGGCGGGGTGCTTGGATCGTCGTCTTGCTCGTTCTCGACGACGATAGACGTGACACAGTTGGCGTCGACGTAGGCGATTTTTCGCTCCAACGCCACGTACGCCCCTCCGGCCTCATCAGCCACCATATCGGTGAAGTTCACGTCCCAGTCCTGGAAGATCGCTCCGGCGCCAGACGCCTCGGAGCTGCACCGCTGGATAACGGCTCTAGCCGATAGGCTACCGCCTGACCCGAGCTTGAGTGTCCGCGCGAGCGGGTCGTACGAGTGGTGGACGCTCGGCGTCCAGCCACCAAGATGGCCTGCTGGTACCGGCCCGACCACGATCTCCTCCCATCTAGTCGGAACGTGACGCTCGCCTGCGGAGATCCGAGGCTCCCAGTACTCACCCGAGTTTTCGCCGAACGTTCGCGCTGCCATGTAGAAGGAATCGTAGACGTAATCGACCTCGACGGTTGCGACTCGCGAGCCGACGACGCGGCGCCCACTGTCGTCCAGCGCGTCCCATTCAAAGTCGTAGGTCTGGTTCGGCTCGGCTGGGAATGTCTCTCGGAAAGTCCTTCCCGCGACGGAAATCTCGAGGTCGATTCGCTTCAGCTCCGGACGAAACGACCCGTCGTCGGAAATGATGACGCTGAAGCTCGTTCGGGCCTTGGCGCGACCCGCGCTCGAGTAATTCAGATAGAAGGGCGCGCCGACGACGTCGACTTTTTCCCCAAGCACCTGAGACCGTGCGCTGATGAACGAGCCGGATTCTTCGTCGTTGCACCCACCGCCGTCGTCCGGTTCGGGGGGACCTAGGGACTCCCCTCCGCCGAACCCACCACCGTTACCGCCGCCCGAACCACCGCCTGGCCCGCCACCACCAGGGCCCGACGGGCCCGAAGGAAAGTTGCAGTCGAAGCTAGAGAAATGGCGGATCGGTACTCGCCAAAAACTGTCGCCGGTAGCGTACCTGGCTGCGATCACTGCCAGCTCCTCCGCCCCGATTCCGGCTTGGTTATCGAGCACCGCGGTGACTCCGTCGGATGAGATGACGTCGTAGACTCGCCCGCTCTGTTGTGCCTCCCAGCGCGTCCCGGCGCGATTGTAGACGCCCGTTGGGACGTCGCTGCCTGCGGGAAAGCCCAAAAAGTTGTCGACGTAGAAGTACACGGGGGCGTCGAAGACGACGTGGGCGGAGCCACCCGCGATAGCCTCGTCAGCGGATATCTCTGCCGCGTAGGTGTACGCGCTGCTCTCAGGCAGTGTGCCCGACATCGCTTCCGGTCCGTACTCGCCAGTCGTGTATTCGGTGACGCGGAGCGTGAGTTCGTCGAGTTCGGTCAGGGTCCCGTCGTCCGCTTCGAGCCAAGCTTGGCGGCCCTCCGGAAACACGATCATCGTTTCCCGCTCACCACGTTCGTCGCTGACCAACGGGCCATCGGCGACCTGCAATCCGGATTCTCCGTCGAGGGAGAACGACCCGATGACCGGTGCGAGTGGTGTGAGTCGCACATCGTCGAGCGTGGACGTCGCTTGCCAGTTGGGCGTCACCCGTCGGTCGATGGGCAAGTACCCTTCTTTTTCGACGCGCAAGGTCATGGTGCCTCCACCGTTGACCACCATGTCGGTAACTGTTCAGGGGTGGGGTTGAAGCGCCTGGCAGCGGTGTGCGAATTCGTGTTGCATGACGAATTCAATGAGCATTCAATCCCTGAGCGAGAGCATCGAGCGCCTGGTCCATGGGCACCTGGATGAGGTCCGGCGCG
>PVBE010335364.1_pt1 | contig 13513 bp, 11 predicted proteins | sample 1631181 | NCBI WGS metagenome assembly PVBE01 (sample SAMN08397723, study PRJNA350692) | Marine metagenome, whole genome shotgun sequencing project. | isolation source: water | place: Pacific Ocean | collected 2012-04 | reverse complement strand
CGAGCACGCTGATGCCGCCACAACTGGACATGGCACCAAACATGTGCCTACTATGTGCGCATGCCGCCCACTGCTGCGCAGCTCTCGTCCTTTCTACGACGCCTCCGCGCCGCGGCGCGTTCTGATCGTGTCTACCTCACGGCGTATGCCCTGGACGGCGCACGGGACCTCGGATGGGATGTCTTCGACGTCCGACAACAGCTCGTTGAGCTGTCCCCGCCCGACTTTCTCCGAGCAGAACGCTCCACATTCCTGTCCGGTGAAACGGTCTGGGTGTTCCAGCCCACACTTCCTGACGACACCGAGTTGTGGATCCGGCTGATTGAGCGTCACGGCATCGTCGTCGTGAGCTTTCACCTCGGGTGACCCATGAGACCTGACCTCACCGCCCCCAACTGCCCCGGATGTGGCCTCCTGGGCCGCCTCGTTCCACGCCAGACACGCTTCCGCCGCGGCTCCCGACTGCTCCCATTCGAGGGGTGGATCTGGGAATGCACGGCGGGATGCAAGGATCTCGCGGACGAGGGGATCCCCTTTCGTTTCTCCACTCTCTCACTCATGGAATGGGAGGAGGCGCGAGTGGCGCAGGCATGGCAGGAACGCTTCGGCGAACCAATGCCTCCATCCAAGCGCCCCCGGCGCTCCACACGCCAACGAACGGTTCGCGTCCCGGTCCTGCTCACCACGACCGAAGCCGAGCGACTCGATGCGATCCGGGGCGACCTGACTCGAAGCGAGTTCCTGCGAAGGGCGCTCCACGACGAAGACAAGAAAGCGGGCTAGATCCCCAAACGATTCCGCCCGAAGTGAGGCAGTGCCAGAACCCCCAGCACCACCGCAGCCAGCACCGTCAACCCCATGGCGATCCAGAACACCAGCTGCACATCCGCGAGCGCCACGAACGCCCCGAAGACGATGGCCCCACCGCCGATGCCGATGTCGTACGCGGAGAAGAAGGTGGCGTTGGCGGCGCCACGACGGTTTGGCTCCACCAGGTCGATGCACATGGCCAAGAACACCGTGCCCGCGGTGCCGAAGCCCAGGCCCAGCAACATCGAGCAGGCGATGGCGACCCAGCTGTCGGTCGAGATGGCGAAGCCGAGCCAGCCCCCCAACAACAACACGATGGTGAGGGCCGCGGGACCCGCGGGACCCCGCTGGTCGTACCAGCGCCCGGCGAAAACCCGGGAGGTCAACCCCCCAACCGCGTACCAGAAGAACAGAGGCCCGGCGGAGGCCAGGCCCAGCTCGGAGGCGTAGAGCGGCAGGAAGGTCATCCACCCCCCGAAGCCCACACAGAGCAGGGTCTGCACCACCGACAACCAGCCAACGCGCAGCTCGAGCATCCGCGCGGGCTCGAGCCGGGCGGTGGGATCTCGCAGAGGCGGCACGCGCACGGCGAGGTAGGCCACCGCCGCCACCAGGCTGATGCCGGTGCCCACAGCGAAGGTCAGCCCGAAGCGGTCATCGGCCAACAACCCGGAACCCAGCATGGGGCCGACGGCCATGGCCAGCGGCATGGCCAGCCCGTACACCCCCATGCCCGTGCCGCGGAACCGGGCCGGCACCAGGTCCGCAGCCACGGTGGCCATGGCCACGGAGCACAGACCCCACATCAGCCCGTGCACCAGCCGTAGACCCTCGAGCCAAGCGAAGGTGGGGACCAGGCCGTAGGCAGCCATGCAGGGCACCATCAACGCGGCACCACCCAGCAGCCACAGACGCCGGCCGTAGCGGTCCAGCAGCCAACCCACGAACGGACGCGCCGCCAGGGCCGTGATCGAGAAGGTGCCCACCGCCAGCCCCACCTGGGCCTCGCCCCCGCCCAGGGGGCCTACCACCAACAGGGGCATCACGGGCAGGAGGAAGAAGAACGCCGTGGCGACCAGAAAGGTACCGACCACCACCAGCGCGAAGTCGCGCTTCCAGGACACGGCGGGAGGGGATGGCTGCATGGACCAGCGCTCTATGCCACTCAGGCTGCGTGGCGAGGTGAAAGAGTGCGCAATAGATGGCAGGGCCATGTCCGCCGACGCCGCCACTCCTCGGATCACAGACCTCGAGCACCGCTTGAAGGAAATGATCATCACCGTCTGCGACCTCGAAGACCTCACGCCAGGTGACATCGCGAGCGACCAGCAGCTCATCGGCGGCGAGCTGGACCTCAACAGCCTGGACGCCATCGAGATCTCGGCGGCAATCGAGTACGAGTACGGTGTGCGCATCCAGGACTTGAGCGCGGCCAAGGCGACGTTCCGGTCCGTGTCCACGCTGGCCGCGCACATCGACCAGGAGCGGGGCAAACAAGAGTGAGCTCGAGCCCGCTGGCGATCACGGGCTGGGGGAGCGTCAGCGCCCTGGGCAGCGACACGGCCACCGCCGTCCAAGGCCTGCGAGCGGGTCGCAGGCCCTGGGTCGGGCTCGGTTCTCGCCACACCTCTCCCTGACCGAGGCCGGGGAAGCCCTGGTGGGCGAAGTCCCCCTCGAGCTCGAACCCCAGCTGCGCGCCCGCCAAGTCCTCGACCAGGCGGTGGACGAAGCCCTGGCCGCGGCCGGCCCCTCCCCCGCCATCACCGGGGTGTTCGTCGGCACCACGGGAGGGTTCTTCGTAGACGCCGAGGTGGGCCTGCTCGAAGCGCGAGTCGTGGATCCGGAAGCGTGGCCCAGCCTCGACCAGCGGGGCCAGGGTGCCGTGGCCGAGCGCGTGGCTCGACGCGTGGGGGCCCGTGGCCCCGTGCTTACCTACGCCATGGCGTGCACGTCCGGGGCGGCGGCCCTCGCCGCCGCGGCCCGTCACATCCGCGCCGGCACCTGCGAGCGCGCCGTAGTGGTGGGCTTCGACATGCTGTCCAACCTCACCCTGCGGGGCTTCCGGGGGCTCATGCTCTACGATCCCGAACCCTGCCGCCCCTTCGACGCCCGCCGCAAGGGCTTGCAGCTGGGCGAAGGCTGCGGCGCGCTGGTGCTCGAGCGGCGACCGGGCCCCTACCTCGTGCTGGGTTCCGACAACCACCTCGACCCCAGCAACCTCACGGCTTCGTCCACCGACGGCTCGAGCGCTGCGGCGGTGATGGCGGGAGCGCTGCGCGCCTCGGGCCTCGAGCCCGACCAGGTCGTCACGATCAAGGCTCACGGCACCGGCACCATCGACAACGATCTCGGCGAAGGGCGCGGTATCGCCAAGCTGTTCGGTTCCACCGCCCCACCATTCGTCTCCCTCAAGGGCGCCATCGGCCACAGCCTGGGGGCTGCCGGCGTGATCGAGGTCGTGCTCTGGCTGGCCGCGCTCCAGGCGGGGTTCCGGCCCGGATCCGTGGGCTACGAGCAGCTCGATCCAGACATCGGTGTCGGCCCTGCCGCCGCCACGGGCCCTGCGCTCCAGGGCGCCCACCTCTTCGGGGCCTTCGGCTTCGGCGGCTCTTGCGTCGCCCTGGTGGTGGCCGATGCTTGAGCGCCCCCTGCCCATCTTGGCCTGGGCGCAAGTACAAGGCGACGTCGACGCCGGGCACCGCGCCCTGTACGGCCGGCGTTTTCGCCGCATCGGACGCTTCGTCAAGCTGGCCCAGCTGGCCGCGGGGCGCTGTGTCGCCGGCCTGCCCCGGGAAAGCCTCGCATCCGCTGGCCTGTACATCGGCACGGGCCTGGGAAACACCGCCGACATCGTGCCCCTCGCCCAAGGCGTCCTGCACCCCACACGCCCACGCTGCAGCCCCATGAGCTTCGCGGGTTGTCTGGGCAACGCCGCCAGCTTCTTCGTGGCCCAGGCGGTGGGATGCATGGGCCCCAACGTCACGCTGTCCCAAGAAGAGCTCTCCTTCGAGGGGGCCCTGCTCGAAGCGGCCATGGCCATCCGCACCGGCCGCGTCGACCTCGCCCTCGTGGGCGGCGTGGACGTCATCAGCGGCGATGACCAGGAACAGCGTACCCGCATGAACGCCCAGGACCACCAGGGCACAATCACCGAAGGAGCCGCCTTCCTGCTCTTGGCCGCCACCGGCAGCGCAACGGCGAGGCTCGAACACGTGGGCCTGCGGACCGGAACCCTCGAGCGTGAGCTCGCAAGCACGCCTCGAGGCAGCACCGTCCTACCTGGCTGGCGTGTCGGGCCGCTGCCGCCAGGCACCCACCAAGCAGCCGCGCCCCGCGAGCAGCGCCTGGTACCCGTCGCAACGGGTCTGCGCCTGGTCGAGACGCTCGAGGCCGGCCCAACCGGCGAAGCTGCCATCGTCACCCACCTGCAGCGCAACAGCGCCGACAGCTGGGGACGTGTCCAGATCGGCTGGCGGTAGCGGTGTACGAGCTTCGCGGCGTCTCCCGCACCTGGCAGCTCGACCGCGTGCTCGTGCCAGCGCTGGTTGGTGTCGATGCGCGCTTCGAGGCGGGAGCGGCCACGGCCGTGGTGGGGCCGTCGGGCTCCGGCAAGTCCACGCTCCTGCAAGTCGCCGCCCTGCTCGACCCACCCACCGAAGGCGGCGTCTGGTGGGATGGACGCTGTCTGTCCGAACTCTCCGACGACCAGCGCAGCGACTTCCGCTGCCGTCGCCTGGGCTTCGTGCACCAGGTCTACCCCATGGTTGCCACCCTCACGCCCCTCGAAAACGTACAGCTCCCCGCCCTCTTCGCGGGTAGCGGCCGACCTGCGGCCCGACAGCGCGCCACCGCCCTGCTCGAGCGTGTCGGTCTGACGGCGCTGGCCCACAGGGACGTGCGCACCCTCTCGGGGGGCGAGCGTCAGCGGGTGGCCATCGCCAGGGCCCTGGTCAACCTCCCGCTCGTGGTCTTCGCCGACGAGCCCACCGCCGCCTTGGACAGCGCCACGGGTGAGCGTGTGCTCGACCTGCTCTTCGCCGCGGCCCGGGACGAAGGCGCCGCCCTGGTCATCGCCAGCCACGACGAGCGCGTAGCCGCGCGGGCAGGCCACCTGCTTCGGCTAGACGCGGGACGCCGGGTGGAGGGACCGTGATCCTCCACGTGCTCTGGCTGGCGGCTACCGGGCTTCGACGCAGCCCGCTCCGCACCCTGCTCACCGCGGGCGCCCTGGCCAACGCGGTGGCCGGTGGGCTGCTGTTCTACGGCTTCACGCGGCACACCTACTGGGGCCTGGCCGAGGTCTTCGCCCGCGCCGGCAACGGCCACGTCCAGGTTGCGGATGCGAGCTGGTTCGACGCACCGGCACCGGAAGAGCACCGCACCCCCGTCGAGACCCTCGAGGCGGCGCGGCGGGCCCTCGAGGCAGACCCGGAGCTCCGTCCCCTGCTGCTGACCTCCGTCATCCGCCGCCACCTCACGGGCATGCTCACCGACGGCGACCGCTCCGGCGTCTTCCTGGGTGTCGGCACCCAGCCCGAGGTGGAGGCCGACCTGGCTCCCCTCTCCAAGCCCGTGGCCGGCCGCACCCTGGCAGGCATGGAACACCCCGGCGCCGTGCTCCTCGGCAAGCCTCTCGCGGCCCGGCTGGGGGTGGGACCGGGCGATCTGGTCACGGCCATGGTGACCACCGACCAAGGCATGACCAACGCCATGGATCTCGAGGTGGCGGGTCTGACCCGCACCGGTTCCCTCGAGCTGGACGCAACCATCGCCAGCATGCCCCTCTCCTCGGCCTTGGCGCTCACCGACGCGGACCAGGCGGACCTGCTGGTCCTCGCCCTGCACGACACCTCGCGGACCGACCAGGCCCTGGCGGCCACGCAGCGGGTGCTGGAAGCAGCCGACATCCAAGGCCTCGAGGCCCGCCCATGGAAAGAGCGGGCGGCCTACTACATCGCGGTCAAGGCCCTGTACGACCGCATCTTCGGCATCTTCCAGGTGCTGATGGTGCTGGTGGTGGTGCTCTCCTTGACCCAAGCGGTGGCGGCGGTCGTCACCGAACGCCGCAGCGAGATCGCCCTGCTTCGGGTCGTGGGCCTTCGGCGCCGCCAGGTGGTGGGCTGCTTCGTGGCCGAAGGTGCCATGCTGGGCCTGCTGGGCTGCGGGCTGGGTGTGCTGGGAGCATGGGCCGTGGCCTGGATCGTCCAGCAAGCCGGCGGCATCCCGATGCCTCCACCGCCCGGGTACACCGTGGGCTACGCCGCCCAGTTCGTCTTCGACGCCCTGGGCTACGCGATCGTGCTCCCCGCCACGGTCCTGGCGGCCATAGTGGCCTCGGCCGTGCCGTCCTCTCGGGCCGCCCGGGGGGCGCTGTCTCGCACCCTGGCCGGCTTGGGACTGCTGGTCGCCATGGGGCTCGCAGCCCGACCGGCCCATGCGGACGAGTTGGCGGATGCCCAGGCGCTTCTGGCCGGTTCGGACGCCCAACGCGCCGTGCCGTCGGACCAGCTCTGTCGGGTGGACGTGGAAATCCAGGACCCCAAGACCACCGTGGGCTGGCGCCTGATGTTGCTCGGAGACCACACCCTGGCGGTGACCACCACCCTCGATCCCGGCAAGCGGCAAGCCGTGCTGCAACAAGACGGCACCACCTGGTACCAGACCGAAGCCATGCGCCGGCCTCTGCAGGTCAGCCCCCGCCAACGCATCCAGGGGCAGGTGGCCGTGGCAGAGCTGCTGGCCCCCCGTCTCGAAGCCAGCTGGACGCCCACTGGCCTGGCAGACGGCGAGCTGACCACCGTCCAGGTCACGGCGATCCCAGGGGGACCGAGCGCCTACGGTAGCGCGGAGTTGGACTTCGACACGCTAGGCTTCCTAGTCCAGGCACGCTATTTCGCAGCCAGCGGCAAGCTGGTGCGCACGGCAGACTGGCGGTGGAGCGAGGGAGCCCTCACAGGCGTGGAGGTCGGCGATCCCGTGCGGCCCGATCGTTTCACTACCGTGTGGACCCAGCGCCCCGTCTGCGAGCCAGGCGAGTGGTCCGTGACCCCGGACGAAATGCTCCAGGCCGCCATCGGGCTAGCAGAATAGGACTTCGAAAGTAGCTCGAGAGGTGAAGCATGAAGATCCTGCTGGGATGCCTGCTTCAACCAGCCACCGGAATGTTCCGAGTCACTCTGCGAGGCCATCCTGCGCTCGGATCTCGAGCTCGCGTGGACCGCCCTGGTGGAGCCCACGGCCGACCTGGACAACGAACTGGTGGCCCTGATGAAGCGAGCTGGCTGCACCGTGACCACCTGCTTGCTGGGTTCGGTGGAGCAAGGCATGCAGGAGCGGCTGCGCCGACCTGGAGGCATGCCCGAGATCGCTCGCGCCTGCCAGCTGCTCTACGACCTCGAAGAGGGCGTCGTCACCCCCGACACCGACATGCTCGAGCCCCAGTTCCACCTCTCCCCCCACGTGGACCGGGACTGGCTGAAGGCCCGCAATCGCGGCCTACAAGAAGCGGCGCATGCCCGCACTCTGGCAGTGGACCCGGCTCATCTCGAGCAGCATCGCCGTACGTTTCTGATCAGCCGCGCACGACCCGAACCTCGAGATCGTAGGTGGTGCTCTCGCCGTCGGCGCCCTCGAGGGTGATGCGCAGCTTGTGGGCGCCCTCGGCGCCTTCGGAGCGCCACCGCACGGTGACGCGCCCGCTACGGGGTTGCAACACTACCGAGTCTTCGAACAACACCACGCCTTCGGCATCCAGCGCCTGCACGCGAGCGCTGTGGACCTCGAAGGTGGCGGAGAGCTGCGCCACCCTGGCGATCAGGTCTACCGAGGCCTTCTCGGCCTCGCCCTGCTGGTTCTCGGTGGCGAAGCGCCAGGCCATGGCCACGTCCACGCCCTCGGTGTAGCCATTGGCGAAGCGCGCCAACACCTGGCAGCTGGCTTCGGTGATGTCGGATCGGCGGGGCAGGGTGATCGTACGAGTGCTGCGGGCCGGCACGTCGGGAAACTCCCAGCTCAGCTGCTGGTCCCCCACCTCGCACTCCACCCACATGGCCGCCTGGTGGTTCAGGGACTCGAAGCGCAGCTCGGGCTTCATTTCCGGCGTGAGCACGGGGTCGTAGGTGGCCTCGAGCTCTGAGCCATGCCTCGAGCACGTCACGCAGCACCAGGGCGACCTGCCGCATGGAGAAGGGCCTGTACAGCACCTGTCGGAAGCCGTGGTTGGCGTAGTCGGACATGATCGGCTCGGCTGAGTAGCCGCTGCAGACAGCACGTCCCGCGCCCGCTAGCCCGTGGCCGTGTCCTCGCCTTTCTGCCCTTGCTCGGGAGCTTCGCGCGCGGCCTTTGCCTTGGCGATCGCCTCGGCCCGCTTGCGGCCCTTGCCTACCTCGATGGGCTTGCGGTGGCCGCCCCAAAGCTTCTCGGCGCCCGCCGCCACGCCACCCACGGCGACGCCCCCGACCAACGCAGATGCCGCGATGGCGAACACGACTTCCTGGTAGTCGTCCAAGGGTGTGACCCCATCGCGCAGGAACAGGGCGAAGAAGGCCAGCAGACCGATATCGCCAGAGATGCGGTCGGTACCGTAGCGGGTGTCCACGAACACGCCTAGCAGACACAGAACCACGATGGCCGGCCAGATGAGCGTGGTCGGAAAGGGCGCCTTGACCACCGCAGTCTCGATGGCGATGGCAGCCTTGCCGGTCCAGTTGGTGACCGTGACCGTGAAGACGCCGTCGCCCGCCAGATCGAAGCGGTCTTGGACGTCTTCGCCCCACTTGCCGCCTTTCTTGGCCGTGGCGTCGGTGATGCCCTGCCCCCCCTGGATGTCGATGTCCGGGCCAGACTTGGCGCTCTTGCGCTTGAAGGTGCCGTCCACCTGCTGGGTCCAGCCCGCGCCATCCAGAGACAGAGCGTACGCCGTCTTGGCGGACTGCTCTTCGTCCTCTTCGTCCACGGCGTCGGAGAGGGTGGCGGTGACCAGCAGTGCGTGGCCTGGGCCGGGTGCGCGGATCTCCACCTTCTCCTTCTCGCCGTAGACCAGCTCGGAGCTGATGGGTTCGCCGGGCTCGATGGCTTGGCGGCCGATGGCGATGGGCATGGCACAGGACAACACGAGCAGCAGCCAGGCCAGCATGGGCGCGTCTTTTTGGCCCATCAGGCGACGGCCGGTGGTGACCAGGACCGCGACCACGACACCCACGATGATGAGCATGGTCATGGGATTCCGTCTCCAGGGCTGGGGTTCGAAGCGGCCTGACTCTAACCCGAAGCGCGGGTTAGGCTCCCTGGAACCCGAAGCGCGGGTTAGGCTCCCTGGTCACGAACGTTCTACGAACCCAGGGATTCCACCCATGCGAAAGCTCGAGTTCCTCGCGCTCCCAAGCGCCGCCCTCGCACTGCTCACTCGCGCCGGCATCGCCCTCGCGCAAGAAGACGTCGTCACCTTCGAAGACACCGAGCTGTTCTGCGTTGGCGACTGCTGCCCACCCACCCTCGCCGAGAAAGTCTTCATCGGTGCAGGCACCGTCGTGCTGGCGGTTGTCTGCTTCTTCCTGCTGGTGCGCATCTTCGAGCGCCGGGCCATCAAGAAGGGCACCAACGCCCTGGTGGGCCGCCACATGGGCATCTCCCTGTCCATCCTGCTCACGCTCGCGGGCCTGGCCGGGCTCATCTTCGCCATCACTGGCTGCTTCCCGTTCCAGATGCTCATCATCCTGGGAGTGGTCAGCGCCCTCTGGCTCATCCACCTGCTCTACGCCTTGCTCGCGGTTCGATAGGAGAACCCCATGTCCGATGGCTACAGCGCCGGCAGCGCATTCCAACAGTCCGTCGATCACGACAGCTACGTGCAGCGTCTGCGCGAGTTCGCCGACTCCCGAGAGCACGGCTACTACCCGCCCACCATCCTGGTGGGTCTGGGGGGCACCGGCGCCAAGGCCCTGCAGCACCTGCGCCGCATGCTGCTCGAGCGGCTGGGCACGGTCGAGCTGCCGGGTGTGGCGTTCCTGTCCATCGACACCGACACCGCCTCGGTGCGCCCCGCGGCCACCGAGCGCGAGGGCACCCACCCCTACGACGAGCTCATCGCGTTTAGGCAAGAAGAACGCCTGGACGTCAAGGCCAACTTCTCGACCATCCTCGAGAACATGGCCCAGCACCCCCACATCCGCGAGTGGTGGGACGAGTCCATCCCCATCACCAAGTCCTTCAACCTCGAAAAGGGCGCCGGCCAGCTGCGGCCCCTCTCCCGCCTGGTCTTCTTCGAGAACCGCCGCGAGATCGAAGGCGCGCTCAAGCGCTGCTGGGCCAACGTCACGGCCCAGAACCTCGACTCCCAGCGGGTCGATGTCGCCGCCCCCGTGCGGGTGGTCATGGTGGCCGGCTGGGCCGGAGGCACCGGCTCGGGCATGTTCCTCGACATGGCCGCCCTGCTCAAGCACGCCTACACCGCCAAACCCATCGAGCGTCACGGCATCTTCGTCACTCCGGGCGTGTTCCGCGGCGTCGAGAGCGAGTTCCCCAAGCTGGCGGCCAACGGCTACGCCGCCATGCGCGAACTCAACCACTACCTGTCCCATCCCTTCCAGGTGCAGTGGGACCACCAGACCAAGGTCGAGGTTCGCGGTCTGTTCGACCGCTACGTCCTGGTCACCGGCACCAACTGCCTGGGCCAGTCCATGGCCCAAGACCACGACGCCTACCGCGCCATCGGCGAAGCCTTGTTCCTCGACTTCGCCGGCGGCCCGCTCAAGTCCTGGGTCGAAGGCGTGCGCATCAACCGCGAGCAGTACCTCAAGTCCTTCGTCTCCTACAGCTACCGCATCGATGCCCCCGACGGCAGCACCCAAGAAACCCACGCCGACGAGTGGAAGACCGCGTTCGCCAGCTTCGGCCTCGCAAAGGTGGTCTACCCCTCCTGGCGCCTGCTCAACTACGCCAAGTACGACCTGGCCGCCCAGATGGTCCAGCTCATGGATCCCGGCAAGGCCCACTCCATCGCCGACGTCATCACCGAGTGGCGCAACCGCTTCATGCGCGAAGGGGGCTTCTTCCAGGGCGAGTGGACCGACGAACAAGAGCAACACCGCCGTTTCTGGCAGATCCGCGACGCCCTGGCCCACCAGTCTGGTACTCACCAAGACGTGCAGAACGTCTACGACCACGTCGCCGAGTTGGCCCGCGAGTGGGAAGCCGACGCCGAATCGATGTACGCCGAAAAGTCCACCTCCGAAGACGGCCGCGCCTTGATGCGCCGCATCGGCAACCTCTTCGGCGACCCCTACTCCCCAGGCAACGAAGGCGACTGGGCGCTCCAGATCGCCGAAAACCGCAAGGCCCTGGTGCGCGACGTGGCCACCGGCTTGGGCGACGTGGTCGAGTCCTTCCAGCGAAGGCGCGGCATCGGTCCCTCCGGCGTGCGACAGATCCTCGAGAACATCCTCGAGGAGCTCTCCCGCCCCCACGACCGCGCCTTCTACACCGACTGGTTCCGCCATCGCCGATCGGTCGAAGACCGCAACGCCGAAGAAGCCAAGGTCGACTGGGAAAAACGCCTCAAGAACGCCGACCGCGCCTCCCGGGGCTTCATGCCCAGCTCCGACAACCACAAGGTCGCCCTAGAAGAAGCCGCCAAGTGCTTCACCTCCCACTGGCGCGCCCGGGTCAACGAATACATCTGCGCCGAAGGTGTCGAGGCCCTCGAGGGCATCGCCCAAGCCCTGCGCGACCAGCTCACGCGGCTCGACGAGGTCCTCGAGAAGATGGCCGGCCTCGAGTCCCACTACCTGCGCTGCCGGGCCCACTTCGAAAAGCCGGTTCAGTCCACCCTGTTCCTCGAGCTACCCGTCCAGGACGACTACCACGGCCTGCTGCAGCCCTACCTGGGCATCAACGCCGACGCCCGCACCGAGAAGCTCCAGCGCCTGCTCGAGCGCGGCCTGCGCAAGATGGGCATCGGTACCCTGGCCCAGCTCGAGCTGGCCCTCTCCGGCAAGCTCGACCGCTTCCGCGAGAGCCTTGCCGCCCAAGCCTTCTTCGCCCTCAAGGGCGACGAGCACGGCCGCACGGTCGCGTTTGTCGAAGACGGCCAAGACGCCCAGCAGGGGTTCCTCGAGCGCTACTCCGTGCTCAACGCACTCAAGGCCATGCCCACCAGCGACCGGCGAGAAGTGCTCGAGAAGCTCTTCAACCTGGGGCTGCCCTGGGTCACCGAAGCCAACAACGACCCCACCAACGGCATCGCCCGCCCCGTACCCGATGCCTTCCTGGGCATCCAGCCTCGGGCAGACACGGTGTTCGCGGCCGAGATCACCGAGCAGATCCAGCGCATGGAACAAAAGGGCTTCAAGCCCATCCAGGTGCAGATCGCCGACCCCTCCGAGCTGGTCTTCTACACCGAATGGTCTGCCTTCGCGGGCTACTTCCCCAACGAAGTGGGCCAGCTACGCGCCGACTATCGCCGCCTGCTCTACGACCGGGTCAAGCCACAAGCCCTCCACCTGCACCAGGACTACCACCAGTTCCCCACCATCATCCCGTTCACGGAATCGGAAGTGCGAGACTACAAGGTGGCCTGGAAGCGCTTCCACCAGGCCCAGATGCTGGGCGTCCTGTGCAGCCGCCATCGACGCCGAGGCGACGATGCCCGGGTCACCTTCTCCTACCGCAAGCGCACCACGTCACTGGACACCACCTGGGACGAGGTGGGCGTCGAAGCCACCGTGCTGCGCACGCTCATGACCGACCGGCAGTTCTCCGCCCAGATCGCCCGCGACATCGAAGAGCGCATCGCCGACCTCCTGCAGTCCGGAGGCAGCCACGCCGACCTGCTGGCCCTGGCCGACTACTACTACTACTGCGTCTACCCCAACGTGAACGACGAAGTGCAGTCCGGTGCGGTGGCCGTGCGAGCCAAGGGCTCCATGCCCAACCTGGTGCTCCACGAGCTGCGCCGCGAGTGGCGCCAGTTGGCCCGCGAAAAGGGCATGGCCCGCGAACGGGTCGATGGACACCGGGCCACCCGCATCGAGGGTCTCACCGACTGGACCGTCCCCATCGCGCGCACAAAAGGCCTGCCGGTACCCTCCGCCCACGACGTAGCCGTAGAGCTGCGGGTCGAAGAATGGGCGCTGCTCGATGCAGCCCGCCGGGCAACCCGCATGTTCGTCGCCGACGGCTGGCTCAAGCAGCAACGAGACAGCTACGGCAACGTCGCCACCACCTTCCCCCGCCTGGCGGTCAACTGGTCCTTCTTCCGCCCACCCACCGATCAACCCGAGCGCATCTCCACGGCTACCACCTACTGGTACAAGGGTCCGTCAGGCAGCCACAGCGGCGTGAGCTTCGACCAGATCGCATCGTGGGTCAAGCAAGATCCCGCGGCGCGCCACCGAGTGTTCGGACGAGGGTGGAAGGGCTGGGAAGATGCCGCCCAGGTGCCCGAGATCGCGGAGTTGCTGACACCTGCCGGCGACGAGCCGCCGCCAGTCGACGGCGGGAGCACGGAGTTCCACTACGCCTGCAGTGGGGCGCGGCTTGGAAAAAAGACAGCGGCCGAGATCGCCGAAGTTCTATCAGAAGCAAAGGCTATGTATGTTTCTCGAAAATTGCCAGATGCAATGATCCTTGGGGCAGACCAAGTCCTTGCGCTTGGAGACGATACTTTCGATAAGCCCGTGGACCGCGCGGATGCTTTGGCCCAATT
>PVBE011506459.1_pt1 | contig 13515 bp, 12 predicted proteins | sample 1631181 | NCBI WGS metagenome assembly PVBE01 (sample SAMN08397723, study PRJNA350692) | Marine metagenome, whole genome shotgun sequencing project. | isolation source: water | place: Pacific Ocean | collected 2012-04 | reverse complement strand
TGAACAGGGCATACTTTATGACTGGCATTGCTTAACAAGAGCAGATAGAACGGATCCTGAATTATTCAAAATAATGAAAGAATCTGGATGTAGTCAGGTTACTTATGGAATAGAAAGCGGAAGCCAGAAAATACTGGATATGATTGAGAAGCAGACAACAGTTGAGCAAAATATAAACGCTATAAAAATTGCAAAGGAAGTGGGGCTTAAGGTAAGGGCGCAAATGATTGTTGGATTGCCAGGAGAAACTAGAGAGACAGTAGAAGAAAGTGCAGAATTTATCAGGAAAGCTCCGGCAGACAGCTTTGGTATGCACATCTTCGTTCCACTGCCTGGCTGCAAAATATGGAATGACCAGGATAAATACAATTTTCCGATTAACAAAGATACAATGTTTGAGTATTATCATACTATCGGTAAAAGAAAGGAAGAAGATGCTGCATATTTACACAAAAATCCAAAACAAATTATAGAATGGAAAAATTATTTAACTAAGGTGATAGGTGATAGGAACATAGTCAAATATGCAGAAGTTAGGGCTTCTGATCCTGAATAGAATATTCTTCTAAGAATCTTCAAGTTAGAAAAGTTATATAATTACAGTCAAATTCCTAGAATCAATTAACATCTTTTAAAAAAATATTTTTAGTCTAAATTGTTCCATTCAAACAACCTTAAATAGTATCATACCATTATTATTAAAAACCGGATTGAATCTGTTCGAATTTATTAATACCTGAACTTTATTATTTGTTTCGTCGGCTCCAAGCCTTCTAGCTGCCTGGCCGTCAATTATAACATATTCATATTGCTCTTTCTTGAACCAATTGTAATTCTGCTCAATTGTCTGATTAAAGCCATTTCGCTGGTAGTCTTTAACATTATCGCACCAGTGACATATAAACTTATCCAAGCCTATTATCAAAGCGTTATTTGAAAATGTGAAGACTCTTGTTCCAGAAGGTATGTTATCTTTAAACCACATATAACCTTGTATTTCTTCGTCTGAAGTCCAAAATCCTCCTGGCGGCCATTGAGCTGTATTGACTGTGTATTTTTGATACGCTGATGTAAATAAGATGCCTACTATAACTAAAATAAATATTATTATGGAGCTTAATCTAAATTTCTTGCCTAAACCTTTCAGAAACCACATGCCCTCTGCAGCCAAAATACTTACAGGTATTGCAAAAAGCATCCATACCCTAAATGGAGAGAGCTTAATTGGAAAATTTGCAGCGTTTACTGCATAAAGTGCAAATAAAAACCATATTAAACCAATAACAAGCCAGTGGTTTTCCCCCTTAAGCAAATTTTTGTATTTTAACATTAGCGAGATTAATGCTACTAAAACCAAGGTTGACAATACAAAACCAATACCTATGGGGTTATTAATCATATTAGTTGTTTTAGCCCAGATAAAATCATTTATTGTATAAACTCTGTCAGCAGTGCCTTCTATAGCTACTAAGCTTGCTTTCGGATGCACGCCCAATCCTGTCAATGTTCCTCTAAACCCGTATTTAAAGATCATAGGGGCCCACCAAAAGCTAAAAGATAAAAATAAGCCTAAAAATCCTGCTAATGCATGATAAAGCAATATCTTTTTCTCTAAAATCACTTTGGCTAAATAATATAGAATAAAAAATAGGCCAAAATAAGTGCTGTGTGTAGGGGATGATGTTAAAGTGGCAGCTACAGCAATAGCAGCAGGAATAAACCACTTTTTATCGTATTTTATCCTCTCGGTACAATAGAATGAGACAAAATATAATGGAACTGTTAAAGCCAATGCCCATATGAAATGGCTTAGAAATGCAGGAACAGATGCCAGGGCAAAAGTGGCAAACAATGCCTTATTTTTATTGCCAATAAATTCTTTTACAAAGAAGTAAAAAAATATTATGCTTAAAGAGATTATTAATGCATTAAAAAATTTTAGAGTCCAGTAAACTGAGTTATTTGTCTGGTGTAGTATGCCAAAAAGCATATCGTAGGCTGGAGGGTAAGGGTCCATATAGTGAAAAGCGACAGAGCCCTGTTGAAAAACCGTCTTCTCGATTGAGACATATTTTACAGCCATTGCATGACTCCAAGAATCATCATCTTCTAAATAGGGGTAAACAAAAGCACCTTTTTCATACATATACAATGTTGCAAGAAAAATCAGAAGCATGATAAAAATAACCAGATTTGACCTGGTTATTTTTAATTTTGGAATTTTAACTTGGAAAGTTTTTATATTTCTTAACAGATGGTATATGGGTAGTGTCAAACTCAAAAACAAAAAAATACGCCAATCTAATGGTATGCGCAGTAAATTAAGCAAAAGGCCTATTGTAATAACTGCTCCTAGCCCCACACCCATTCTCATTAAGTTCCTTTCTAAAAAATTTTCAGAGTTTTTGATAAAAAATGTTGCAGTATATCCTAATCCAAAAGTGTAAATTAAGAATAAAATTATGGATGTAATGCCCATATCAGCATGGTTAAATCCAACCAAGTTTAAATATTGCTATTACGCCGTATTTTTTATTGTTTCCCCTTCACTAAACATAGAATTAATTGATTTTACTATTAATTCAGGGGAAAAGGTGAACATCTGATGATTCTATCTAAACTTTGGCTAGGCTAAAAGGGGAGCAAAAGGGTAGGTAAAAGGATCATTATTTTAAGGGAATATTATTAATGAGAATTAGAAATCTATTTAAATACACCCCCATTAGTTTTCAGAATGATTATCGTCACTATTCCGGCATATAATGAAGGCAAAACCATAGGAAAGGTAATAGAAAATATCAAGGAAGTAATGCAAAAATACAGGAAAAAGTATAAAATTTTGGTGGTTGATGATGGAAGCCAGGATAACACAGCCCAGATAGCAAGGAAGGCAGGGGCAGTAGCTTATTCTCATGCCAAGAATTACGGTCTGGCTGAGACCTTTAAAACAGAAATACAAAAAAGTCTTGAACTAGAAGCTGATGTTATAGTTCATATAGATGCTGATGGCCAATATCTTCCGAAAGAGATTCCCAAGCTTCTTATCGAAATTGATAATGGGTATGACTTTGTGCTGGGAAGCAGGTTCAAGGGTAAAATAGAATATATGCCCATAGTTAAAAAACTGGGTAATATTGCATTTTCAAAAGTTATTTCACAAATAACTAACTTCAATATCTCTGATGCACAAACAGGCTTTAGGGCTTTTACAAAAAAGGTTGCTAGAGAAATAGACATAAGGTCAAACCATACATACACTCAAGAGCAGATTATAAGGGCGATAAAACAAAAATTTAGGCTAAAAGAAGTTCCTGTTTATTTTGCAAAAAGAAAGGGGAAAAGCAAGCTGATAAGAAATCCTTTTGAGTATGCATTAAAAGCGTGGATAAATATAATAAGGATTTATCGAGACTTCGAGCCATTAAGATTCTTTGGTATTGTAGGTACGTTGATTTTCAGCGTAGGATTTTTAATTGGACTTTACCTAGTATACTTGCATTTCACGACTGGAATTGTTGGTCACTTTGCCTTGATGATGCTTGACATATTGATTCTTAGTATTGGCCTGCAGATAATAATATTCGGCTTCATTGCTGATATGAACAGAAAATGAGAATACTTGTTCTTACAAGCAGATATACTGCAACAAGGGACATAATAGGAGAAGATTTTGGCAGGCAGACAAGGATCTTTTCTGAATTAAAAAAGTTGAATCACGATATAGACTTCCTCTGCGCAGACTACAAGAAGAAGGAAAACAGGAACTTAAAGCTGCACGGAATCAACATTTTGATACGACCCTTCAGCCTTGGCCAATTTTTCCGTTTCATTAATCAGTTAAAAAGTTTAATTAAAAATAATAAATATGATTTGATGGTTGCTACTTCTGACCCACTGTGGGGGATAATAGGATATCATTACGCAAGGAAACATAAAGTCAGATTTCTTTATGACCTACACGATAATTATGAAACATATTTATCCTATGGGATTCCATTCCTCGGAATGTTGGACAAAAAAGTGATAAGAAAATCGGACCTTGTCACGGTAGTAAGCCCTTCTCTCAAGAAAAAACTTTCTAATATAAGAAAAAGGGATATTTCTGTTATTGAAAACGGCGCTGATCTCAAATTATTCACCCCAAAAAACAAAATTGTATCAAGAAAAAAGCTCAATCTCCCGATAGATAGAAAAATAATCGCCTATGCAGGAACATTGCAAAAGATGCAGGGCACCCACATACTCTTAGATGCCTATGACAAAATAAAGGGCGATTCCGAAAGTATTTTACTTGTCCTTGCCGGCAGGATCAGGAAAGGCAGTGGAGAGAAAATAAACTTAAATCGCCAGGGGGTCCTGTGGCTAAAAAAACTCAGCCAAAAAGATGTTGTTGACCTGATTAACGCTGCCGATCTTGTTGTTATCCCAAACACATCCAATGAATTTACAAAATACTGCTTCCCTTATAAGATTGTAGAATATATGGCATGCAACGCTAATATAGTTGCTACAGAAGTTGGAGATGTCTCCAATTTACTGCCAAAAAAAGTTTTGTGTATGCCAAACAATGCCGACGAATTGGCCAAAATTATAGAAAACAATCTAAATTCCAGTAAAACCAATTATAGAAAGCAAGCCGAAAAATATTCATGGCAAAATATAGTAAAAAAGCTCGATAACATCATTTCTTCTGCGCCAAAATCATGATATTTGTTGATTTCCTATTATTAAATAATAAATCGACTAAAAAAAGTTTGTTAAATATCCTAAGTAAGGGGGCGTAAAAGGGTAGTTTTTTGCTTGAACCTTGTTTTTTATTGCTGAAAAGTATATACACATTAAAATACCACAGCCACAATAAAGGATAATTGAAATATCTTGACTTCAGAATCTTAAAGCCGTTAAGCTTATTTTTTAGGCCCTTCACATCGTACCGCCTTATATGTCCTGACCTGTCATCAAATTCTCTCCTGTATTTCTCGTTTATCGGCACTGTGATTAACAAAAAACCGCCGTCCCTCAGCAGATTACGCGCACTTTTGATTGCATTTACATCATCCTTTATGTGCTCAAAAACCTCAACAGCTAAAACCAGATCAAATTTCTGTTTTGTGTTTAGTTTAAGAACATCCTTGGAAAAAAAGTTAACATTTTTGCCGGAATTATATTTGCGAGCGAGCTCAACTGCATTTTCATCCAGGTCAAATGCATCCACCTTGAAGCCGTTTTTTCCGAGCCTTGCCGACAAGTTCCCGACTCCACAGCCAATCTCACAGATGTTTTTTATACTCGACTTCTTTGATAGTTTTTTTATTAATGAAAACAGCATGAAGTTCCTGACATAGTGTGTAGGCTCTATACTGTCGATGACAAGCTTCTGTTTCCCCCACTCAGTATATGCTTTCATGCTACATCCGGCCGTACAGCTCTGAAAATTTTTCCGCGACTACCTTCCATGAATAATTCTTCTGTATGTGCTTAAGCGCATTCTCACGCAATCGCTTTTGCATTTTGACATTACCCAAAATCGTAATAACCGCCCGAGATATACCCTCCGGATTTTTCTCCCTGACAAGCAATCCGGTCTCATTATGCTTGATAATATCGGGAATTCCTCCAACCTTGCTGCCCACAACACACGTCCCTGACGCTATAGCCTCAAGAAATACTATGCCTAACCCCTCCGTATCTCCTTTCGCCGTAACGATAGAAGGCCCGACAAAAACATCAGCAGAGGCATAGAACTTCGGTAGTTCATTAGGAGGAATCTTCCCCTCGAAAACGACATTATCCTGCAAGTTCAATTCCTTAGTCAATCCCACTAAATTTTTCCGTTCAGGCCCATCACCAACTATAACCAGTTTCACCGGTACTTTCTTCAAAATCTTAGGCATTGCCTTGATCAGATATTTGGCCCCTTTCTTCTCAGCCAATCTCCCAACAAAAAGTATAGTCTTATGTTTCCAAAGCCTATCGTCCTTATTAGATGGATTAAAATCTTTTATATCAACACCCATTGGAATAACATCTACTCGTTTCTTCGAAATTTTGTTAATTGAATCCTTTGTAAAGTTGCTATTGGCCGTAAGGTAAGTGGATTTAGCGATCGCATCCCTTGCAAAGGATCGAAATTTCTTAATCGGAAAAACGTCCCCGGCATGAGCAGTCGCAATGTAAGGTATCTTATAGAATTTCTTGATTAAAGCCGCTAAATAACCTTGCGGCACAAGCCAATGCGCATGTATAAAATCGATCTTCTCCTTCTTTATAACCTGCTTCATAGCGAGAAATTCCGAGATCAACAGAAATGGAACCTGGATCCTGGCAAGAAAACTTTTCTTGATATTCTCCAATACCCCTCCATCATAGCAAAGCCTTTCCAGAGATAACGGAAAAAAATAACGAAACCTATAAACATTAACACCATCCATCACTTCATATCTCTTTGCTCCGGGATGATGCGGCACCAGCACAGTTATATCACACCTACCAACTAAAAGCTTGCAGAGCAGATAGACAAAATTAGGTTCCGAATCATCCTTCCATCTAGGGAAAGTAGTCGCTGTAACCAGTACTTTCTTCTTATTCATAGTCATAAATAATGGTATTGGCTTTAAATATGTTATTGAATTGGGTTTCATCAGCAACCTATTTAAAACATAATCTCACTCCTAAAAGAATGAACAAAGCAATAGCCATAATCACATACATAATCCTAATATTCCTCCTTGTACTTCTAAGCTTTGATTTTTACCTGAGTGAGAAATATTACACACCTTCAGGTGGCATGTTTATGGGCGATCCTGAAAAATACGCAGATATGAAACTGACTTTCGTCGGGCCTGTAATAAACATATCCGATTCAAGTTTCTACATGAGTGTTAATCACAAGCCATTAAAAGTATATTATCCAAAACTTGAACAGCCGAAATTAGGGCAGGTGCTGGTAGTAGGACAATCGCATATCAATGGGACCACTACCGCTTCCGAAATCCATTATTTCAATTATAATTACCTTAAATACTATATTTCCTTTATCGCTATTTTTCCATTTCTCTACATATTCTTCAGGGACTGGAAGATAAAAAGGTGGAGGTTTGTAAATGCCTGACTGGCTCTCCCATATACTTATAGGACTTATTGTAGCTGAATTGCTCAATATAGATAAGAAATCCTTAGTTGTTCTAGGCTCCTTGCTCCCGGACTTTATAACAAAGATATACCTGTTTTCATTCTTTTTCCCCATGAACGATTCCCTGTTATTTGTCACAAGGCTATACCATACCCCCATAATGGGATTGATAATACCTGCGCTTATTGTACCTTTATTCAAGTATGATTGGAAAAAAACATACGTATTCATTGTTCTGGGTTTCATGCTGCACGTCCTTGCAGACGGTCTTACAGGTAAGCGTGATAATGTTGGATTACTATTATACCCATTTTCGCACAGCTACTTTTCCCTCAATATGTTTTGGTCCGACCAATATTGGATAATCTTGATATCATGCGCAGTTATTTACGTTTCAATCAAATTGGTAAAATCACGGCTAAGGAAAAAGTAAAAATAAGTAATAAAACATTACAATAAGTTGTGAGGCGGAGTGATATGGCAGAAAAGCAACACCTCGCAATATATTTACCGAAGGCATAATGAATTTTAACATGGATTACAGTTTACCTTAAGAAGACGTAACAAGTTTTTTATATAGAACTATCTCCTCTCACATCATGTCAGTTAAAAGAATATCAAAAAATATGTTCGCCTTATTCCTCGCAGAAGTTATCTCAAAAGTACTGCTGTTCATCCTGATGGTGTACGCAGCAAGGATGCTTGGAGTGGCATTATATGGTAAACTGACCTTTGCGCTTTCATTTGCAGTATTGACAATTATCCTATCCGATCTTGGGATAAATTCATTCTTAATTAGAGAGATAGCAAGGCAAAAAGACTTAGCAAGCAAATATTTTATGAACGCCTTTATAGCGAAAATATTCTTAGCCATAGGTTCTCTAACCTTCGTAATAATATTCCTAAATCTCTTAAGCTTCCCTGAAGAAACGAAAACGATCGTTTACGTCATGTGGTTCTTCACCACCATGTCTACCTTTACGGATTTGTTATACTCAATCTTCCGGGCTTTTGAAAGGATGCAATACGACGCCTTCTTGAAGATACTGAGGATGGTCTTGCTGTTATCGATCGGGATCTACATACTTTTTCAGGGTTATGGTCTGTTTATTTTCGGCCTGGCTTTTGTATTTGTAGAGGTAATAGTGTTCTTAACGGCACTGTCTCTTGGATTGCTGAAATTCATAAGATTAGAACTAAATATAAACTTCAATTTCATAAAAAATCTGGTAAAAAGCGCTTTTCCCTTTGGACTTGCGATAATATTCGGAAGCATATATTTCCACATCGACAGCGTCATGCTCTCCAAGCTAAGAGGAGATATAGAAGTCGGCATATACAGCGTAGCATATAACTTGGTTATAGCGCTGTTGTTCATACCCGCAGTCTACATAAATGCCATTTACCCTGTCATGTCTCGATACTTCAAAACCTCAGTCGACATGCTTATTTCAATACACAAGAGATCAATTAAATATCTATACATCATAGGTCTTCCAATCTCTGTGGGATTATTTTTCCTTGCTGACGAAGTAATAGGTTTTTTTTATGGTGAGCCTTACAAATCTTCTGCACTGGCATTGAAGATCATCTCCGGATTTGTTTTCATAAAATTCGTAAATTTCCTCAACGGCATGACATTATATTCAATCGACAAACAGGGTAAAAGGACTGTCAGCCAGGGTCTTGCCGCAGTATTTAACATAGTCTTGAATCTATTCCTTATACCTCCTTTTGGATTTGTAGGTGCTGCCATAGCCACCCTACTGACAGAAATATTCTTATTTATCTTCTACTTTAGATATGTATCTCAATACCTATATACTCCAAAGATCATACCCATAATGATAAAACCTGCTCTGGCAAGTGTAGTGATGGCCCTCTTCCTGATATATGGAAATATAAATCTTTTCATCTCGATAATAGTAGGATCGTTGATCTATTTTGGAATGTTAATTTTAATAAAAGGCTTCAAAACTGAAGATTACAAGACACTAAAAAAATATTCAGATTAGAAAATGAATAAGAGTCAGGACGGTCGACTAATTAAGTACACAGCTCCTAATCTATTGATAAAGAAATGTATAAAAGAAAAAAAGGAAATTGATAAAATATTTTTGTTGAATTATCTGCAGAAGGAACTGCATGAACTACTAAACTCATTCTTGAATTCCGGATACTCCACTAAGGGATTTATATTATACCCTATAGTAAAGGACGTATCAAGAAAAAATTTTGAAAGACTTCTAGCATTGTCAGAAATAATAATTCTGTTAAATAAAAAAGGTTATGACTTTTCAAATAGTGTTGAGAATTTTAATAAACCTAAAAGTAATGATTGCTACTATTTCGCTTCAATGCTTTCTAATTTGTATAAGGATTTTCGCCGACTAAAACTACCAAACACAAAATTAGAATCAAAAAAGAAACTTAAAGTGATGGAATACCATAAAGATTCAAGATATCTGGCCCCGCTGATCAACTTAAAAGATTACATTGGTAAAAATCTAAAAAAAGATATTATTGCCTTCTACCTGCATGGCAGCTTTGCAACCGATGACTACATTCAAGGTTGGAGTGATGTCGATACTTTCACCACAATAAGACATGAAAGCATAGAAAATCCTAAAAAACTTTTAGAATTAAGAGACAAATTCTATCTTTTACGGAGAATACTGCTGCAGCTCGATCCATTGCAGCACCATGGGTGTATAATAGTGGCTGAACAGGACCTTAAATATTACCCGGAGAATTTTCTCCCACTAACAACTATAAATTATGGAAAGTCCATGTTAGAAAAAGATGGAATTGAAAAAATATATACCCGATCCTCAGCATATGAAAACATCTACACACTTTCTTGGTTTGTGAATTATTTCCGAAAACTCTATGAGGAAAGGGTCTACCAAATGGACTCTTACTCGACTAAATTCCTGCTTCACTGCATAACATTGTTCCCTACCTTATATCTGCAGGCAAAAGGCATCCACGTCTACAAGAAATATTCATTCAACATAGCCAAAAAGGACTTTGCAGGAAATCTTTGGAAGCCATTCGAGATAGTAGAAAAAATAAGAGAAAATTGGAAGTGTTTCCCCACCTTACCTTTAATTAGATCGATGGCCAGGATAAACCCATTGTTATGGTACCAAGTAAACGCTAGATTCTTCAGCGCTGCAAAATCTAATAAGATAGACATAAGAAACCTTGCCTATAGCATGTACGAAACATCTGACTATGCTTGGTCTGAGATAAAGAAGAGGCTAAAATGAAAGATTTCGTATTCGTCAGCTATCCGATCAAGTGTGCATTAAAAAACTATAGAGACACAGAAAAGAAAGTAGCCAATAGGTTATTCAATAACAAGATAAAAGCCATATACACCAGCAGCGTAGTTTCATATCCGGGGATATCAGATATTGACATGTTGATTGTGGTAAAAAACAATTCTGCACGGTTAAGATCATTATGGTTCGATAAAAAACAGAATTACATGATATGCCATCCGTTCTACATCATTGATGGGTACATTATGGAAAATATACGGTGGGTTTACCCTGACTTCCGGCTTAATTTGATGAAAGGTCAGGCAGTAAATATCAATCAGCCGAATGCCAATGAACTCAAGGCAATAAAGATAATTCTGATGATTGACGTAACATTGCGTCATTTCCCAAGCGATTACATCGAACTGTTAAAATCTAATATGATAACTGTAAGGAACACCCTTCTAAGGTTAAACTCATTGAACCACACAATTTCCACCTACAAAAGTTTGGGATTAAGAAAAAAAGCATGGGATTCTTACACTAAAGAAAGTGAAAATCTAAGAAAAATATGGTTTCGCCTAAGTACGGATGATCAAAATAAGAGTCTGACCAAGCTGCTGAAAAATGCTACATCAATATCTATAGATCTAATTCAGGAACTCTCCACATATTTGAAAAAAAATAATATTGTTAAAATATTAAGCAGTGATAAAGAGCTTGTTTACGATGGAGAGCAAAACAAGGCAATTTTTGTTAAGGATTGGAACAAAGAAAGCGCTTTAGATAGGATGTTAAACTCGAAGAAATATTATTCTATTCTACCGCTAAATTTTGTCCCATTATTATTGGAATATTCTAAAGAAAATGGCTTATTGAGTAATTATATTAGGAAACATCTGAAAGCCAAAAAAATAACTTACCAGATAAACCACAAAGAAGTAATTAGAAAAAGAATAAAGCTGTTCAACCACCAAGCTGACCTTGCATATAAGATGAAGCATAGGCACTTTACCGCGTTCTTCGACTATGGCTACAAATCCACGGGGGGTTTCATAAACAAAGGCAGCTATATATTGCGGAATTTAAAAAACAACAAATTATTTAAAGATATCATGTTCATTTTTGCGAGTATGAAAAAGGATGATTACAATTGAACATCAGTAAACTGAAGGTATATTCTACTTACGCGCAAGGAGCTGCCCATTATTTCGCAGGTAATGGTAGTGCACCTAATCAGATAAGGAGGGTTATTTATGAGATCACTTACAGGTGTAACCTCAGATGCTCATTCTGCTATTTTTGGGGTACTGAAAACCGCGAGAAGAACCTAAAGATGCTTAGAAAAGATGATGAACTTACCTACAACGAAATACAGGGCATCCTTATACCTCAGATGAAGGAGATGAACACCCAGGGAATAACTATGACCGGCGGCGAAGTCTTTGTCAGGCAGGATATCAATGACGTTCTAAGGCTTTTTAACGAAGAAGGTTTCCAGCAGACAATCCTAAGCAACTTAACAGTTTGTGATGACAAAAAGATAGAATCGATATCCAATCACGTAAACAAGATCATTGTTTCTATAGACGGCCATACACCTGAGCTTCATGACCAGATAAGGGGTGTGAAAGGGGCTTTCAAGAGAAGTACCGACACCATGAAAAAGATTATTGATATAAAAAGCCCTAATCTGACGACTGCAATCAATTGCGTTATTACCGAGAACAACATGCATAATCTATCGGGAGTTGTTGACGTTGCAAGAGCAACTGACGTCGATGGAATTGCATTCCAGTTCTTAGACTGGCAGACCGATGATAGCAAAGCCTCAACAGGATTCATGAAAGACCAAGAAAGCAATATACATTCCGTTACCAGGGCTTCAAACGATACTGAAGTGGACGCAAGTATAGTTTTCGATCAGCTTCAAAAGGCGCAGGATAAAGCCGATGCATATGGAATAAAATTCCACACATTCCCGATGCCGATGCCAGAACACCAAAATCAAGTCGAAAAGTGGCACACCGATCATAATTACAGCTATACTAAAAGGTGCATGTCCCCATTCATACAAGTACGCGTTAACGCTTACGGAGATGTCCTACCATGTCCATTAGAAATTTTCATGGGCAACATAAGACGCGAACCACTAAGAGATATCTGGAACAATACTAAGTTCAAAGCATTAAGAAGAGGTCTCAGGAATCAACTCACAGAAAGATGTCATAAGTGCAGCAAGCTTACTGGCATGTACAACAAACACATCACGACGATAAGGAGATAGACTCAATTCTTCTCAAACCACTCTACTGTGCTTTTCAACCCTTCTTCCAATTCAACCTTTGGATCCCACTTGAGCTTTTTCTTAGCCGAGGAGATATCAGGACACCTAACCCTGGGATCATCCACCGGAACGGACTTAAAGACTATTTTAGAATTACTATGAGTAAGTTTTTTCACAATTTCTGCAAATTCCAAAACAGAATGTTCATCCGGATTTCCCAAATTTACCGGATCATCTACATCAGAAATCATCAATTTATAAATTCCATCTATCATGTCAGAGACATAACAAAAACTCCTTGTTTGTTTTCCACCATAAACTGTCATGGGTTTTCCTTTTAAGGCCTGGTTGATAAAATTAGGCACAACCCTACCATCACTCTTCCTCATTCTAGGTCCGTAAGTATTGAAAATTCTCGCAATTTTCGTGTCAACTTGGTGGATCCTGTGATAAGCCATAACAAGAGCCTCTGAAAATCTTTTAGCTTCATCGTAGCATCCACGGACCCCTATAGGATTAACATTGCCCCAATAAGTTTCTGGCTGTGGGTTGACTAAAGGGTCCCCATAGACCTCGGATGTAGATGCAAGAAGATATTTTGCCTTTTTTGTCAAAGCTAATCCTAGAGTATTGTGTGTGCCAAGGCTCCCTACCTTTAATGTTTGTATTGGAATTTTTTGGTAGTCTACAGGACTAGCAGGGCTCGCAAGATGAAGGATATAATCAAGATTTTCATTAATTGCAATATGTTTGCTTATATCCTGGTTAATGAATTTAAAATTCTGATTGTTGCTTAAATGTTCAATATTTTTTTTTCAGTCGGAAGTTGG
>PVBE010322870.1_pt1 | contig 13515 bp, 7 predicted proteins | sample 1631181 | NCBI WGS metagenome assembly PVBE01 (sample SAMN08397723, study PRJNA350692) | Marine metagenome, whole genome shotgun sequencing project. | isolation source: water | place: Pacific Ocean | collected 2012-04 | reverse complement strand
TATAACCTGCCAGGCATCATCCAGTCCCAGCAACAACGAATAGTGTTTTGCTAAATCAGACATAAAGAAACCATCATCAATACCATCGAAAATGCCAAACCAATAACATACTACCCACTAAACTGCGCGAGGAACCCGGTAAAGGGGACTTCGCCGTCGGACGTTGCCTTCTGCCATTTCGGCGAAGTTGCAGTCCCCACGTTCTTGAGCAACTCTCCGAACACCCTCTTCTGCGAAACATTGTCCAAGTCAACTAGCCCCCAGGCGTTGTCGATAGCCAGATCGAGCAGCCCGTCGCCAGTGAAGTCGGCTGCGGTCACTCGGGGATGGGCTCCTGCAACCAGGAAGTTCGCGTCGCCAGAAATCACCGTGCCTTTGGAAAACATCGGCTTACTGCGCGACTTCGTCGTGTCGACGTTTTGGTACAAGTAGATCTGGCCGGACTGAGCTGCGCCAAACAAATCCCAGTCGCCGTCCTCGTCGATGTCGGCCACCTCGAAGCACGGATTAAACAGACCGATCTCCTCACCGCCGGCCTTGATAGCAATGGCTTCGTCGAGACGCCAACCGCCGGAACCGTCGGGACCCAGATTCCGGTGCAAATAACAACGATTATTGTAACCCAACAGTACGTCCGTCCTACCGTCGCGGTCGCCGTCGAAATCCTTCACGAAAACCAGCGAAGGAAACCACACGCCCGCTTTCGCCGGGCCCGCCACTGCGGCCCCCGAGGCCGTCTTCAGCACGCCGCGGTCAATGAACGTGAGTTGACCACCCAGCGGAGTCGTGTTCTCGAAAAACGCGACCTTGCTGAAATACGGACCATCCATGAAGCTCGGGAAGAAATCCTGGTCACCATCTCCGTCCCAGTCATAAAAATGGGGTAGAACCCAGCTTCGATTGTTGCCGTCGTTCTTCGGCAGCGAAAGCAGTTTGTCTGCGGAGGTTATTCGACCACGATATACGAGCCGATTTTCGCCCGTGTTTTCATGGCAGTAAATAAACGGTTCCACGCCGCCAGTGAATAAGTCCAGGTCACCATCGCCATCGAAGTTGCAGAAGGTGTCGAAGTGATTGGCCCCGAGGCTGCGGCGACCGTATTCTTGACTGAAGAAATCACCGTCTCCCACCAACCCGCGATAGCGCTGGGGACTTCCTACACCGGACTCGATCGTGTCGAAGTAGACTGCCACGTCCGTACAGGTCTCGTCCGGCAGCACGAACTTCAGGGCGACTTTGTCGGCCCCGTAGTACTTCTCCAGTCGCCACGGCAGCAAGTATCGCTCGTAGCCGGCCCGAGACGCATCGAACGTCTTGGGTACCCCTCAGCGATCATACGCGATGACCTCAATCGTATGCTCGTCGAAGGTGCCCGAGATCCCTTGGTCGGAAAGTGCCCGGACGAAATCGACGTCGACCGCGGCGGGCGAGTTTGACCGAGAGACACCCCTGCTGTCGACTTTCAACAACAAACGATAACTGTTGAGCGATCTCCAAGGCCGTTCGGCTGCCAGCCCCGGGACCGCCAGTGTCAGGCATGTTGCCGATATCAGGATGACGCGTAGCGAAACCGCACGGGTGAGCCGACGATCCGACGAGTTGAGTGTATCGCTCATTGATCCAATCTCGCTCCAGCAGAGCCAATCCTCCAGCCAAGCGTTCTCAGTGTAACATGCGGATCGAACAACGAGGTATGGAAAGGTCTTCGCGAAACGTTCGGCCGCCGGAATGGTTTCATCTGTCGGCTAAAGCTGCGATAGTGTTGTCGTGCCCCATCTCTAATCCTTCTGCGGAACAATCACGATGAAAAACAACAATTGCGCCCAATTCTCGCTGTTACTCACGGTGCTCGTCTGGCACACGTGCTCCGCCCTGCACGCCGCGGACTGGCCGCGCTTTCGAGGTCCACAGGGGGATGGAACTAGCAGTGATCAGGGCGTACCCACCGAATGGAGTGACTCGAAGAACCTGAAATGGAAGCTGAAGCTACCTGGTGCTGGGTTTTCCAGCCCAATCGTTGTTGGCAAGCATGTCTTTGTCACAGCCTATACGGGCTCCGGCGATCAGGTGACGCGGTACCTCGTTTGTGTTGATCGCCAGACGGGAGAGGCTGCTTGGACCAAATCGGTGGATGGTGTGAGCGATGGCGGTGAGCGAGGGTTCTCGTATCATGGCCAGGCATCGCATACTCCCGTCAGCGACGGCGAGCGCATTTATGTCATGTTTGGCAGCAGCGGTGTGATGACATACGATCTGTCGGGCAAACCGTTGTGGCAGCAAGAACTGGGCAACGAACGTGCCTCCAGATTTGGAACTGCGTCAAGTCCGATACTCCATGGGAATCTTCTGATCGTGACGGCAGGCGCGGAGAGCGAGTCAATGCGGGCATTCGATACGAAGACTGGAAAAGAGGTGTGGAAGACCGAGGCCGGCAGCTTGTCCGGGAGCTACTCCACGCCACTCATTGTGACCAATTCCAAGGGCATCGCCGAACTACTGCTCTCGGTACCCAATGAGGTTTGGAGCCTTGATCCCGTGTCGGGAAAACTCAATTGGTACGCCGAAACAAAGGTGGACACAGGGGCGTGCTGCAGCCTGGTCGCCGCCGATGATGTTGCGTACGTGATTGGCGGCCGGCGCGGAGGCCGGACGGCCGTTCGCATTGGAGGCAAGAGCGACGTCACTGACAGCAACGTGCTTTGGTCAGAAAACGGTGGATCCTACGTCCCCTCACCCGTTCTCCACCAGGGGCACTTGTACTGGATCAACGACAGGGGAATCGCTTCATGTATCGACACAAAGACCGGCAAAGAGGTCACCAATAAACGACTCGACGGTCGGTTCTATTCATCGGTCGTCTTGATCGCCGACAAGCTCTATGCCACAAGCCGTTTTGACGGAACCTACGTGTTGAAGGCCACGCCGGAGTTCGAGCAGATCGCTCTGAACAAGCTGTCGGACGAAAGTGACTTTAGCGGAAGCCCGGCCGTCAGTGACGGCCAACTGTTCATGCGTTCCGAGGAGTCTCTTTACTGTATTGCAGCGGAATAGCAGTCACGTTCGACTGACATACCGTGTTAGCGAAACATGACGCAGGTTCAGTTAGAACATGGAGTATTCAGATGAACGGCAGATTCTCGCGGGAAGTGAGAGGCGAAGATTCGAGTTCGGCCGCCGACGTGACGCGGCGTGATTTTCTGCGTGCCGCTAGCGTAAGCGCGACAAGCGCCGCGGCATTTGGCTCGGCCTTTGGCTCGGGCGAGCGGCTGCGCGCAATGAAGCCGGTTCGGCGTCCAAAGGTGGCTGCCATCATCACGCAGTTCACACACAGATCCCACGCACATGTCATTCTGGAGAACTTCCTCGAGCAATACTATTTCAACGGTGTGCTGACCGATCCGGGTGTCGACGTCGTCTCGATCTACGCCGACCAATTGCCGGCAGACGACATGTCGAAAAAAGTCTCAGCCGACTACCGCATTCCGATGTACAAGACGATCGCAGAGGCTCTGACACGGGACGGGAAAGAACTGGCCGTTGATGCGGTTCTCTCCATCGGCGAGCACGGCAACTATCCCCGCAACGAACTCGGCCAGCACATGTACCCGCGGAAGCGGTTTTTCGACCAGATCGTGGCGGTGATGAAGCGATCCGATCGCTTTGTTCCGCTGTTCAATGACAAGCATCTCTCTTACCGCTGGGATTGGGCCAAGGAGATGGTTGACACGGCGAAGGAGTTAGGTATTCCGCTGATGGCTGGCAGTTCGGTACCACTTGCCGAGCGGAGGCCGCAGCTCGAGATTCCCCGGGGCGCGGAATTGGAAGAGGCTGTTTCCATTCATGGCGGCGGGGTCGAGTCGTACGACTTCCACGCGCTGGAAGTGCTGCAGTCGATGGTCGAAGGCCGCAAGGGAGGCGAAACGGGCGTCTCACGAGTTCAGTTTCTCGACGCTGCCGCCCTGTTCAAGGCAGCCCAGGACGGACGCTGGTCGCTCGAACTGGCCGAAGCAGCCATGCAAGCAGAACTCGGCAGGAAGCCAACGGATTTGAAGTCGTTCAACGCAGACCCACACGGGATTCTGCTGACCTACAAGGATGGGTTTAAGGCGACCGTGGTGAGGATTGGGGGCGCGAACCGCTGGAACTTCGCCTGCCGGTTCAAAGGGAAACCGGAGATCCACGCCACCAACTTCTACGTGGGACCGTGGCAGAATCGCAATCTGTTTAAAGCGCTTTCGCACGCGATTCAACACCACTTCATTCATGGCAACGCCCCGTACCCGGTAGACCGCACCTTGCTGGTCACAGGCATCCTCGACGCTTCAATGCACTCGCGCCACGAGGCGGGCAAGGTGATGAAGACGCCCGAACTCGAATTTGCCTACCGACCAATCGACTTTCGCGCGATGCGCGAAATGGGAGCAAGTTGGAAGATCATCACCGAAGATACTCCAGAACCGATGGGAATCAATCCAAACGGAACGAAATCGTAGGGATGGAAGAAAGGAGTGTACCGGTCTGACAAATTGGACATGGTACACTGTCCGACACGCCCCGATGGAAATGAACACTAGGAACCGGCCAGTAGATAATTGGCGCAATTGTAGGACGGCACTTCCGCCCGTCGCCAACGATCAGACGGGCGAGAGTGCCTGTCCTACAAGCCGATGTAGAGCAGGCAAAGCAACATGCCACAATTGACTGAGACACCGTTCCGATTTTCGCGGCTCGTTACGGTTTATGCTCTTTTGCTATTCTGTGGCGTATGTTGCGGCCACACAGATGCTGTGGAGCCCGAGTGGGTTGGTTCGGCGGATTATCGATTACTGGTTCGTGTTGCGGAGATCGTTCTTCCGGGAGGCAGAGTTACTGACGAACTTCCCGTTCGGCTGGAGGTTGATTTCGCGGAGGAGCTTTCTTCTATCACTCCCGGCTCGCGGCCTGATATCAGTTCACTTCAAGTCACGCAATACGCAGCTGAGACGGGAGCCGCCATCGAGTCGAACGGCTATGCCTATGGGAAGAGCAAGTTCGACCGTCCGTTTCGCTGGTACGACGAGGCGATCCCTTATGAGTTTCCTGAATTCACTGGAGCGGTCACTCGAACCAATGGCAAGATTGTGCGACGTCCACGTACACGCGGCGGCTACTTCTTCAATGCGATTGGCGAGTGGAATCGCGGAAAGCGGGCGTGGCTTCACCAACAGAAGAATCACCAGGAAGCGTTCTACGCCATCTACTTCGACTTATTGCCTGGCAACAGACTTCCTTCTGAAGTGCCGCCGCGAGGTTGGATCGGAGACGGCCTGCCAAGATGCGATTTGGAAGGGACGACAACGATGGGGGCGGACCATTGTCGCGTCGAACTCGACGACTGGAACAACGACGGTTTGATCGATCTGGTGGTTGGCGAGAACTACGGCCATGTTTTTTGGTGGCCGAACCGTGGCACGCGAAATGAACCTCGATTTCCGTACTGCAAGTTCGTGATGGACGCAGACGGCCTGCCACTTGATGCCGGGATGATCGCAGCTCCGAAAGTCGTCGATTGGGACAACGATGGTGTGAAGGATCTACTTGTTGGCACCGAGTGGAATCGCATCCTGTACTATCGAAATGAAGGGACGAACTCGGATCGCAAGCTAAAGTATGAAGGCCCACTCCAGATCGATGATCAGCCGCTGGAGTTGCCAATCCAGCCACTCACGCGTGGCGACGAAGCGGTCTTTCGTCGTGACTATTACCCGATGCTGGAAACTGTCGATTGGGACGGCGACGGTGATGTTGATCTGCTCGCCGGTGGATACATCACAGGACAGATCTTCCGCTATGAAACCATCGACATATCCGAATCCGGAATACCACAACTTCGGTATCGAGAGGCTCTGGAAGCCGATGACCAGCCGATCAATGTCGGGCACTGGTGCGCCTCGCCCTGCTTCGCCGATCTTGACGATGATGGTGATCTCGATCTCCTCTCAGGCAACATGCCGATGTATGAGTCAGCTGAAGAAAGAGCTGCGGGAACGTCCGACTTTCTTGTGTATTACGAGAATGTCGGTTCCGCCGACAAGGCCGAATTTCGCCGTCAGGCGTTACCGGCAACAGGCAACTTTCCACTTATTCGTCTTGCCACACCGCGCGTCTTCGATTGGGACGCGGATGGCGATCTCGATCTCGTTGTCAGCTCGCGCCAGAACCTGTATCTCTACGAAAATGAAGGCTCGAAGTCGTTACCACAATTTCGCCTGCACGCGAAGCCGCTGCCAAGTCGTTGGGGCATCTCGTCGCTCGCCGTCGACCAGTTTCTAGACTGGGACGGCGATGGCCGTGCCGATTTGATCAACAACTATCAGGTCCATCTGAACTCAGGGTTCGGTAACCCATATCGTTGGAAAGAGCGGACGTCAGTCCTGTCACCCGGAGACTACATCACACACCCATCTGGAATCGGTGACGATTGGTTTTGGCCGTACGTGACCGACTTCGATGGTGACGGACGAGTCGACGTTCTCTTCGGCGATTGGCACGGCCACATCTGGTTTCATCGCAATCAATCGACCGACAAACAAAGAGAATTCGATCTCACTGGCCAACGCCTTACGCTTTCCAGCGGCGGATTACTGAAGGTCGGCCCGATCGGACTTGATCCCACCAAGAGCTTCGCCGCGTTGCAAGGCGCCCGCACTGTCTTCACAGTTTCAGATTTCAGCCGCGATGGTTTGCCCGACCTTGTCGTCGGCGACACCTATGGCAAAGTCCGCTACTTCGAAAATGTCGGCACTCACGCCGCACCGAGCTTTGCGTCTCCCATCGAATTCGGCGATCTTGGTATTCGACTGCTCGTCGATTCCACCGACTGGAACGACGACGACTGGCCCGATGTCATCGCAGGAGCCGCTAATGGAAAGACTCGCATTTTCCTTAACGAAGGCCGGAAGGACCCGGTTGCCTTTTCCGAGGGCTTCGATCCCGGGCTCCCTCCAATTGCACAACCGCGAGTCATGATGGTCGACCTTAATAACGACGGCGACAAAGACCTTTTCTTACCAAGTACGCAAGGTTCGTGTTTCGTGGAGAGGTCTTTTCTTGAGAACGGCTACGTGAACGTGGAGCTGATAAGTATTGAAAAACATTCTGAAACGGAATAAGAACCAGCCAATGAACATCTGTCGCATTTGTAGGACGGGCACTCTTGCCCGTCGCTAACGATCAGACGGGCAAGAGTGCCCGTCCTATCAACCGTTTCGCGACAGTTGCTTTTTGGCTGATCCTAAGCAATGCTTAGCATGAATTCGCAGTCGGCAATTCAGAATTGCTGGATGTTTTAGCCCATTTCTGGGAGTCAACGGTGCAATCATTTGCAGACCCCGCTTAGTACGGAGATTCACATGAGACACATCCTTGGAATCGTTAGCGCCGGCTTGTTGTGGGGATGTTTAACGCTCGCGCCTGCGTCAGCCCAGGACTGGACCAGCATGTACGGCGCACTCCGCAAGGAAGCGCGGCAGGTTTCCAGTTCCTCTCTCGCCGTGCCACTGTCGCCGGACCAATGGCAGGCCACTGAAGTCGAGCGCCGCGAGGCGTGGCGTGAGATGCTGGGGCTCTCTCCATTGCCGCCGCGGACACCCCTGAAACCAGCGGTCACGGGAAAGCTGGAACGGGGCGACTATGTCGTTGAGAAGATCCATTTTCAATGTGTCCCCGGGGCATACGTTATCGGAAACCTCTACCGCCCGGCCAAATCCACGGGACGATTGCCCGCGGTGCTGTACCTGTGTGGCCACTCCAAAGGGAAGGTCAACGCACCGTACCAGGCGCATCCGCGCTGGTTCGGCCGGCACGGATATGTCGCGCTGGTACTCGACCCGATCCAGTTGGGTGAATCCCAGGGATTTCATCACGGCACGTATCGTGGCGAGCGTTGGGACTGGCCGAGCCGGGGCTACACACCGGCGGGAACGGAAGTGTGGAACGCCATGCGCGCTCTGGACTATCTACAGACTCGACCCGACGTCGATGCCGATAGGATGGGAGTGACGGGACTGAGCGGTGGGGGTGTTATCTCATGGTGTCTGGGAGCGGCCGATGAACGAGTGAAGGTGGTGGTGCCGGTTTGCCAGTCGGGTAGCATCGAACATGTAATCTTTGATCGAGCGACCGATGGCCACTGCGACTGTGCGTTTTGGATCAACTATTACCGTTGGTGTTGGCCTGATATCGGCGCCTTGATCGCTCCTCGAGCAATGCTGATTGCCTCTGGTTCGGAGGATGTCCTCTGGCGGCCTTACGGATACCGCGACGTCGCTCACCGTATCCGGCGCCAATACGCGGAATTGGGAGCGGCAGACAGATTTGATCTGGTCGAAGATCTCACACCACACGGATACACACCGAAGCTACGTAACGCGATTTTCACATTCTTCAATACGCATCTCAAAGATGATTCGCTGCCTGTTACCGACGACGTCACGGACTTCGTAGAACCGGAGGAAAACCTGCTCGTGTTCGATGGCAAGTTGCCCCAGCAGGATGCAATGCAGCGAATTGACGAACTGCTTGTGAAGAAAGGCGAGTTGCCCACAATCAGCGATGAAGCCGGATGGCGTGCTCATCAGACGACGGCACTGCAACGACTGCGAAAACTGACGTTTCGCCACACGCTGTCAGAAGATGCCCCGCGGCTGCGGGACTTCCGGGCGGATGGTAGTAGCCGTGGCAACACGTTTGCCACGTACGTGTTGGACAGCTATGACGGAATGAGCATCAGCATCAAAACGCGAAGACCAGACGGGAACCAACAGCACTTGCCCATGCTGGCGTTCGCGGTGCAACCGGACGCACGGAGCACTTTCGCTGGTGGCGGTTCTTCTCGGCCCGGCACACGCAGTGATGTCGTGACCGCTGCGGTGGAAGTACGCAACACCGCAGCCACATCGGTCGGCCCTGGATATTTGTGGACGGCAAGGCGCAGCTATCCACTGTTGGGCGAAACACTGCCCGAGCGACAGGTGAGCGATTTGATCGCGGCGGTCTCGCTTCTCAGACAGGAGCCTGCGACGGGGCCGGTGGCAGTGTACGGTCAGGGCTACACGGCGCCCTTGGCCATCTATGCCGCACTGCTCGACGCTCAGATCACAGAGGTTGTTCTTGCTGACCCGCCCACCAGCCACGAGGACCCACAATCGCCCGAGTTTCTAGGTGTGCTACGCATTGGCGATCTGCCGCACAACCTGGCGTTAGTTTATCCGCGCGCGATCACGTTTGTGGGAAAGATGCCGGAGGCGTACGCTTGGACGCGGCAACTCTACGAGAAACTCGGCGCCGGCGACCGAATCCGCGTGATTCGCCGCACGCAAGACTGGCAGCCAAGATAACGAATACCGAATCCGACGAACAACTGATTCATCAACACGCGAGGTTGAAGTGAAGACCAATTCTCAAACAATTCTGGTGATTGTACTGACATGCTTCGCGACGACACTTTGCCGCGCTGTGGACGAGCCGGCAGCCATCAAGCCGCTGGTGCGCGTCGTTGATCTAGACGTCGGCGAGTCGGTCGAGGTTACGTTGTGCGATGGCTCTCCGGTCACCGTCAAGTTGCTCGACTTGAGAGAGACTCGCGACAGCGTTTGTTTTGCCGTGCGGCAATCCGAGGTCACTGTCGAAGTGAACGGCCAGCAGGGCAAGCTTGTCTCGGCAACCTATCATCTCCCCCGGTCGATCGGCGATGTGCAGATCGATTGCTCGATTACGAAAGGCTACAACGAAAACGGCAGTCCGAGTTTCTGGGGGCTCGACAAGGACGCGCGGCTACGGCTGTGGCCAGCCGGTTCGCCGTTTGTGAAGCCGGAGACATTTAGCTATCCCGTCAAGCAAAAGTGGTTCGCCACCGACACACAGATGGCCAACGACCCGGTGTACGTAGACGGTGGCGAACGGGCGGGCGAGCGGAAAATCTACTATCACAGCGGTCTGGATATAGGCGGCAGCGAAGGGTTGGTAGAGGTGGTCGCCGCCACTGAAGCCCTAGTGGTATCGGTCGGCGACGTGGTGCTCGACGGGCACAGGCAGGACACGCCGGTATCACCGCGCTACGACGTGGTTTATCTGCTGGACGGCCGCGGTTGGTATTACCGCTATAGCCATTTGAAAGAGATCGACAAGACAGTTGTCCCCGGCCGGATCGTTTCGCAGGGCGATCGCATCGGCCTGCTGGGCAAGGAAGGCGGCAGCGGCGGCTGGTCGCATCTGCACTTCGAGATCAAGAGCCGTCAGCCCTCCGGCAAGTGGGGGACGCAGGAAGGTTACTCATTCTTGTGGGAGGCGTATCGGCAGCAATACAAGCCGCCGCTGGTCGCGGTCGCTCGCCCGCATCACGTGGTCTTCACGGGTGAGAGTGTCACACTGGACGGTTCCCGATCGTGGAGCGATTCCGGCAAGATCGCCAGCTACGAATGGCGTTTCGACGACGGCTCAACCGTGACAACGCCGCAAGTCCAGCGGACGTATCACAAGCCGGGCCGCTACAGCGAAGTGCTGCAGGTCACCGACGAATCGGGCAGCAAGGCGTATGATTTTGCCGTAGTGATCGTCGTTGATCGCGAACACCCGGAACGCCACATTCCTTCAATTCACCCGAATTACTATCCGACAAGCGGTATTCGGCCCGGCGATGCCGTCACTTTCAAAGTCCGGACATTCAATACGACTAGTGGAAAGGAGGTCTGGGACTTCGGCGACGGCAGTGCCGAGGTCGATGTCCAATCAGACGGTAACGCAGTCAAGCTCGCACCCGATGGATACGCTGTGACGACTCACCGCTACGACAAACCGGGTGACTATGTGGTGCGCGTTACACGATCCAACAAGCAGGGAGTCGCCGCGGTCGGACATCTGCACGTTCATGTCGGCACCGATTCAGAGTCGGCCACCACGTCGCAACCGCCGCAGGCGGGTGACTATTCGCCGGCCCAGTATGAAGTCATTGCCGAGCTGAATCAAAAGGCACCCATGCGGGACGGCATCGCGCTGATGATCGACATCTTCCGCCCCCAGGCCGAAGGACGGTTTCCCGCAGTACTGTTGCAAACGCCTTACAACAAGAGCGGCCAGGCGACTCGAGCAAGGAACTTTGCCGCTCGCGGCTACGTCGTGGTCAACGCTGATTCGCGCGGTCGTTTCGAGTCAGGTGGAGAATGGGACCCGTTTTCGCCCAAGCACAAGACCGACGGCTATGACTTGGTGCAGTGGATCGCCGAACAGCCGTGGTGCGACGGCAACGTCGGGATGTACGGGCTTTCCTATATGGGTTGGACCCAATGGTGGACGGCGTCTCAGGCGCCGCCCGCGCTGAAGGCCATCGTGCCCGAAGTCGCACCGCCGGATCATTTCTACAACTGTCCATATCAGAACGGCATCTTCGTCTGCTGGATGATGGACTGGGCGGGGGCGCTGTCCGCTCGACTACCACACAGCGCTGGACCCGGCGCGTACGGCGGTTTTTCCGTCAACCGCGAAGAGGCTTACGGCAAGCTCCCGTACATCGATTTCGATAAGACGCGGAACTACAAACGAAACGGGTGGTGGCGAAAGTGGATCGAACAGAACACCGCTGGCGGTGATTACTGGCAAGCGATCTCTTATCAGACGCCCGACAGTTACGCACGGGTGGAAGTCCCCTCGCTGGCAATCTCTGGCTGGTTCGATGCCAATTTTCCCGGCACGCCGATGAACTACTTGGGTATGAAACGGCATGGTGGCACGCCTGCGGCTCGTCGCCCGCGGATGGTGATTGGTCCTTGGGAACACATCATTAACCGCCATCGCAAAGCAGCTGGTGTCGATTTTGGGCCGCAGGCGATCATCGACTGGGATGGCTACGTGCTCCGCTGGTTCGACCATCACCTGAAGGGTGTCGACAACGGTGTGTTGCGTGATCCGCCGGTACAAGTCTTCGTGATGGGCCGCAACCAGTGGCGGGCCGCGAAAGACTGGCCTCTGCCCGATACGCAGTTCACCAAGTTCTATTTACATAGCCAAGGAGACGCGAATTCATCTGCCGGCGATGGGACCCTCAGCACTCAGCTGCCGACGAGCGATTCGCCGGATCGCTACATCTACGATCCGCACGACCCTACTCCGTCGGCCGCGTTTGCCAACGGCCACATCGACGGGCCACGGGACATCAGCGAGTCGGCTGGCCGCCGCGATGTGCTGGTTTACGACACTGCGGAGCTGGCGGAGGACCTCGAAGTTGTCGGCCCGATCACCGCCCGGTTGTTCGCCGCCACCAGCCGCAGCGACACGGACTGGATGATTCGCCTGGCCGATGTCCATCCGGACGGTCGGGCATTATTTCTGGGTGAAGGCGTGATGCGCGCTCGTCATCGCGACCCGAATCGTCGCGGCGCTTTCAACCCATACAAGCTGAGCACGATCGAGCCTGAACAGGCGTACGAATACAAAATCGATTTCTGGCGTCCAACGGGAAACGTTTTCCTACGCGGCCATCGCATCCGCATCGAGATTTCGAGCAGCTACTACCCATACTACTTGCGAAATCCCAACACCGACGAAGATAACATCGGCCTGGCCAGACAATTCCAGACCGCCAGCCAGGCGGTCTATCACGATGCCGATCGCCCATCCCACGTCGTGTTGCCGGTGATACCATCCCAGCGCGGAAGTGTAACACCGAAAGGGAGTGACTCGCGATGAGTCGGCTGGCCAATTGGCTGCGGGGAGGGCTTGACACAAACGTGCGGCACAGGCGCCACCTTCCCTTACGTGATACATGCCTGTACCAAAACCAACACACCAACTCAGAAAATCCTGAAAGATGCAGTACCCAAACGCAAAGAATGTTCGTAAATTAGCTATTGTGGAAATCGGCGGTGAAGCCAACCTCGGTGCTTCACTTTTCGAAGCTTTCAGTTACCGGGCAGGTGTGATGAAGACCCGCTGGATGGGTCCTGGGATAGTGTTAGAACAAAAAGGCTGAGCTTCATTTTATGGAGAGGCCCACGAGAATGGTAGGCATCCAAGGAAGGCAGAAGCTTCCGTGGTCAGATTTCAAACCGCAGGTAGAGTCTCTGGGAGCCTTCTGTTAGCAGGTGGAGCGTGCAGGCGCAGGTGGTCGTCCAGAAGCCTCGTCTTTCTTGGGGCACTGTCCGTGCTTCTAATTGCCGCCCGGCCCGGGTTATCAGACACCCGTGAGACAAACTTTGTAGCATCGGTACCCGCCCTTTCCTTGTGGTCCGTCGGCCAGCCGGTTGATGAACCTCAGGGAGCTCGCTATTCGCTCGGAGGCACCCTGTGGCATGCTGGACACGATGCTGGGCTAATCGCCCGGTTCCATGATTTCCTCAAACATCAGCTTCGTTAGAAGAATCTGTGGGTGAAGTTGGGTTCCGGGAGCGCGCCGAGATTGTGATAGAGCGCGGTCTCGTAGGCTTCTTGGGTACGAAATCCGTAGGATTTTCTGGTGATCAGTTTTAGTTTGTTGTTGAATCC
>PVBE011699925.1_pt1 | contig 13516 bp, 14 predicted proteins | sample 1631181 | NCBI WGS metagenome assembly PVBE01 (sample SAMN08397723, study PRJNA350692) | Marine metagenome, whole genome shotgun sequencing project. | isolation source: water | place: Pacific Ocean | collected 2012-04 | reverse complement strand
CCGACCCGGGTACGGTAGTCAAGGGATGTTGTGAGGTATAGCTGAAGGTGACTTAGAAGGTGGCCTTACGCAATTCGCTATGGTTCCGTTGCACGTCGTTGCCGAGGATGTACGAAAACCCGCGATGTAGGGTAGCGATTGCGAGCAAGGGCGATGGCAAACAGTATCTACACGATAGGGCACAGCAACCATACGTGGGAGGTTTTCTACCCTCTGTTGCGGGAGAATGGCGTTCAACTGCTGGTGGGCGTGAGAACCAATCCGGTTAGCAGGTTTGCGCCGTTCGCCAGCAAGGGCACCCTACCCGCCCTGCTGGAGCGGGAGGGTATCGGTTACGTCTTTCTGGGCGACACGCTGGGGGGGAAAGCCTGCCGACCCCGCGATGTACGACGCCAAGGGCAAGCCGGACTACCGGAAGATGAGGGCGACGGCGGCTTTCAACCAGGGAATCGACCGGCTGGTGGAGCTGGCGGAGGACAAGACGGTGGCGGTCATGTGCGCCGAGGAGGACCCAGGCAAGTGCCACCGGTTGCTCCACCTGGGGCCGGCGCTGGCTGAGCGCGGGGTGGAGCTGCGGCACATCAGGAGGGATGGCGCGGGTTTCCCGTCGCAAGAAACCTTTCAGGCCACAGTCTTAGGCCAGAACTGGTCGCACACCGGGAGTCTTTGGAGTAAGCGCTCGTAGCACGAAGAAAATGGTCAGGGCCGAGTCAACGATGATGCCAAGTGTGAATAGGACGAGGATGGAATCAAAAGTCGGGTTCCATATCCCCACCACGTACGCCAGGAATGCGGCGAGGTAAACGGTGCCATTGGTGATGATGGACTGGTAAGCCATGTATCTGGTACGCCCGATGCCATAGAAGACGCTATCTGTTACCAGGTTGAGTGCCAGCAGAGCATAGGGAACGAAGAGGATGCTCGCGGTACGAAGTGAAAAGTCCACGAAGGCTTCGTTAGGGTTCAAGAAGGTTGCGAAGCGCCTCCACAATGGCAAGAGCAGCACCCAGACCCCGATTATCGCACCGGCAATGAGGAGTGCCGAGTACCACAACCGCCGGACCCGCTGAATGTCAAATGAGTAATTGGCTACTAGAACTTTGAGGCTTTCCGACAAGGCCAAAATTGGAACCAGGAGAAAGCTCCAGAAAATATGCATAGCCAGATAGTACCCGCCGATTGAGTCCTCTCCCAGGAGATTCAGCATCCGGACGATCATGAAGAAGTAGGCGAGGTTCCTTACCAGACTGTCCAGTCCAGAACCACTGCTGATCCCCAGATACATCCGCCATTCATGGAAGACGAAGAAGTCTCTCCACGAGTTGACGCCCTCAAAGAGGCTCCCTCTCAACATGAAGATAATGGTCGCCAATAACAACAACCTAGAAGCCATGTCCGCCCATGCCACGCCCATGACTCCCAGACCGAGTGAGAAGGGATAGTCCCCATAGAAAAGACTGTCGAATACGAACCGGTACAGGACGTTGAGCAGAGCCATGCTAAGAATCAGCCGCTTCCGGTTTATCGTTTCGACCATGATGATAAGCGCCACCGTCAGCAGCGAGATGGGAATGGCCGCGCTTTTCAGTCTGAGGAACGAGACTGTCGTCTGCTGGATCGACTCCGGCGTGCCGGCGACCTGAACGAACAAACCGGACGACGCTGATAGGACCACCGCAAACACAAGAGATACCCAGAAGATGATGGATATTGCGGTTCGCATGGAGTGGCCCGGTCGCCCGCCCGCAATCACAGTTCTACCGACAAAGAAGAAGATGGCCAACACGAAGGTCTCTTGGACGACTTCGATCATCAGTTCAACGAAGCCCCACTGAGCCACCGTGGCCAGTGCACTTGTGTCGGGAATGGCATTACCGATCAGGTAAACGCTGTATGACCTGTAGAATTGAGGCAAGGCCATGTAGAGGAAGATCAGGCCATACAGACTCCAATCCCAGCCTCTTGCGAGATTTATCACCGAGCTGATACTGAGGTTCCAATTTGGGCGATTCATCTATCTCGGTCTCTCAAAAGAAGTCTGGACGACGGTGCGATGGGTGTCTTTCGTCTCGTCTCGGCCTTTCCGCGCCTGACCTTGCGCATTGAACGCGACCTGAGTACGCCGAAAGAAATCCTAGTAAAACGGGGTAGGCTGGGAAGTGTTAGGCTTGTGAAGACCCATGACCAGGCGGAGAAGGCATGAGAGACCGGCCTGTCACGGTAACGTTGTCCCCGAAATTAATGCCAAGAATTCGGGGAACCGGTGACGGGTCGAGCCATACCCATCCTCGGTCCAAGGCCCGGGCCTACCTCGCTAGTGCCCCGCGTACCCCTCAACGACGAACGAGTTGGATTTAGTCGCTCGGTGCCGGATGGCCGCTACCGGAGCGTACTCCGGCGATTTGGCGAACCGCTGCAACTCGGCTTGAGAAGGAAACTCCAACACGACGATTCTCGAGGGCTGCCATTCGCCCTCGATCACCGTTACGTCGCCTCCCCGGACGAGGTAGCGACCACCGTATTTCTCGATGATCGCAGGCACCTTCTTCTGATACTCGGCGTAGGCGTCCCGGTCATTAACTTCGATATCCGCGATCACGTAGACTGCCATTTCACTCCTCTCATCGTGTTTTTTCTGACCGGACCGATCATGCCCGAAGACAGAGTTCATCTGAAACGGACCGGACAGTAACGCCGACCTCCGGTGACGCTGGGCTCTATCCAGGGGACCGAGACAGGGTGCGGATATCGATCAGTCTCCGCCGGGTACCGGTTGGAGCCCCGGCCAGCGTTCTCTCCTCTTGAGCTTGTGGATGGGGTTCTGGAACTCGCAGGGCACCCTGGTCTGGCACAGGCCGCATCCGTACACGCTGGCCTCGTTGTCGTATCCGGCTTTTATGGACTCGGACGAGTAGCCGATGCTGTTCAGGTACTCCTTGCACATGTTCTTGTCGTGTCCGCTCTCGGTGATGGCCCCGGCCGGGCACCGCTTGATGCAGGCCCGGCAGTTGACGCCCAGGTAGAAAAGGCAGTTGGAGTACGGTCCGGTGGCCGTCCTTGGGCTCGGGGGCAGCGGCAGGTCGGTGACGACGTTGCCGCAGCGGTGGGCGATGCCCGCCTCGGTGATGAGGCCGTCCGAGAGGCTGAAGGTGCCGTGACCGGCGGCGTAGGCCATGTGGCGCTCGGACCAGTTGGAGTACGGTCCTTTCTCGTTGGTGGACACCTCGAAATAGGGCTGGAGCATCGGCGCAGCGGCCATGTATCCCAGGTCGGTGAGGAGTCCTACGACATGCCTGCGCAGTCCTTCGTTGAACTCCTCGCCGTAATAGCGGGTGTGGGACCAGAGTCTGCTGGGGACAAGCTCCTCGGCGTGGTTGGTCACTCTGGAGCCCTCCATGGCGGGGAGAATCCAGCTAATGACCGATAGGTGGGCCGGCACATCCTCGGGCCTCTTGTCGTAGGCCCGGGCCAGCGCCTCACGGGGGGTGAGGTGGGTGGGAGCGATGATGGTCTTGTACTCGTCGAAGATGGGGTCGTCGCCGTCGGCGAACCGGACGAGTGGTTCGTCCCACATGGTGTAGCCGTCCGCAAAGGACAGCCGGTTGGACGGGCTGGTACGGACGAATTCCTTTATCTCTCGCTCAACGGACTGTGCCGGGTCTGCACGGAATTTTTTTCTGGCTGTTTTTGACCGGGTCATGTCACCTGTTCTTTCTGAGTTTTCGTCCCCTGCTTTGCCTTAAGAGCGCAAGGCTTCAGCCCGGTCCTCAGAGCCCCTATCAAAACCCTCACCCCCAGACCCCCACCAGAGGGGGTTTCGCCCCCTCTGGACTCCCTCTTATCGATAAGTTTTGTTAGAGGTCTTGAGTTTTTCGGTCATACCCCATGGAACGCCGATTTCATAGGCGTTGTCGCGATTGTATCATGGTGATCGTACGCAGAGGCGGGGTGATGGATCTGCCTTGGTGAAGGCAGAAGTGGATATCCAGCAGGGTGCTGAAACACCCTTTCGACCATCCCCCTGTCCCCCTTCCCTTCGGCAGGCTCAGGACAAGCCCTGGCCAGGAAGGGGGAAGAATTAATAGCTGAGGGACACCCCTTCGGCTGCGCTCAGGGACAGGCCCTCAGACTCCCGGCAAAGGGGCTTCGCCCCTCTGCACACCCCATTCTTCAGCAGTCTGCTAAAACAGACTGGCCTGGGCGGTGTCGGGGCGGTCTTTGGGGTAGTCGATGCCGAGGTGCTCGTAGGCGCGGCGGGTGGCGACGCGGCCGCGGTTGGTCCTGTCGAGGAAGCCGAGCTGGAGGAGGTAGGGCTCGTATACGTCCTCGATGGTGTCGGACTCCTCACTGATGGATGCGGCCAGGGTGTCCAGCCCCACGGGTCCGCCGCCGAACTTCTCGACGATGGAGCGCAGCACCTGGTGGTCCACGCTGTCAAGGCCCAGGGCGTCGACCTCCATCTTGGCCAGGGCCACCCGAGCTATATCGCCGGTGACGACGTTATCGGCCATGACCTGGGCGTAGTCGCGGACGCGCTTGAGCAGTCTGTTGGCGACCCTGGGCGTGCCCCTGGCGCGGCGGGCGATCTCGGCGACGCCGTCGTCCTGGGCCTCGATGCCCAGGATCCGCGCCGAGCGCTCGACGATAGTGCGCATGTCGTCCTCGCCGTAGAAGTCCAGTCTGTGTATGAAGCCAAACCGGTCCCGCAGCGGCGAGCTAACCATGCCGTAGCGGGTCGTGGCGCCCACCAGGGTGAAGGGCTTGATGCTCAGGTTCATGCTGCGGGCCTTGAGTCCCTTGTCGATGACCCAGGAGACGAAGAAGTCCTCCATGGCCGGGTAGAGCACCTCCTCGACCACGCGGCTGAGGCGGTGGACCTCGTCGATGAAGAGAATGGAGTCTTTTTGGATCTGGGTGAGGATGGCGACCATGTCGCCGGCGCGCTCGATGGCCGGGCCCGAGGTGGTCTTGGCGGTCACGCCCATCTCGGTGGCCATGATGTTGGCCAGGGTGGTCTTGCCCAGGCCGGGCGGTCCGTAGAGCAGGATATGGTCCAAGGGCTCGTCGCGCTGCCGGGCGGCGGTGATGGCTATCTGGAGGTTGCTCTTGATGTTCTCCTGGCCGATGTAGTCTACCAGGCGACGAGGGCGCAGGCTGGTGTCGAGGGAGTAGTCCTCTTCCTGGGGCTTGCCGGAGACGAGGCGTTGGGTCATGTAGGCCTGGCTTTCAGCGATCAGGGATACGCTATCAGCCTAGCAGGTTGCTGATCCACCAGAGGTGGACGACCATCCCCCTGACCCCCTTCCTGGCCAGGAAGGGGGAAGAGAAAATGCCTGAGGGACACCCCTTCGGCTGCGCTCAGGGACAAGCCCTCAGACTCCCGGCAAAGGGGCTTCGCCCCTCTGCACACCCCATCCTTGATCAGCCTGCTAGTCTGATGCTGACTGCAATCAGAACTGGTGTTAATTTTATGAGTACGGTTCTTGTGGTGTCAAGGAAGGTGGCCGGCAGTAAAATGCTATATAATGGCGTCTAACTTACGCCGCGTGCGCTGGGACATCCGATTCGACTCGACTCGCGCTTCGCACGGGAAAATAATAAAGGGGCCCCAGCCACTGGATGTTCGGTATCGGCAGGAAGTGTGGGGCCTGATATCGCGTCTGGTCACCCCGCCCTATGCTTGTACCCGCCCTGCCCTATGCTTGTACCCGCCCTGCCCTCCCCATAGAAGTGGGAAGTGGAGGATGGTAGTGCCGCAGGTCTGGGGGATTTAGAAACCGTTTTAAAAAGAGAGGTGATTTACACCCGCCCGCCCTCAAGGTTGTTTCCCCTTGGGGGCACATCCCTTCGGCAGGCTCCCCGCGGAGCCGGGACAGGCACCATGAGCGGATGTAAGGAGATGAAGACGAGAGGGGAAACGGCGGTTTGTCAACCCAATACTGGAACCGAACCCGAGTGAGAGGGTAGAAAATGCCCGGCAGCACCAGAGCCGATTGGGAGGAGAACACCCTTAATCCCCTGAAGAAGCGCTTCGGCGAGCGACAGGAGCGCTTCGAGACGCCATCGGAGTTGGAGGTAGACACGGTCTACACCTCCGAGGACCTGGACGGCTTCGACTACGATGAGAAGCTGGGGCATCCGGGCCAGTACCCGTTCACCCGGGGCGTCCAGCCCAACATGTACCGGGGCCGGCTGTGGTCTATGCGCCAGTACGCAGGGCTGGCATCGCCCGAGGAGTCCAACCGCCGCTACCGCTACCTGCTGGAGCAGGGCCAGACCGGCCTGAGTATCGCCTTCGACCTGCCGACCCAGACCGGCTACGACTCGGACCACCCGATGGCGCTGGGCGAGGTGGGGAGAGCGGGCGTGCCCGTGACCAGCCTGGCGGATATGGAGGTGCTGTTCGACGGCATCCCGCTGGACAAGGTCAGCACGTCCATGACCATCAACTCCACGGCGTCGATCCTGCTGGCCCTGTACATCGCCGTGGCCGAGAAGCAGGGGGTGGCGACCGAAAAGCTGAACGGTACGCTCCAGAACGACATCCTGAAGGAGTACATCGCGCGGGGGACGTATATCTACCCTCCCCAGCCCTCGATGCGTCTGGTCACCGACGTGTTCCAGTACTGCAGCCGGAACGTGCCACGGTGGAACACGATCAGCATCAGCGGCTACCACATGAGCGAGGCGGGGGCCACAGCGGTCCAGGAGCTGGCGTTCACCTTCGCCGACGCAATCGCCTACGTCCAGGCGGCGCTGGACACCGGGCTGGACGTTGACAGCTTCGCAGGCAGGCTGTCCTTCTTCTTCGTGGCGCAGAGCAACCTGTTCGAGGAGGTGGCCAAGTACCGAGCCGCCCGGCGGATGTGGGCCAGGATAATGCGCGAGCGGTTCGGCGCCGAGAACCCACGGTCGTGGATGCTGCGGTTCCACACCCAGACGGCGGGGGTCACGCTGACGGCGCAGCAGCCGGACAATAACGTGATCCGCACCACGATGCAGGCGCTGGCGGCCGTCCTGGGCGGGACCCAGTCGCTGCACGTCAACTCCCGGGACGAGGCGCTGGCGCTGCCCACGGAGGAGTCGGTGCAACTCTCGCTGCGGACCCAGCAGATACTGGCCCACGAGAGCGGCGTGGCAGAGACGGTGGACCCGCTGGCGGGCTCCTATTTCGTGGAGAGCCTGACCGACCGGCTGGAAGAAGAGGCCTTCGCATATATCGACCGAATAGACAGGATGGGAGGCGCGATAAGGGCGCTGGAGGACGGGTACCAGATCAACGAGATCCACGAGAGCGCCTATAAGCACCAGCGGGAGGTGGAGGAACAGAAACGGATCGTGGTGGGCGTGAACCGGTACCAGGGGTCGACGCCGCCAATCGGGAAGATCCAGACCATCGACCCCGAGGAGACACAAAAACAGCTGGACCGGCTCGCCCGCGTCAAGAGGGAGCGGGACGGAGCGGCGGTGACGGCCGCGCTGGGCAGGCTGGAGGATGTGGCCAGGGGGACTGAGAACACGCTGCCGGCGATACTGGAGTGCGTGCGGGCCTACTCCACGCTCGGTGAGATATCGGACGTGTTCCGGGAGGTCTTCGGGGAGCAACAGGAGTTCAGCCCTATCTAATTCCTGTCCTGTATTATCGTCCCAATATATGCCGACCAGGTTGGGACGGGGCATTATTGAGGGAGAGAAAAATATGAGTGACCTGTTACTGACGGAAGAGGAGCGGCTGCTGAAGAACACGGTGCGGGAGTTCAGCGACCAGGAGCTAGCGACGCGGGCGGCGGACTATGACGAGAAGGGCGAGTTCCCGTGGGAGAACGTCCGCGGCCTGGCGGAGTTGGGGCTGTTCGGCCTGACCATCGACGAGAAGTACGGCGGCAGCGGCGGCACTACCCGTCAATTGGCGCTGGCGGTGGAGGAGATCGCCAGGGGCTGCGCGGCCACCAGCGTCATCTTCATCGCCCACCTTTCGCTCTGCGCAAGCTTCATCCACATGTTCGGGACCGAAGACCAGAAGCAGCGGTTCGTACCTCCACTGGCCCGAGGCGAGAAGATCGGGGCGTTCGCGCTGACGGAGTCGGGCTCCGGCAGCGATTCGGGCGCGTTACGTACCACGGCCACGCTGACCGACGGCCACTACGTGCTCAACGGCAGCAAGCTGTTCATCACCAACGCCACCGAGGCGGACACGTTCGTGGTGATGGCCAGCCACGACCTGGGCCTGCGGAGCCGCGGTATCGACGCGTTAATCGTGGACAAGGAGACGCCGGGTCTCACCATCAACCCGCAGCACGGCAAGATGGGGATGCGGGCCTCGACGACATCGGAGATGGTGTTCGACAACAGCCCGGTGCCCGTGGAGAACCGGCTGGGGGGCGAGGGTGAGGGCTTCAAAGAGGCGATGCACTGTCTGAACGCCAGCCGCGTGGCCATCGCTGCGCAGTGTGTCGGTATCGCCCAGGCCGCCTACGAGTCCGCGATCCGGTACGCCAAGGAGCGGGAGGCCTTCGGCAAGCACCTGGCGGAGTTCCAGGCTATCCAGTGGATGATCGCCGACATGTCCACGAGCGTCGACGCAGCGCGGCTGCTGGTCCATCGCGCGGCCACGCTGCGGGATGCAGGCCGGCCGTTCGTGACGGAGGCGTCCAAGGCCAAGCTGTTCGCGTCCAGGGTGGCTGTGGAGTCCGCGGACAAGGCCGTGCAGATACACGGCGGCACCGGTTACTTCGCGCCGACGCCGGCCGAGCGCTACTATCGCGACGCCAAGGTCACGGAGATCTACGAGGGCTCGTCGGAGGTGCAGCGCATGATAATCTCCCGGGATGTACTGGACCTGAGTTCGAGGTAGTTGCACGCCAGCCGAAGCCTGTTGAATTAGAGAGGGGAACCATGAGCGATTCGTCCGGCCCTGACGACAAGACCTGTACGGCGAGGCACCTGAACCACGTTAGTATCGCGGTCCGCGACATCGAGAAGACGCTGGGAATGTACCGAGACCTCTTCGGTGTAGGCGGTGGGGCTGAGGTCGAGGAGGTCGCCGACCAGTGGGTCAGGGCGACACTGGTGAGGGTGGGCGGCTCACTGCTGGAGTTCATCGAGCCCACCGACCCCAACGGCAGTGTCGCCCGGTTCATCGAGCGTCGGGGGGAGGGGGTGCACCACCTCTGTTTCGAGGTGGAGGACCTCAAGGAGAAGCTGGACATGCTGGACGCCGGAGGCGTGGAGCTGATCGACAAGGCGCCCCGCCAGGGGTTGTCGGGCATGATCGCATTCCTCCATCCCCGGGCCACCGGGGGCGTGCTTATTGAATTGGTCGACCAGGAGACTGCCAGGAGGTAGAGCGGTGACATCAGGCATCATCCGGGTCCTCGTCGCCAAGCCCGGCCTTGACGGCCACGACAGGGGGGCCAAGATCATTGCGCGGTCGCTCCGGGACGCCGGGATGGAGGTTATCTACACCGGCATCCGGCAAACGCCGCAGATGATCGTGGAGACGGCGCTTCAGGAGGACGTGGACGTCATCGGGTTGAGCATCCTGTCGGGGGCGCACCGAGAGCTTTTCCCCCAGATCTTCAAGGGGCTCAAAGAGAACGAGATGGGCGACGTCGTGGTAGTGGCGGGAGGGATAATCCCGGAGGACGACCGTCCTGTTCTGCAAGAGATGGGTGTTACGTCGGTGTTCGGGCCGGGCACACCCACCTCGGAGATCGTGGAGGCGATCAGGGGAGCGGTGGCGGAGCGAGACAGGACGCCAGGCGGGTCTTAAACCGAGGCGATTCGGGCGCTCAGCCTACGGCACCAGAGCCTCCGGGGCGTTGGGCGATTCCAGGTGGGCCTCGATGAAGGCGACGATCCCGGCCCCGTCGAAACCCTGGAACCGGTCGATGAAGTTCCAGGCGGTCAACGCGACGGTGGCCTCCATCCCCGGATATGGCGACACTATCACCTTGCTGTAGCGCCCTGCGAGCGCGGTAAGCTGGGCCATCAGGTCGGGACAGCCGTCGGGACAGTCGTAGTGGATGCCAATTCCGCCATGCTCGAGGTTATGAACCAGCACTTCGTCGGGCAGCACCTGGTCGTAGACGCCCCACGGAGCCGGGGCCAATGGCCCCCCGAAGTGCCAGCCGGAGGTCGCGGGTACCGAGTTGTAAGGCGGGTGGTCCTCTTCCAAGGCGACATGAGCGACACCCTGGTCGGGCATCCTCTCGCCGGGCCCGGTTGGCACCCGTTCGTCGGCGGAGACCTGCGGCGCCTCGATGGTGACGAGCTCGCCATAGGCCGAGAAGGTGATGGTCGCAGCGATCTTGGCCGTTCCCGTAATGTTGCCGGTGGACAGCGGCCCGCTGAACTGGTCCAGTGGAAGCTCTCCCTCGATGGTGATGCGGTGAATGAGAAGGTCGCGCGCGCCGATCCAGAAGTCGGCGCGGGCCTCGCCCTCGATCCTGGCAAACCCAACGGGTAGCGCCAGCCCTCTCAGGTGGAACACCGCAATTCCGTCGAGCATCTCCTCGCCGACCAGCTCGAGGCCCTGGAACTCGTCGGAGGACGGAATGTTATCCCCCACGAAATCCAGCGGGCTCAGCATGAGGAGTTCGGGGTTGGAGTTCACCTCCCACTCGCCCGTTTCCGGGTTGGTGGCGTAGATGGTGTCCCCGATGATAACGATCTCCGACTCGACGTCTAAGGTGCTCAGGGACATCACCGACTTCCCTTTCACGCTGTCGGGTGCTCGATAGTCCCCGACAAACGAGAGGGGAACGTCGACCTCGAATCCTCCCGCACTGACGGTGACGACGGTCTCCAACTCGAAGCGGAAGGAACCGACCCCGGCCATGGGCGCAGCTGTCCGGGCCAACAGTTCCGCCGGCGTCGGGTGGTCCTGAGCAGCGACAGGCAGGGAGGCCGCTGCAGGGGGAGGCGTTACGGTGAGCACGACCGTGGGCGCAGGAGACGGTGTCGTTACAGGCGACGGCGCCGGGGGATCGTCCGCCTGACCACAAGCTGTCAACAGGACAATAGCTATGGCCAATAGTAGGCCATGAATCCGGAAGGAGTGCATCCGTCAAATTATAGGGTACGTGTAATCGGGTAGCAACACGGACGGTCAAGGGGCGTCAGGGTGGCCGCGATGCGACCGGTTTCCTCCGCCGGGGGTGCTATACTGAGATTTGGCTAACCGGGGGCGCACGTGTGCGCCTGTTAAATTTCGAGGGCACTACCACTTGATCGACGCGCTGATCTTCGACTTTGACGGGGTGATCATAGACACCGAGACCCCGGACTATGAGACCTGGCAGGAGGTGTTTGAGTCTCACGGCGTGGCGCTGGAGCGCTCTCTGTGGGCCAGGTTTATAGGCGGCGGACGGGATACCTTCGACGTGCTTCAGCACCTGGAGGACCTGGCAGGGACCAGGGTGGACCGGGAGGCGGTCCGGCAGGGTAAACGGGAGCGGTACCTGGCCCTTATCGACGCCAGCCCACTGCTACCCGGGGTCGTAGACTACATCGGTGAGGCCAGGCGGCTGGGCATGAAGCTGGGCGTGGCGTCCAGTTCATCGGTCGGATGGGTAACGCGGCACCTGTCGGCGCGCCACCTGCTGGAGGAGTTCGATTCCGTAGTAGGTAGGGACGACGTGACTGCCGTGAAGCCGGACCCGGAGCTGTATCGGGTCGCCGTGTCCCACCTGGGGACACGGGCGGAGAACGCGCTTGCTATCGAAGACTCGGCCAACGGCTTGACGGCGGCCAAGCGCGCGGGCCTATTCTGTGTCGCGGTAGCCAATCCCATGACCGAGGAGTTGCCCCTGGACCGGGCCGACCTGAGGCTTCGGGCCCTGTCGGATATTTCTCTGACAGATTTGATTGAGAGGCTAGAGAGAAGATAGCCCCACCAGATTGCTTCGTCCTTCTACGGAAGGACTCGCTATGCTCGCGATGACGGTGGCCGGCCACCAGACGCAGTATCCACCGGGACTGAGTATTGAGGAGGATCACGATGAACTTGCTGGTGATCTCGGGCGGAGAGCACCCATACCACGAGAGCACGCCCGCCCTGGCGGACTTCCTGAGGGGGGACGGCCATGAGGTGATGGCGACCGAAGATGCCAGTGTCCTGGCATCAGACGGAATGGGCGCTTACGATGTCCTGATCTTCAACACGCGGCGCTCGGGCGACTTGACGCTGGCCGAGGATGAACAGGCCGCGCTGACGCGGTCCGTCGGCGACGGCAAGGGGTTCGTGGCCATCCACTGCGGCGCCAGCCGTCCGGAGACCTGGCACGAGTTCCACGATGTCACCGGCGGCGGCTGGATCGGTGGCGTAAGCTCCCATCCACCCTACGGGAAGTTCACCGTCAACGTAAAGGACGCCGGCCATCCCTGCGCGAGGGAGATCGCCGACTTCGTGACCGACGACGAGCTTTACACCAACCTGGGCTGGAAGCCGGGCAACGAGGTGTTCCTTTCGGCCGAGCTGGACGGTGTGGAGCACCCAATGGCGTGGACGCGGCGGTTCGGCAAGGGGAAGGTGTTTACGACGATGCTGGGCCACGACGGCCTGAGCTTCCAGACGCCCGAGTTCCAGCGGCTGATCCTCAACGCCGTGGGGTGGGTCTCTTCCGAAGGATAACGGTAATGCGGTCCGCATTGCCCGTTTTGCCGCGATGACCCACCCTATGACGATCTCCTCGGGGCTGACAGAAACCTGGCTGAGTCGCTACTTTCTCAGCTCGTCGCTGTACTCGATGGACTTGAAGATGTCCGGCTCATCCTGTCCCTCTACGTGGATGACCCCCAATGCTCCTTTATGAACGCGGAAGATCGAGTGATCAACCAGCACGTAGTCGCCCGGCGCATCGACAACGAACTCCACCCCAACGGCTCCACCGGCCGGCACCAGTGTGCTCTGGACGTACTGGTTTACCAGGCTGAACGAGCCCTCCACATAGACCCTGTCGAATTTACCAGGCTGAACGAGCCCTCCACATAGACCCTGTCGAATATCTCCCCAATCAGGTGGAAGCTGGACACGAGGTTGGGTCCGATGTTGCCCACGAAGAACCGCACGGTCTCTCCTGCATTCACCTCTGAGCCAAATACGCCCAGTGCCCTGTCTCCCACGATCGAGTCCGGGCGTCCGTTGAACACCACGAAGGTGGGTTCCTCCAAATTCCCGTAAGTTGGAGAGTAGTCCAGGTGGCCGGCGTCTCTTAAAGCGGGATGGGACTCTTCTCCGCCCATTTCAGTGTAGAAATCGCTCTGGAGCACGTAGTATTCGTGGTCAACCTGCGGAAGGCCCTCCTCGGGTTCAACCACCACCAGGCCATACATCCCGTGGCTGATGTGCATGGGTATGTCGGGGTAGGCACAGTGGTAGATGTAGATCCCAGGCGCCAGTAATTTGACCTGGAGACGGCTCACCGCGCCAGGGCGCGTGTCCAGTCTCACAGCCCCGCCGCCCGGTCCCGTCACAGCGTGGAAATCCACGTTGTAGGGTATTCTATTCTCCTGG